>LADL02001681.1_pt1 | contig 25849 bp, 23 predicted proteins | sample 619721 | NCBI WGS metagenome assembly LADL02 (sample SAMN03397408, study PRJNA257561) | rock porewater metagenome | biome: terrestrial; feature: Opalinus Clay rock; material: porewater; isolation source: Opalinus Clay rock porewater BRC-3 borehole | place: Switzerland: Mt Terri URL, St-Ursanne ...
TTCTCCCGGTGCGACGCCAGCGCTGCGCTGAAACGCCGGGCCCGCTGGGGGCGGCCGGCGATCTTCCCGCGGCGGAGACAGTCAGCAAAGGATTGGAAGCCCAAACAGGCGGAGTTAGGTGCGCGCCGGAAGACAGGCTCGAAAAGTCTGGCGCGAAAAGCCTCGCTGGGCGAGTCGGGGGGCGTATGTCTGGCGAAAGAGGCCCGTCGGGCTCGTGATGGACCGTCGCACGGGTTTAATACGCGGGCCGAATTGACATCCCGCCCATAGGCCCGTAATCAGCCGCCTCCACCTGCCCAGGTGGCGGAATGGTAGACGCGCCAGCTTCAGGTGCTGGTGTCCGCAAGGACGTGGAAGTTCGAGTCTTCTCCTGGGCACCAGTAAGTCGCTAGTTTTCACAATGAAAACAGCACCTTATGAAGCGTCCTTTCTCTCTCGGTACACAAACGAGGTACATGAGAGAAAAAATGACACACCAGCTCCCCTACCTGTTTGAACGCAACGGCGCCTTCTATTTTCGCCGCCGAATCCCAGCCCGCTTCCACGCCCTCGCCGGGTGCTCGGAGTGGAAGCTTGCCCTCGGACAGGATCGGTCCCAGCGCTCGCAAACCCTGTTGGAGTTGCGAGTTCTCACCGAGGCAACCGACGCGGCTATGGCGACTCTCCGCAGGCAGGAACCGGTTAGCCGGTCTCTCCTCAAGGAGACGCTGGCGCGTCTCTACCCTGAACGACAGTCGATCAACGCCCTATCGATTGAATTGGCTGCGAAGCGATATGCCGAGGGCAAGGCGCTGACGGAGTTGAACAAGGCAGAGAAAATGGCCGTCGAACAATTTCGAATGTTCGCCGGCAATGCGCCTTTGGCGCAAATCCAGCGGAAGACCGTCCGAGATTGGATTTTGTGGCTCAGACGAGAACGGGACCAGGGAGAGGCGACGATCCGGCGGCGTCTGGGCTCTCTATCTGCAATCTTTGCTTATTCGATGGAGATTGAAGACGACGCCCTCCCCAATCCGTTTTCGCGACACCGACTGCCGCGCTCCGAGCAGGGATATCGCCTTCCCTTTCAAAGCGAACACTTGGTTGCGATAGATCGATGGCTCCAAGGTTCAATCGCCAATAGACCAACCGGGCAGATCATCCGAATATTAAGAGCAACGGGCGCACGTCCGTTAGAAATAGGCGGACTATGCGCGGAAGAAATTCGCCTAGATGCAGCAATTCCTTATGTCATGCTGCAACCCAACTTATTTCGCGGGCTAAAAACACCGAGTTCGCAGCGTGCGATCCCCCTTGTTGGTGATGGACTTAACGTCGCCAAAGAAATATTATCTCGCACTAGCGCAGGAGCGGTCTTTCCTAAAACATATCATGAAACAGGCTCGCTTTCTGCGAGACTGAATAAGGGGCTGAGGTCGGCTGGAATTCCTCAGTCGCCGCAACTGACCGCTTACTCATTTAGACATACAACCGAAGAAGCGCTTCGCGTTACCGGAGCAACATTCGATGTTCAACAAGCGATATTAGGGCATGCCAAACGCACATCAACCGAACGCTATGGCGCCAAACATGTTTCACTCGAACGATTGAGAGATGCGCTAGCTGCCGCGTCATCTACATTCAGCATCAGTAAGTAATATACTTCCTGTATACGGAGCATTTGCAAATCTTGTCCATGCGCACGCGCCCAGTGGGGATACTTTTATTACAGCAATAACTGCCTTTCGAGCTCATCAGCCGCCACATACATCGTTGATGATTTTTAAAATTCGGAGAATTTCTCCTAGAGAAGATTAATGTCAATACTTGAGCGGACATCAAATACGAGAACCGGACCCATAACCGGTAGCTGATAGCGGAGGCGAGGCTGACTGCCGAGGTGTAGGCATCCGCCCTGCGGTCGTAGCGAGTACCGATGCGACGGAAGTCCTTGAGCCGTCAAAATTTGCGCTCAACAGCATCACGATCACGAAAGAAGGCTGGCGAGAACCCCTACTTGAAGCTTCGGTTCGACTTTGGCGAGATATTCAGTATCGCCTCTGCCGATTCGATCTGTGAGCGGACGGCATTACTATCATAGCCCTTGTCGTATTGCACGGTGTTTACTTGCGACGGAAAAATTCCGAGGAATATTTGGGCCGAATACACGTCTGGAACGTTTCCACCTGTTTGGATAAATCGCATCGGCCGACAAAACAGATCTGTGATGGGGTGGATTTTAGTCTTCCGACCGCCGCGCGAACGACCGATCTCTTGCCTCTGCCATTTCGGCATCGAACATGATCCAACTCATATTAAAATTGCTTTATCGAATCCGTTGCTTGGTTCAAATCGACGGAGTCAAACTTTGAAGCTGATTCACAGGTCTGATGCACGCATTGCGGCGGTGAGGCGCTAGGGCGTCAGCCCGACCTCGTTGCAGATTTCGGTCTCGCATAGCCCGCCATTGGCGTCTTTCCAGCTGATCTTGGTGCAGATGTTGACGACCGGCTGGCAGCACGGGATATCAAGGCCGGGGTTCAAAACATGAAGAAGATCGACCTCGACTCCGGACGCAGGCAATTGCGTCCCGTTCGGGTTTGACCAGATCACTTCCCTCACGGTTGCATAGTCGAGCCCGCCGGAAGCGGGCGTATAATTCTGCTTTTCAAGCTGAAGCGCGCCGATGTTCTGAATCGCCACAAGAGATCCCCAGAGCGCGGGATTTGAATTGCAGTCTTCGCAAGCTTCGTAGGCAGTTGTGAACTCGACCTTCGAGACGGACGCTCGGATTTCGGTAATCGGAATGCCGTTGCCGGGCTTGACCAGCAACTTGTCGTTGTAGATGACCGCCGGCTTTCCAGTACCGTTGTAGTCGGCGTCAGTGAATTGAACGGGGATGCTTCCCGAATCATCTGCGCGCTTGGTGACTTCGAGTTTGTTATCGCAGCACAACTCGCAATCCTCTTCAACGAAATACACGTAGGCGTTATCCACATTCACGTTGTCCGTTAATCTGACAACGAATGAATAGATTTGACCTTTAGTCAGTACGGCGGTCCCGGCCGAGAGTTTCCACGGGCTGTTCTGGGATGATGTTGTTCCTGACTGGAATGCGACGTTTTGCGATGAAGCCAAAGGATTTCCCGAGGGACCTTGACTGCCTGGGTAGATATCCACCTGACCATTACCCGCCAGATTATTCACGCCACCAGGACCTACCGGGGTCACACGGTTTGAAAAATATGCGCCAAATTCTACTTCGCCATCGCAAACTGGGACGAAAGACTGAAAGAAGTCACCAGATCCAACGATATCCAGATAATGCTGCGTGGCACCAGAGCCAGCAGCATCGGAATTAGGGCCAGTGGAATAGTTACACGGACCACCGGGCCCATCGACCTGAACAAGGTTCGGTGACGAGAGTCCGGCATTCAGAACCTGCCATGGGACAATAAGCGCTGCGGCATCCACAGCATTTCCACCTTGGGCTAAGGTATTGTCACCACATCCAAGCCCGCCAGTATTTGCTTCAAAATCGCCGTTCCCCAACTGATTCTGTTGCGCAAAGGCAGACGCTCCAAATGCAAGTTGGCAAACGACACAAATTGCAGCAAGAATCAGTCTCATTCCCCGCCTCCCCGAACAACCGGCGACTTGCGTTTGCAAATCGGCGCTTCCGGCCCCGCATTCGCGAGGCGAACGCGCGCGCCATCGTCACCGTCGACAGCCGCGCCTCGCTTTTTCGTTCCGTCATCCCGCGGGATAAAAATTCCCGGCGCGATTTCGATTTCGCCGCGGCGCGGCCTTCTCACCGGCGGGCCTAACGGATCTGAAGGGCGGCTAACTTCCGGCGGTTCGCTGAGCGATACATCATGGCAGACGAGCGCATCGCAACTGTCGCATTCTTCGTCCGTATAGGTATAGCGTATGCAAACCTTATATTCGTTCTCGCAGCACGCCGACCAGACAGCGTCCGGAATGTCGATGAAGAGCCGGACCTGCTGCCCGTTCGGCCGGAGTTTCGCGCCGATCGCCGGTGGCGCCGGGGTCCAGACGAGCTGGTTCTGCCCCGCGCTTGTCGGCGCCGAGTGGGAGCCTTTCGGGTTCGCCCATCCATTGGCGTTAAGCAGCATTCCCGGAATCGCCAGGGTCGGCGAGAAAAACGCCAGATCCTCATTGCCGCTGGAACACGCGCGGCACTCGTCCGCCGTGATATGCTTGAAATAGGCGATTTCAGCGCTCAATTGCGTGAGATCCGGATTGCCGGGAATCTTCAGAATGTCTGAAAGCGCAATGCGCAGGCCGCCGCCATTGTCGGTGTAAGTATTAATGCTCTGACTCTGCCCGTCCAATGCGGCTTCGCCGCGCTCGCATTTCCGCGACGCGCACGTCTCAGGAAAATTCAGCGCAAACCCTTCGATGTCTGCATCCTGTTGCGGGTTGGAACCGGATGGCGCATCGAACACGCCATAAGTCTCTGCATTCACGCTGTTGACGTTGGATGGAACCGTGACTTCGATGCAGGTGTTCCACTTCTCCCCCGGATTCAGTTTCTTTCCGAATAAGTCGTTCGGCCCGCATTGCACGCCATTCACAGAACCTGATGCGGGGTAGGTAATATTTCCGTTCGCAATCCAGAATGGCCCTACGGTAGCGCCGCCCTGTTGAGACCATGCGGGATTCTGCGTCAGAAGAACCTTCGTCTGCGAAGCGGGATTATTCTGCACCTGAATTCTGCATCGATATCTGACGTTGCCGTCCGCCGTGTAGGCGTCGTCGAGGCATTCGCATCCCACGGCGCCAGCGACATCGGGAAGTGTGGGCGACGCAGCGCTCATATAGCCGCCGCCCCGCGACTGCGCTGCGGCCATGTTGATCAATGCCAGCGAAGAAAAAAGCAAAGACAGCAAAACCAGATTTCGAATGGAGCTTGGTTTCTGTTTCATTCCGCTCACCCTTCGTTCTTTCGCCTGCGGTTTAGTAGATTGCTAGCGCCAAGCCGGATAGCCCACGGCAAGCGATCTAAACATCTTATGTTTGTTTATACGCCTCATGATCTGGCAAGTTCGCCGCATTACACTAGAGGCGCACGCGTGCCGCCTGCGCCCAACAGTGCGAACACGCCCTCCCCTGAACCAATATTGTTGAAACGCACCTTTACTGAGGTGCAATAATACGCCTAAAGAAACAAGTGATTTTATGGTGAAAAACTAAACATCAAAAAGCAAATCTTTCTGCTCCGGACGATGCCGTTTCCGCAACTGCGAGTGGCATTCAAGACACAGAGGGCAAAAGGCTGCGGCAATCGCAACGCGCCGTCCTACAATGAATGTCGGGCTTCAAGTATGCGCGCGGCGACCATCCCGTCTTCGCGACGTGGACACTTCAATACGGAGGCGGCAAGGCAACGCCGCTCAAACCCTCCACCAGCCGTCACAGATCGCGGATACAGCAAACACGGATTATCTCTACCACACACTTACAGCTCACCTTGAACTACAGCTAATAAGAAAAGTGAACTACTATTTCACCGTGCCAGTTGCCGGACAAGGCTTACATCCCGGCGCGGTTTGTGCGCCACGGGCCAGATTTTCCAACCGCAAAGTTGTTCGGCGACCGACCAGGTGCGCTGCTCGTCCTGCAGGGGTTCTGGAAAGAAATATTTCTCCATCAACCACTTGGCAACAACACGCCACCCGTCGGAATTCTCCAGCCCTCCGAGCCAGCGTTCAATTTCATAAACCCGGTAGTATGTTCGGTTTCCACGGAAGTTTTGTCGTGGTTCCGGCCTCGGGCCTTTGTTCCGAATTCGCCAGTTCGCAAGCACCTGAAAAGACAGTCCCAGGATATCCGCAAGCTCTGTACTGGAAAGAACATCCCATGGCGGGCGCTTTAGCTCAGTAAGCCGCAAAAGAACGCAAGCTGTCTCAATTTTCGACTCACAACTCACCTCACTCACTCCAAATATTTTTTATAGATGAAAATTCAAATTCTATAATAATATATTCGCCGGAGTGAGCGAAGTGATGAGTTTGCGGGTTAGCGACTCACTTTGATTCAGTCGATCGACATCTTCATTGGTTTGCGCATCTCCGCACGAATTTCTTCCGCATTGCCGCTACCCCACCGCGTCTGATTACGGGCAACCCAGAGCCGTGGCCTTGAGCCATCCTCGATTTGAATCTGCCCCAGCCGTTCAAACCCACAAGACTTCATTGCTTTCAACAAAGCCTCACGCCGAACAGGTCCACGCATTCTTACCGTGATTGATCCCATAATTTCTTGGAGGGTCGCGACATCACGATGAAACGGAAAGCTGCCCGCCTCGATCATGTCGCGAAGCTCCGCTTCGATGGGCGGTCGAGAGTCCTCTATCAATTGCGCTTTTGCAGAAGTGTGAGGAGCTGGGGCGCTAGGCGAGAAGGCGCTTAGATCCAGACCCAGTAGGTAATGCTTGAAGGCCGACGCTTCTATTTTGACGGCACGCCATAGCTTGTCGTAATACGCTGGAGCTTGTCGTTCCATCGGCGAATGTACAACGAAAAATCGACGATCGTCCGGTGGCAACAATGTCGCGTTCGAATGATTCGAAAACATCACAAATCCTCGTGGCGTAGTTACCTCACGAGTGACAATGTGCTTTTCTTCAGCAGCGCAGGTTTCTTCGGTCAGCCAAGGCTTCAAATTGTTGTAGAATTCCAGCCTTTCGCCCATCATTAACTCTTCGATAAAGCACACCTGACAATCGCCCCAGCCAGCCCGAAAACGGGTATCAGCTTGGTCGGGCCCGAGTTTTCGGATGTTGTCTGCGCCCATCATTTCATTGATGAGTGCCGCGATGAAGCTTTTTCCAATCCCCTGTTTACCGATAAGGAGGATTGCATGACCGAGCTTGACTCCAGGCTTCTGCAGCGAACACGCTAAGTAATTCAGAAAGTGTATGCGCTCGTCCTGATTTGGAATTAATGCAAGAAAATGAGCCTCCAGCGTATTCCACTCGCCAGCAGCTGGTTCTACTCCACCAGGGCACCATGTGTTCAAAATACGACACGACCCAGATTCGATGAGCAGGTCATGGCAACCTGGCCTATATACGGCACGATCCACCTTTCCTGTGTGTTTATCGCAAATCAATTGAGTAGTAATACTGCCCTTTTCCCCGAGATGGTTGTATAACGTTCGAAATGCCGCCTCTGCTTTTATTTGACCGCTTCTTAGCGAAATAAAACGTTGTGTCTCTGCGTCTACAATCCGCTCGCCTTGAAGCTTCGCGATTTCCTCGTCGGCCCCGCCAAACGCCATAGGACTGTGAATCGTGCCATGGACGGCGCAGGTCTTACACTCGCTTTTTGTAAGATTGCTTGTAATATATCCGCAGGTTGGAGGCCTCATATTTTGACGCGCTTCCTCAAATTTTTCTTGCGTTTCCGCGTGATTATATCGCGGATCCATGCGAGATATTTTATGAATGATGGACTCACCATCCTTACATCGCGATACAACTTGATGAAGTGTTCGCCACTCGTCGTAACCCTGACCTACGGGAGAATCAGCAAGTGCCCGTACAGCCGAACATCCCGCGGTAATCGCGACAAACGACGCGTCAAAGGATGGCTGGTATTCTGTTTCGCCAGAAACCTGCCGGTGATCAACTTTTTTGTCAGCCTTTGGTGCCGGAGCTATGGTTTGAACACACTCCATTAGTTGATCGATTGAATAAACATTGCTCATTAAAGCACCTCTACTGGTTTTGGTGGATTAGTTTTATGATTAAAGGTGCCAGGCATTCTTGTAACACGTGCAAGATCATGTGTTGCGTCAAATTTCCAGCCGCGACGCTCAAGAGCTGACTCACGAAGAGCCCGATGGAAGCCCGCCACACTAGATGCGTAGCGTTTTCGTTCCTCGTCACTTCGCAAGAATACGCCGCCGTTATGTAGCCAATCCAGATAAAGTCCGTTTCCTGACGACCGAATCTCACTCGGCTCTGGAAATCCAGCATCGTTCAACCAGTCCATGACTTCGCCCAAACTCTCGGGAAGGGCTATTTGGCTATGAACATTAAGGTCATTGACTAGAAGGTCTGCATCGAACATCACGCCAGGCGAAAAGACTGCGTCTTTCGCTTTTCCTCGCCCAGCCGATGACTTCTCCCTTTGCAAGCACCATCCGAAGTAGATGTCCGCTGCTGTGACCCCCGATAATTCTGCCATGTGATGCTAGAGTCCGGCCCTTAGAAAGGACTGGACGATGAAGCGATCACGATATTCGGAAGAACAGATCATTGGGATTTTGAAGGAGCATGAGGCTGGCGTTGTCGTTGCCGATCTCTGCCGCAAGCATGGTATGTCGGCGGCGACCTTTTATTCGTGGAAGGCCAAGTTCGGCGGCATGGACGTCTCGGACGCCAAGAAGCTGAAGAGCCTTGAGGACGAGAACGCCAAACTGAAGCGGTTGCTCGCCGACGCGATGCTCGACAACACTGCGCTCAAGGATCTGCTTTCAAAAAAGTGGTGACGCCCGCCGCCAGGCGAGAGGCCGTCGTCTATCTTCGCGAGACCTACGAGATGAGCGAGCGGCGGGCGTGTAAAACAGCAGGAGCTGATCGAGCCATGATTCGTTACCGGGCGAGGCGCCCGGAAGACGAGGTGTTGCGCAGCCGCATGATTGCGCTCGCCCATGATCGCAGGCGTTTCGGCTACCGGCGTCTTCATGTGCTGTTGAAGGCGGAAGGTCTCGTTCAGAACCGCAAGAAGACCGAACGGCTATACCGGGAGGAAGGCCTTAAGGTCCGCCGCCGACGCGGCAGGCGCCGTGCGATTGGAACCCGCGCGCCGATCCCTGTCGCCGCCGAACCGAATGCGCGCTGGTCGCTCGACTTCGTTCACGACCAGTTGGTTTGCGGGCGGCGGTTTCGCGTTCTCAATGTCGTCGATGACGTCACCAAGGAATGTCTCGGCGCGATCCCGGACGTGTCGCTCTCAGGGCGCCGCGTCATTCGCGAACTCGATCGCATCATCAACCAACGAGGACGGCCGCAAATGATTGTTTCCGACAACGGCACGGAACTGACGAGCAACGCCGTGCTCGCATGGGCGCAGGATGCAGACCTCCAATGGCATTACATCGCGCCAGGAAAGCCGACGCAAAACGCTTTCTGCGAAGCGTTCAACGGGCGATTCCGCGATGAATGTCTGAACGAAACCCTGTTCCGCGATCTCGACCATGCCCGATATGTCATCGGAAAATGGGTCCGCGACTATAATCACGAGCGCCCGCATTCAGCGCTCGGATACCTCACCCCTGCCGCTTACGCAGCGGCGTTACGCCCGCAACGCGATGACGCGCTTGAGCCCTTGAACAGCTCCGCGCGCCATCCCGTTGCTCAATCCGCTCAAATGAGCAAAATGCAACCGCCGACTCTGGATCACGCTGGTCGATAGTCGGGGGTCACAGCAAAGCCACTCGAAGTTCTCTCGTTGTTCACTGCCCGCCAGTATGTCCCTCACTATCTAGCGACTATGTCGGGACTATCTGCACACTATGTCGCCAGTATCCATTTCACTATCTGAGAGGGTATATACGGTATATAGCCGAGCTATAACCGGGCATATAGAGCTCCGTAGCCTGGGTATAACCGGACCTATAGCAACCTGACTCGAATTAAAGCGATTTTTCCCAAATTTTTGCCAGACGCTCGTAAGATGAATATAGCGTCGGCCTCTTCCGTCCATCAAAGGTGCCAATGCCTTTTCGTGCATTTTTTACATATGGTTCAACAAACCTAAACCGATGTACATAATTCGGCGCAAATAGCTTCCGGCAAAATTTCTCATCTAAAGCCTTTTGTTCAACCGCAACTGCAATAAATTCATAATGATTCAATAGTGTAACTATGTTTCCTCTATGAGAAGCTGCAAATTCGGAATCTCTGTCGCTTAGGGCTAACGCGCCTGCTTTAGCTTTTTCCAATTCAGCAAATGACGCGTATAAATTCCTTGTGGACTCACTTATCTCAAATGCGTGCAAAATACTCACTGCATTATTGGCCTTTGCGATCCGGCGCGCATCACGGTTTTTTACTGTTTGAAGAAATAGATTCGTCAGCACACCAACTGCGATAACAAATAGAATTACAATAATAGAGGGCAGTTGCGCCTTGGTAAGGCCGCTATAAATTAGGTTTCCAAATGGCATTCTTGCCTCCCCGTTAATTTTTCTTCAAGCCTGTTGGTTGCGCAACCGTACAAATTCAAAATATTGCAATATTGCGAAACCAGTAATCGGAGTTAATTTTCGCCATCGTTGACCAACCTGGGCGGCTGTAAGCTTAACTAACTTGCCTTCGTAATTGGTCCGAAGGGCTTTAACAGAGTGCGGCTCAAGTGACTCGACCGCAAAAATGTGACCGAGCCCCCACTTTGCGTTGTCATCAAACGTGTAGATAGTTCCGATTTTAATGAGGTCATTTATCTGAAAGCTCGCGTCCAACTCTTCTGACAGCTCTCGCACAGCACAAGCCTCTGCCGAGGAATCAGATTTGTTAACTCCCCCACCAAACATTCCTATTCGCCCTTGAAACGGCTTACCCGAATCAATTTTTCCTCGATTGAGGAAATTCTTTTTAAACCTATACTGCAAAACAAACCTATTACCCCGCGATCGCTCGCGAAAGATAACTGCAGTAAACTCGTGATCATTTAGTTCTTGCACTTGAGCCACAGTTGGGTACCCCACCTCTATTCCTACAAAACCCGTACCCGGATCGATGCAGATTCCGTGTTCAGTCCGGTATAATTCCGAGTTCTTCATTTAACTCGTAATGACTCCTTCCTCCAATTCCAGCCGGCCTTTCTTTATATGGCTTTGCATATTCGTGTTTGGCTTTAAGGGTGTGAGGGCAATACGTTCCTGAATATATCCGCATATGACGATAAGGAGGACGCATGAACGACGAAAAGTCAAAAATATTGTAAGGCCGTTCTTTTCGCCTAGTCAGTGCTCGATAATTATCTACAACCAGCACATCACCCCGACACAGGTCTACACGAAATTCTTTATATGATGCGTCATCAATAGCCTTTCGAAGTGCAACCAGTGCTTTTCGATATTGGCTGTGCTGTGGGTTTGCTAACGTTTGATAGTCTACGCGTGATGGGTCGTATGAAATCCAATAATTGTCTTTATTGTCAGGGTCCTCATACAGGAGTTGGGAATGTACGTCGCCGTATCGTACGTTACCTTCATTATCGATGTTATCGAATTGCCTGTATTCTAACGAAAGCAATAATTTTCGATTTTCATCTGACAGATGCTCCAAAATATCGTGAAGCGATAAAACATAGATCGGGTCACGGATTGGATTCTCAATGCAAGCAATTACAAGAGCTCTGGTTTTGACAACAGACTGTTTAGTTGGATCTGAAGCTTGTAGAATTTCAATCGGTATTCTATCCGAGCTAGCGTTTCGATACCGCAAATAGTAGTCATCTCGATCATGAAACGGGCTTACTTCGGCATGCCGGTTAGAAAACCAATCCTTGCTGGTTTCTTCCCCGTATTTGCTGTGTGCTTCAAATCCTGCAATTCCAATTATCCCGTAGCAAATGCGGTCCACCAGCCCATTCTTTAAATACCATCGGTTGGACTTGGCGTATGTAAATGGATGCGTCGGGAGGATATGCCGCAAACGACAAAAAGGGGTTTTTGCGTTTGTAAACGTAGATCGAATGAATTCATTAGTATTCTTGCGCCAAGGCTTCTTTTCCGCGATGTATCCTCCATAAACGTGAGCATCGCCGCTGACGTGCTGCAGAAAATCTTGTTTCCAAAAATTTAAAAACCAGAATTTTTCACCATGGTCACTCCAATGCGCCAAACGTGCGGCCATTATACCAGAGAAGCGTTCCTCCTTATCAATAGTCTTTGTACGACGATTAATAGCTTCTCGATTGCCTTTGTACGCTGACTTATATTTTTTTTCAGCGTTCAGAATTTCTTCTAATGGCTTTCTTGATGGCATCGAACGCCCCCGCCCCAAACTTCCCCAGGTGCCATTTTTATCGCATGCTATCCCTCTTCACAACAGATTCACTGTGTGCACTTTCAATGACTTAGCCCAAGCATGGGCTATTTACATCAGTTTGGTAAGAGGCAAACTGTATTGGAATTAGTGTTCGCAGAATGAAAATTCATAAAAATCTATGAGCCTATGGTCAATAATTATGTCATGCATGCAGAGTGATCGACACAAAGAGAGACCCTCAATCGATTTAGCGCGAGACAGAGCCACATAAGCTTGACCTGATGCAAATGCTCCCTCAGCTAAATCAATCCTTACATCAGAAAGCGTTAGCCCTTGCGCTTTGTGTATAGTCACTGCCCATGCGAGATTGAGTGGTATTTGCTCAAACGCGCCCACCACCATTGCGACCGGATGCTGCTTTTCTTCGTTCCACTCATATCGTACGTTTTCCCAAGAGGCCTTCACAACTTCAGAGTCCCGTGCGCTTCCATCAAAGCGAACCATAACGGAATCACTTCGCGTTTTTATCACGGTCCCAAGTGACCCGTTCACCCACTCTTTTCCGCCATGATTTTTTAGCGCCATAACGCGAGCGCCGGGTTTCAATGACAGGCTCGCTGGCGCGGGAAGTTTATCATTTTGAAGGTTGAAATTGCCTGTGGCTTTCGCTTCGTAGACCACACATTCGCCCGGCAACGAATGCAACCCCTCCTCATTGTAATCTCGGGCCACGGCGTTTGTGCCGGTTAACAGCAGAGGAATCGCTTCTTTTCGGTGTGGTCGAACACATTGACTATTCAGTTTTACTAGCGTCGAATCCAGGTCGTTTTTTGACCTCACGTTATTAAGAATATCGACAAAGGACTCGTCAGATTGCCGATATATCTTCTTTAGCTCCAAAATTTTTGGATTGGCTTTCTTAAATGCCTTTGCGCTGAATGCATATGGCGTTTCATAGCCCATCCGTTCCAACATATCTTGCTCGGCTTCTGGAACGACCGGAGGCAGCTGAAAGAAATCTCCGACCAAGACTAGCCTTGCCCCGCCAAAAGGTTGATCAATGCCGCGCCCTGTTCGCAACCTGTAATCTATCCCATCAAGTAAGTCGGCCCTCACCATCGATATTTCATCGATAAAGATATATTTGACTTTGCGCCAAAGGCGGTTTGGTCGGGAACCCGCCAGTGCTTCCGGGGTGATTGTATCCCGTCAGCGATCATGAGACGTTTTGAGGGATTTTGTTAGGGGAGGAATTTGGTTCATCGTAGCTCTGAGGAGGAGCGAAGATGAGACACAAATCCGGATCTGAAGGATCGGTCGAAAAGACAGTCAAAGACATCCGGCGGGCGACGCGCAAGCGTCATGCGACAGAAGAAAAGATCCGCATTGTTCTGGAGGGATTGCGGGGCGAATATTCGATTGCCGAGCTGTGCCGCCGGGAGAACATTGCGCAGAGCCTCTATTACAGTTGGTCGAAGGAGTTTCTGGAGGCGGGTAAAAAGAGGTTGGCTGGCGATACGGCGCGTCAGGCGACATCACCGGAAGTGAATGATCTGCGCCGTGAAGCCAGCGATCTGAAAGAAGTTGTCGCTGAACTCACCCTTGAGAACTGCTTGCTCAAAAAAAGCATGATCGGGGATGCGGGCGGCAACGAATGAAATGTCCTGCATCCGAAAAGCTGGAGATCATTCGCCTGGTTGAGCACTCGCATCAGTCCGTGAAGCGCACCCTGGACAAGTTCGGCGTATCGCGACGGACATTCCCGACTTGGATGTAGCACTCCAAACATATACCGACTCGTTCAATGATTTTGTGGCGGCATGGAGCGACTATCAGCGCCGAGCGAAGGGGTATAAAGAGCGAAACGACAAATTAATATAGGCGCTAATTGCCCTTGCTCGTCAGTTTGATCGGCAGGTGCGCTGGGGTCTCATTCAGCCTTTAAGAAACTTGAAACTCACCGAAGCAAGGTCTGACTTTCTTTGGCTATTCAAAAGATGAGCCCATTTCGCCGTCATCATCGTCGGCGTAGCAGCCCTCATCGCTTTCATCTTCATAATGAAACGCGCGATCATTCCAAATGGTCGCGAGGCATTTTTCGTCGGCCTTAGGAGTTAGCGAAGTGCGCCCCGTCAGTAAAAGCAAGTCGCGATAGGCGGCGAATGCGAGCATGTCGAAGGGATTGTCGAAGCTCCGAGCGTCATGATCGGTGAGGCGCCAGAGAATGAGTTTCTGCGTAACCTCTTCAACGGTGCCGGCCCGCGTTCGCGCTCCGCGCTGGATGAGTTTCTTCTCAGCGGCGAACCAGGCGCGCTCAATCTCCTGGACCACTGCAAGTTCGGGGCAATCGTTGAAATTTTTACTCCGGGATGACGCTTCTGCTTCGACCCGGTTTCGTTCGGCGAAAATACCGTCGAGCTGGGCGACCATGTCACGGTATTCGCTGATTAGGATGCCGAATGGCGACCCCGATTGCTCATCAAGAGGGTTGCTAAGATCGAAATCTGCGGGGGCGATCAGGGAGGCGGCACATTGGAGTATTGTCCGACGAGTTGTCATTGGGCTGTCTCTCCCGCCTCGCGGAACGCGAGATACTTCGAGGGAAAGTGCGGGATTTTGCGAATCGGTAGGCGCATGGGTGATCCTTCTCGATTTGCCAAAAGTAACTATAATTTATATTCTAATACTGATTTTTATACCTTGCGGCAACCGCTTTTTTATATTTAGTTGCGTTTTTTGATATCCTCTGCCCATTGTTCCGGGATGATTACTCCGGAACAGTGTCGGGCGGCTCGTGGCTTGCTGGATTGGACCCAGCAGGAGCTGGCGGCGAACGCCAAGATTAGCAATCAGACTGTCCGGAATTTTGAACACAGAAGCAGTGAACTGCGCGACAGCACCGCTCAGCTTTTGCGGATGTTATTCGAAGCCAACGGCGTCGTTTTCATCGACGAGAATGGCGGCGGGCCGGGCGTGCGGCTAAAAAAGCCCGTTAAAGGGGATGGTTAGCCCAAATTGGCCGATCCCGGCCATTGAGCCTTTAATAGCGGTTTCCCTTATTAAACTTTCAGGGCTCTTCCCCTTAATAAGAGGGCTATCCGGGGCACGGCTCAGCGCCGGGCCATTGCATCGCCTGTCAGTTTACCCGAGCCGAGCATCGGTAATTGTTTTTTACCGGCAAAATGCTATTCTGCCGGTAAATGGCCATCCTGGAACTGCCCCTCGTCCTTCAAACCAGCTACGCCGAGCTGACGGATTTACTGCGCGCGCAGGCCGCTTCGGACTTCCCGGCAGGCTCGACTTTTCGCAAGCGGGAAATATCGGGCAAATCCTACTGGTACGTCCAGGAGCCGACCCGACCGCAAGGACGGCCCCCGGAGCGCTATCTCGGTCCCGACACCGAGGAACTGGCGGCTGCAATCGAGCGAGGACAAGCAGCCAAAGCGGACGCCGATGCGCGCAAGGCCATCATCCGGTCATTAAAGGCGGCCGGGCTGCCTGAGCCGGATACGCTCACTGCCGCAATCCTCGAAGCCCTGGCGGGCGCCGGCGTCTTCCGCCTGAGGGGCGTCGTCGTCGGCACGGTCGCCTTCCAGACCTATGCGGGCATTCTTGGCGTCAGATTGCCCGGCGCCGCCATCAGAACCGGCGACGTTGATATCGCACAAGACTATGGCGTCGCCGTCGCAATCGACGATGCGCTCGATGCGACTTTTCTCGACATACTGCGGCAGGTCGACAAACGCTTCTCGCCCGTGCCGCATATTTCATCACAGACCGCTGCAACGACCTACGCCCGCCCAGGCGGTTACCGCGTTGATGTACTGACAACCAATCGCGGGAAAGATCGTGACGCCCCTGTCACACTGCCCAGTCTGAAGACAGACGCAGTTCCTCTTCGTTTTCTCGACTTCCTGTTGAAAGAGACGATCCAGGCGGCGGTGCTCAGCAAAACGGGCGTTCTCATCAACGTGCCGACGCCTGAACGATATGCGGTTCACAAGCTTATCGTTTCAACAATGCGGCATTCGGCAGGCGAAAGCGCGGCCAAGGCCGACAAGGATGTTGTACAGGCGGCAATGCTGATCGAGGCGTTCTCGGTCAAGCGCCGCCTCGACGATTTCAACGAGGTCTTACGCGAAGCGAAAAAACGTGGCGCCGGTTGGCGCGAACGTCTGCAAACCGGCGCAAGCCGCCTGCCAAAAGAAATCAGAGCGCTCTCAAGATTGCTGACCTGATACCCGACGCCGACTTGCAGGATAAATCGAAAAACAGCATGCAGACTCGTCAAAAATAATTTGCTGCCGTTACTGACAAACATGCGCAAACTTGATACAGAATACGCCATGTTTGGGAACCAAATTACTCAAGCATAAAAAAATGTTGGCATGATGCTTTGTATACGGATGAAACGGTTCTCGCAAGTTTTTGACAGTAAAATCAGACTCGGGACGGCTGATTCCTCTCCGGATGGATTTCTCAACTAGCTCCGATGCGTGCGACGCCAGCGAACTCGATGTTGTCATCAAGTGCCGCGATCGCGGAATCGTTTCCGACTCCGACACCGAACTCACTTCGCCCCCCCCTGATCAGACCTAAGTGTCCGGCGAGCGTCGCCTTACGGAACGGCGTGAATCAATTCAGGCAACACTTTTTGAACTTCTTGCCGGAGCCGCAGGGACACGGGTCGTTTCGTCCGACCGTTGGGGCCGCGGCTCGGTTCGCCGGATCGGCTTGCATTCTGGCGGCGTTGAGAGTTTTGAGACTGAGAGCGATGAACTGGTCGCCGCGGTTCCGCATTTCATCGGCGAGGTCGCCTTCAAGGCCTTCATTACTGACGGCGGCGGCGGCAATGGCGACAAGAAGCGCCATAGTGGCGCGGGTCTCATCGTCTTGCGCATCTTCAAATGTATCCCACACGCCCTCCGGGCGCATGGCGATCGCCTTTGCAAAGCCTTCCGCCCATATTTCCCACAGAAAGGTTTCGTCGCGGTCGATGTCGAGGATCGGTTCATAGCGCCCCTTGCGCATGAGACCGCGGGCGATCTCATTATATCGCCCCATGATCAGGGGAAGGATTTCATTGGCGTGACGTTCGTCTTTAAATACCGGCCCGTCCGCTCCCCAGACGACGGGCAGCCATTCGCTCGGAGCGATAAGATCGGGGCAGATGACGATCCCCGCCAGGAAGCCGTCGAGTTCGCTCAAGAGCATCGCGTCTTCATCGAGCCCGAGGAAAAAGTCATCAAGTTCTCTGAGGTCGGCTTCGGTCAGCTTGCGCATGGCGCAAAGGTCCATGGCAGCAATTCGTCGAACTTTTTCATCGGGTGATCTGCGATGTTCGCGATGACATGAGCGAGCCGTTCATGCGGTTCGACGCCGCCCAGTTTAGCGGTTTCGACAAGCGTGTAGATGACAGCGGCAGAGTCGCCGCCGGCGTCTGATCCGGCGAAGAGATAATTCTTATTGCCGGCGGCAACGCCGCGCACCGACCGTTTGGCGATATTATTGTCGGACTGCGCCCTGGCTTTCAGACCTTTTGGCCCCGCCACTGATAGGCAAGCCTCCCGGTCGGGCGGATCAAGCGGATCGGGACATGATGGGGGGAGAGCCGACGTTGACAACGCATTAACCCAGTTTCTACCCTGATGGATTTTGGGACGCCTCGTTCTGCAATGGGGCGATCAGCAATATCGGCCAAATAATCGGCCAATTCCATTTACAAATAACGCTAGCCGATTCGATCGGCTTCTCATATCGTAAGGCTTTTTCAGGAAATTTGACCTTTAGTAACGATTTATCATGTGATATAATGATATATCAGAATATTGGCAGCAATGTCACTAAAATTCATGCTCAGTCAGGGTTTTTCATGGATTTCCGCTCTCCTAAGCCATTTTCAGCGGCGGTCACGGTTTTTCATGACCGGCGACTGCCTGAACCCGCGCGACCGGCTGGATACGCCGCGCTGATCGACGCCTATGATTTGAGCGCGCCTGTCCCTTTGCGTCTCACGGCCACAGGAGAGCGCCACCGGATCACGGAACAGGACGGTTGGCGCATTCTCACGCCCCGCCACGCGCCCGAAGCGAGTCTAGGCGGTCACCTGACTTTCGCCCTCAAATATGAGGGACTTGACCTCGCCGTTCTCAAGCGACTGTTTCTCGCGCTCGACCCTCGTGACATCGAAGCCATCATCCGCACCACGCCGACTGGACTCTATGCGCGTCGAATCTGGTTTTTATTCGAATGGCTGACAGGGCGCGAACTCGATTTGCCGCCGCTCGACCGTGGAACCTATACGGACGTGGTCGACACCGAACAGCAATTCGCCAGCGAGGGAGTGAACGCGCCGCGCCAGCGCGTGCGAAACAACCTGCCCGGAACGGCCGACTTCTGTCCGCTCGTTTTCAAGACCCCACGTCTTCAAGAATTTATGGCGTTGAATCTCGCCGACCGCGCGCGCGCCGTCGCCGACCGGGCGCCAGCGGATATATTGGCCCGTACGGCGGCTTTCCTGCTGCTCAAAGACTCCAAGGCGAGCTATGTCATCGAAAATGAAAACCCTCCCCAGGACCGCGTCCAGCGTTGGGGACGCGCTATTGGCGAAGCCGGGAAACATCCGCTCGATCTCGACGAACTGTTGCGCCTGCAACGCATCGTCATCGGCGAACAGCGTTTCGTTCATATCGGCTTGCGAGAGGAAGGCGGCTTTGTCGGCGTCCGCGACCGCGACACGAGAATGCCCTTGCCGGATCACATCAGCGCCAGGCACGAGGATTTGCGCGCGCTAATCGACGGCATGGCTGCATTCGACCGAGGCGCCGCGACGCATCTCGATCCCGTCATCGCCGCCGCCGCGCTCGCATTTGGGTTTGTCTATGTCCATCCGTTTGAAGACGGCAATGGGCGTCTCCACCGCTATCTTATCCATCACACGCTCGCACATCGCGGCTTCAATCCGCCGGGCGTGGTTTTTCCCGTATCGTCCGTCATTCTGGCGCGCATCAATGAATACCGCGCCGTCCTGGAAAGCTATTCCAAACGCCTCCTGCCGCTTGTCGAGTGGCGCGCCACCGACGACGGCAATGTCGATGTCATCAATGACACAAGCGATTTCTACCGCTTCTTCGACGCGACGCCGCATGCGGAGTTTTTGTTCTCATGCGTGCGGCAAACCATCGAACAAGACTTGCCCGAGGAAGCCGAATACCTGCGCCGCCACGATGAAGCCGTAAGGCAGATCATGAACGCCGTCGAAATGCCTGAGCGAAAGGCGGCCGATTTTATCTTGTTCGTCCGCCAAAATGGCGGCGCCCTTTCAAACAAGCGTCGGCATCGGGAATTCGAACCGCTGACAGATGATGAGGTCTCGCGCCTACAAGACATTGTTCGCGACGCCTTTCACGGATTTGAGCCCGGACGGGAACTCAATAACGCCGGAGCTGTCCGCGCCTGACTTTCCGCTCGCAACGACGGAATCGGCATTACGCGAGCGGCGCCACGGACAAGTCGAGGCCGCACGCATGTCAGCGGCGCTCCTTCACCTGGGCGGCTTCGAAGACATTGATCCGCAGGAGCCTCTCGGCGGTCCCGACGAGAGGAAAGATATTCTATGTTCGAAGTCAAAGGCCTTATATGTTTGCGCCGCATATTTTCCTAATACTGCGGCTTGGTGACTTGGATTGACTTCGGCGAAAGTGATCGAACCGCGAGGTGCGGACTGACCGAAATCACGCACAGCGCGACTAACGAATGCAAAAGCTGTTTGGGATTCATCTTCTTCTCCGAATTAACCGTCGAAATTCATTTCTTTGCGTGGAACCATGAGGCGCGCCACGCAACGCTACAATCTATGGCAGCACCGCGCGCCGCAGTTGAGTGGTGGAATCCGCGATCCAAACAATCAAGATGCTTTGGGGTCCAACTTGCTCAATACTCGGAAAACGATTGATAATCGCCGCGCTATTGCTGAGGGTAACCGCGCCACCCAAAGCAGCACCGTCCGCTGCAAAGCGCTGCCCATAGATGTGATTATCCGCACCCGCCCAGACAACAATGAATGTGCCGTCTTTCAATTCCAATCCATGGGCATCGCCGCGATCATCGCCATACGCATCAGCCCCCGTTGATGTAATCGCAATGCGTCCGCCGAGCGGTGTTCCCGACGCGTCATAGCGCTGCGCTTTGAGGGGACCGGATTTTTGTTCGCCTTCGCGCCATAGCACGGCAAATCCGGAGCCAAGCGCGAAAACAGAAGCGTCTCGCTCCGATCCCGCATCATCAGCCACGATGATAATCGGAGCAGGCTCTGCGGTGGGACCCGCAATCACCCTGGCATAAATGTTTGCTTGCTGAGTCGAGTCGAATCCGGCGCCACTTTCCCAAACGACGACCGCCTGCCCGTTTTTAAGTCGCGCGACGTCCGGCGCCGAATTTACGGTGACGCCTCCTGAAACTTCGAATTCATTGCCGTAAAGACGCCCTTCGCTGTGTAAGCGCTGTCCCATGATTTTGACGGCGTTGCCAGGCAGCGCTTGCTGCCAGACAACCAAGCTGCGATTGGCATTCAGCGGTCCAAAAGCACTGATTGCTGGCGCCCACGCGTAATTGCCAACGCTGGAATTCACGGCGAAATCCTCATCGCCATTGAAGCGTGCGACTGGCGCGCCCGTCATATCAAAACGCTCCATACGGATGGTTTTGGTAGAAGGGCTGGTCCACACAACCGAAAAACCGTCTTTACGAGTAGCCGCATCAAAATGCTCGCCATAATAGCCAGCTGGGGCAATGGATACGGCAGCCCCAACTTTTCGTGGCCGTTCGATAAGCCGCAATTCGAGATTGGCCGCCGTCTGAGTAATCAGCGCTGTCTTGTCGCTGTCGATCTTCGCCATCACAGGCGCGCCGACTCCGCCCGAGCTGCCGGCGCTCATTGCCGCGCCGCCGAGCTTTATCGCGATATCTTCGTCGATTGACCCGTCGCAGTCATTGTCAATGCCGTCGGCGATATTATCTGCAGCGCCGAAGTTAATATGCGGGTTGCCCTCGTCACAATCGAAATCCGAAGTATAACCATCGCCATCCAAATCGATGCCGGGCGTGTCCAATATATCAATAAGGCCATCGCAATCATTATCTTCGCCGTCATCCTGGATTTCAGGCGCGCCGGGATGAATTGACGGATTATAATCCCGGCAATCGACATCATTTGTGAATCCATCGCCATCGGGGTCTTCGTCTGCGGCATTGGAGATTGCTCCTGAATCTTCCTCATCGACTAATCCGTCGCAATCATTATCGATAAGGTCGCCAACATACTCATTTGCACCTGGCCTTATGGTTGGGTTCGCCTCATCGCAGTCCAAAGGCGGCGAATATCCGTCCCCATCCAAATCTGTCACAACCGGCGTCGGAATTACGTAATCGTCATCTTGTAAGTCGATATCTCCATCACAATCATTGTCGTCGCCATCATTGTATATTTCGGGCGCCCCAGGATAAATCGCGGAATTCCCATCGTTGCAATCAGCCGGAACGACGTACCCGTCACCGTCCGCGTCGGTAATCGGAGATGTCTCATCGACCTCACCGTCGCAATCATTGTCGATATCGTCGTCAAGTTCAGGAGCGCCAGGAAATACGGAGGCATCGTTGTCGCCATAGCAGTCGACGTCTGCGGTAAATCCGTCGCCATCGGCATCGATCAGCGTCGAGTTGTTGATCACTTCAAATGTGACACCAGCAACCGGGTGATTGAGCGTGAGTTGATTTCCTGCCTTGTCACGCACCAAAGCCGAAAAACCATACGTACCGCCAGGCGCGTATTGGGGGATCGAAATTAATATCGCACCAGTATTCGTTTTCTCGCCAGCAAGAGCAGCATCGCCGCTATACCCGCCGGCGCCTTGCGTGTTGGAACGCGTATTTACCCAAACAATCGCTAATCCCGATTCCGCGTCCGACACTTGGAAATTTGCCGTTATCGACTGCGCTGAATTTGTAACGTCGATGATCGTGGGTATAACTGAAAACGCGTCGAGACTCGGGTTCGTCGTATCGCCTCCCTGCACAAGCAGAAGTGGCGCTTCATCGGCAACTAAAAATGAAGTCGCATGTCCGGCTCGATCGGAAAGCGAAGCACTCACTTCAAAAGCGCCTGGCAGCGCAAACTCGGAGATCGCAAGCGCGACTTCACCTTTCGCCCTTTTCTCACCATTGAATTTGATACTTTGAATGTATGTGCGCGCGTTCTTGCCAACGCCCCGTACACGAATGGTCATCGCGTGCAAGCCAGACACATCATCCGAGACTTCATAATTCACTGTGACGAAGTGCTCGCCAACTGCATTAATTCGCGTTTGAGAAATGGCTGCGGATACAAGCTCTGGCGGCGCCAGATCCGCAAGGTCTGTTGCGCCGGCATTGTTAGACGCAGCCCAAATAAAAAAAGCAGCAATACCCCACATGCATCGTATCATGGCGCGCCCCCGGATATTGGCTTTCCCCGAATGACGAACAACCTACACCCGAAATGAGGCCCTTAATACATCTATGTATACTGACCTATTATTTCGCATACGCAGCATTATCCGAATCCCCCTCGTATCGGGCGCATAAAGCGGGCTATAGTCCGAATCCATACGCCGTATTTTTTTGGTTTCGAAGCGCGCATATTGTTAAGTCTACTGAGCGCCCTGCCATTGCCTTGATCACGAGAAAATTTGGGAATGTTTTTGAGAGGATATTATGCAGCCATCAACTCCGAGAACCACGATTTTGCTAGCAAGTCTTGCCGTATTTGCGGCCACCCCCGCTAGCGCATCGGAATTTACATTCTCAAGCAATAGTGCAATCGAATTCGGATATTCGATCCGCGTCGGTGGCTCGGGTTCCACCTACTCCGGGGAAATCAATGCTGCAGCGACGGACGGCGGCGACGTCGTTATTTCGCTTCTTCACAAGGACGCATTGCTCCCAAACGACACCATAGAATTATTGGGCATTTCGGCCGAACAAAAAAATACGCAAGAGCGAAAGACGAGAACGATTGCTAAGTTTGGAAGCGGGACCATCGGCAACGCTTCGCTGGCCTCGGTTGGCGATCGCGTGGTTGCAAGCTGGCTGCAGTCCATAGGGTCAAGTCCGCAATCTGAAATCTTGATCAAACGACTAGATCCAAAGCAATATGCCGAAAGCGGAGAATACACCGCACAACCCGAGCCCATAAAAATTATTGCGGGCGAATATTTATCGGTTCCGCGCATCTCTGAATTCGGTCCCGAAAAGGAAGGTCGGGTCATTGTCGTTTGGTCGCAATCTTCGCTAACCGAAGACGTAGTCAATTCGCAGCGGCACGTTTATGCACAACGCGTGCATACTGAAGGAAGATTGTACGACAAATCATACCAAGTCAGCATCACGCCAGCGATGTTAGGCGAAGCCGAGCCAGATGTGCAAATACTCAATAACCGGAAGGTTGCGATTGTTTGGGTAGGGTTTGACGGCATATACGGCAGAATTATCGGGGCTCCTGGAGATGAAGGGCCTGAGTTCAAGGTCTCCTCTTTTAGCCATCCTCATGCAGGTACCCCGTCTATCGTTTCCTTGGGGAACAATGGGTTTTTAGTTCTGTGGACGGAAAAATATTGTGCAGATTGCAATAATGACTACCGTCTTTATGGCCGAAGATTTGATCTCAACGGACAACCTATGGGTAAGCCGTTTGAGATTAATGAAAGCCATCTTTCACCAAAAGTGAAAGACTCAGTAAAGTTCAACAGTGCAAACGCGAGTGCATCGCTCTCCACTCACGATCGCAACTACCGCGACCGCCCTCGCGGATTCAGCGTTGACAACTCTGGCTTTGTGGTTGCCTGGACCATCAGTGAAAATAACAAAGGCCAAATGACCGACTACGTGGTTATGCGGTCTTTTCACTTCAACGGAATTCCAACGGGGCCGAGTCAGGTGTCTTCTCCAAGCACAAACGTTGGCGAATCTGGTCCATTATTCGTAAAATTGAGTAACAATCAGGCGGCGCTCGTGTCTCGGCGAGGGGAGACAACACCTATCGATCCCAGCTATATGAATTTTCGGATTTTGCTGGCACCACCTTACGGAGATCTGTGCACAATTGCACGTCCGACTTTGGCTCTATGGAGTCCATTCCACGACCCGGATCCGCTAAAAATAGAGCCCACCGGCCGGCACCGCATCATCAAGTATTCTGACAGTCATTATAATATCGCGGAACACATTTCGAAGGATGTGCAGGCCCCGCAAACCTCTTTTATCGACCTTACTGGCGCCCAACTTGCGTTTGAGAGAATAAACTCAAACTCTCTTTATCCCGTACACGGCGCGTATTTTTCCGTAAATAACTTTTCGGTGTCGACGCGAGCAAAGTTCGAAGGCGGTTGGTCTGGCTCAATATTGGATACGACTAAGTCTGGAAATGGCGGCCGGCTTGGCGTTTCTATCTCGAAAGGTGCGGATGGGAATATTGAAGCCGTTATATCCAACGCTATTCGAGATACGTCTGGTAGTCTCGACCCTGTTTCACCCATAAGACTACGGACAACGAGTCCAATTCCAGATGGAGCCTGGCATCACATAGCAGTTGTTGCGAACAGGCCAAATTTCGAAATCAATCTGTATGTCAACGGAGTTTTAGCCGCGAACCAGAATATATACCCTAATCGCGCCATTAGCGCGCCGGAAGACTATAATTTGCAATTGCGCCTTGGTGACAAGAATACATGGTCAGATCAGAAAACTATTGCGGTTGATGACGTTAGAGTTTATCGGCATCCGCTCCGCGATTGGGAATTAGCGGATCTTGCCGCCGGGGAAGATTGCATTCAGTAGGCGGACTGATCAAACTTGTTTTGCTGACTTTTCCGAGACGTTTCTCGACGGTTTGTAGCTTTCGGTGACAATGTAGAAGACGCAGAGGGCCGCGACAGCGGACAATCGATTGAGCCCTTATTCAAGAGCGTCGCATTCGCAATACGGCAAGATCCTCTGCTCTATGCTTACCTGGCCCTTATTGACGCCATCCGCCTTGGCAATCCTCGTGAAGCAAATATCGCCAGGAAAGAACTGGAATTAAGGCTTCCCAATCATGGCTGACGCTAATCCTCAATTGCTCCGCATGATTGAGGAGGTCGCAAAAGCGCTGGGCCCCGATATTTGCGCAAGAACCGCCTTTGTCGGCGGCGTGACGACAGGCCTTCTTGTTACAGATGACTTCGCAAGAGAAGGCGTCCGTCTCGCATCGGTCGCGCTCACGCGCGCCAGGAGGCTGACAACGGGCTGTCCAGATCGCGCAACCTAATTAATTGAGACCGCCCAGGAAGAAGCTTTGCGTCACAGCCGTGGAAGTCAGGTTATTGGCGCGGGTCAAGCCGGTCACGAAAGTGTAGTTCGGGACTTCCACATTCACCTGAACGTTGTGCGTCAGACGGATATTGTTGAGCGTATTGTTGACAATGTTCGTGATGCCGTTCGGTCCGACCCGCTGGACGACTTCCGGTTCCTGAAGTTCCGACAATACCATCGACATGCTGTTTTGCCCTTGCGCCGGCGAATTGCCGGTTGCGGCGCCTGACGGAGCGGCAGCGGTCTGAACCGGCGCGGCTGACGGCCCGTCATTCGACTGCGGCGTATTGCCGGAGGGTGCGCTGGAACCGGTGTCGACGGACGGCGCGCTTTGCGTTGGCGCAGGCGGCGGCGTGTTCTGGGCCACAGTCGTTGTTGTGGTGGTGGTTGTCGTCGCTGCCGGCGGCGCAGAGGTAACGGGAGGCGCTGGCGGCGGAGTCGTCGTCGCGCCGCTATCGG
>LADL02001423.1_pt1 | contig 25784 bp, 18 predicted proteins | sample 619721 | NCBI WGS metagenome assembly LADL02 (sample SAMN03397408, study PRJNA257561) | rock porewater metagenome | biome: terrestrial; feature: Opalinus Clay rock; material: porewater; isolation source: Opalinus Clay rock porewater BRC-3 borehole | place: Switzerland: Mt Terri URL, St-Ursanne ...
TCCGATGATTTCGGCCTCGCCGAGGCTTATGCCGGCATGCGCGCGCTGCGGATTGCGGACGGTCCCGACGAAGTGCATCTGCGGTCGATCGCGCGAATCGAGCTGCGCCGCCATGGTGAACGGATGAATGCGTGGAGGGTTCAGAAACAATCAGATTTCGGAGACGGCTGACCCACGGCGAGACCGTTATTTCAACCGCTGGTCGCAGCCCGGTACAATGCCGACCCACCGGAAGTCCGCTTTTGCCGCATGGCAAATGCCCTCCATTCGGGTGCTGGTGCAGCGGCAAGCTACCCGCATCTGGAATAGCCGCAGTCCAGACAGCTGTCGCATCCCTCCTTTCGGACAAGGGACAGGCTGCCGCATTGACTGCAGCATTCTCCTGGCCTTTCCCGCTCCGGCATGGGCTCCGCGGATATCATCTGGTCTTCCCGGACAAAGGCATGTTGCGCTGAAACGCCGGCCACAGCAGCATGTTCGGGTCCCTGCATGTGACGCTCGATGATCGAACCGATCGCGGCGAGCAGGGACGGCACATAGCGGCCCTGAATCCAGCTGCCGCCGCCAGGATCAAAAACCGCCTTCAGCTCCTCGTGGACAAAGGCGACATCGCCACCGCGCCGGAACACGGCGGAAATCATGCGCGTGAGACCCAGTGTCCAGGCATAATGTTCCATATTCTTGGAATTGATGAAAATCTCGAATGGGCGGCGCTCGCCATCTTCGATCATGTCGTTGATGGTAACATAGACGGCATGCGCGCTGTGCGGCCATTTCAGCTTGTAGGTCGCGCCGGTCAGGCGATCTTCCCGGGGTACAAGCACTGTCGGATGTGATGGCTTGTCGTCCGTCCCGCCCGTTCCGGATGTCTTTTTCGGGGAGTCCACGCTGAGGACGGCACCGGTAATCGCATTGGGCCGGTAGGTCGTCATTCCCTTGCATCCCAACCGATATCCTTGGAGATAGACATCTGCAAAAGCGTCAAAATCAATATTCTCGGGACAGTTGATTGTTTTCGAGATCGAACTGTCGATCATTTCCTGTGCGGCTGCGAGCATTTTGAGATGATCAGCGGGGGCGAGAGTCTGCGCGCTCACGAACAGCTCTGCGGGGGGAATTTCATCACCCCGGATCTCCCGCCATTTTTGCATGGCATAGTCCTCAACCTTTTCCTCGCGCGTGCTGCCATCGGTATTCAGGATACGCCGGTTGTAGGAATAGGCGAAGACCGGCTCGATCCCCGACGATATATTGCCTGCCAGCAGCGACGTGGTGCCGGTCGGAGCAATGGAGGTCAGGCAGCCGTTTCTCAACCCCTGCTCCTTTATCAACTCGCGGGTTGCGGAATCGAGCGATGCCAGACCCGGCCGTTTGAGAATTTTCCTGTGGAAAGCCGGAAAGCTGCCCTTTTCGGCCGCCAAGGCTGCCGATGCCTGGTAGGCAGAACGCTTGATTGTGGCCAGCCAGCGGCGGGTAAGAGCGGTCGCTTCATCCGATCCATAAGCGGTGCCGCAGAACAGCAAGGCATCGGCCAGCCCGGTAATGCCGAGGCCGATGCGGCGCTTTGCCTTGGCTTCAGCCTCCTGCTGCGGCAATGGAAACAGCGATATATCGATAACATTATCAAGAAAGCGCACCGCCGTGGTCACAAGATCGCCAAGTGTGGCATCGTCGATTTGCGCCTTCTCGGTGAAATGATTTTCCACCAGTGCCGCCAGATTGATCGAGCCCAGCAGGCACGCGCCATAAGGAGGCAGCATCTGTTCGCCGCACGGATTGCTGGCGCGGATCGTTTCGCTATAGTCGAGATTATTCTGCTGGTTGACGCGGTCGATAAAAATGACGCCGGGTTCCGCCGTGTTAAAGGTAGAGCGCATCAATCGCTCCCACAGATCGGTTGCGGCAACGGTGCGATGGGTTTTTCCATCAAAGCTCAGTGGCCATTCGTCTTTTTGGGCGAGGCATTGCATGAAGGCATCGGACACAAGCACCGAAAGATTGAAATTGCGGAGCCTGGCGCGATCCTGTTTCGCATCTATGAATTCCTCGATATCCGGGTGCCCGATATGCAGGCAGCCCATCATCGCCCCGCGGCGCTGGCCGGCGGACATGACCGTGCGGCACATCGAGTCCCAGCAGTCCATGAAGCTGAGAGGCCCCGACGCATCGGAAGCAACGCCCTTGACCAGACTTCCCTTTGGCCGGATGGTGGAAAAATCCATCCCGACCCCGCCGCCCTGCTGCATGGTCCGGGCGGCCTCGCCGAGATGAGCGAATATGCCGTCCAGGCTGTCGGGAATGGTGCCCATCACAAAACAGTTGAACAAGGTCACGCGGCGCTCCGTACCTGCTCCGGCAAGGATTCTTCCTCCGGGTATAAACCGGAAATCTGTCAGGGCCCTGGCGAACCGTGCCGACCATTTTTTTCGCAAAGCCGGTATTTCCGCTTCCGCAACCGCGCGAGATACGCGCTCGATCATGTCATCCACAGTCGTGTCGCCGGGGCGGCCGTCAGCGGGATCGAAGCGATATTTTGCGTCCCATATTTCACGGGCAAGTGCGTTGCTGAATTCCATAGTTTCGACCCCTAGATACCATATATAGTGGCAATGTTAGGCCAAGAGGCATAATAGTTCTTGATTTATATCAATTATACCAGGGACTGTGACAATCATTGCACCAGCGGCCCGTCTGCGGCTGCGAATGCGACACCCTCAATCTCGGTGCGGGATGCCAGAATCGACAGATATTGCGACACGGCTTTGCGAAAGCTTGCCTCTTCGAGATAGTCCGCGATCTTCTGCCGGACGGCCTCGAACGGCAAAGTCTTGCCCTCTGCCCGACGTCCTGCGCGGATCACGTGCACACCAAAGCGCGACTTCACCGGATGGTCGCACAGTTCGCCTTCCTGCAACGCAAACAGGGCCTGCTCAAATGGCTCCACCGTTTGCCCCGGGCCGATCTGCCCCAGATTGCCGCCTTGCTCCTTGGAGGGACAGGCCGACATCTCTCTGGCAAGCTTTCCGAAAAGTTCCGGCTCTGCCTGTACCTGGCGGATCACGCCCCGCGCATCGCCGATCGCCAATGAATAGGCAAATTCGTCATCGGGAGCGGCGGCAAACAGGATATGTTCTGCCTCGACAATGGTTGGCGAGGAAAAGCGCTCCCGGTGCTGCTCATAATAACGTCTTGCCGTCTCGTCATCGGCGGATGGCGTTGTGACTTCCTGATCCAGCAAGGCTTCGATCCTCGCGTCATCCGGAGCCAGCTTGTGACCGTCAGCATCGGTGAGGCTGGGGGCTGCGATATCGAGCCGGTCCGCCTCGTTCAGCAGCAATTGCCGGACGACCAGCGCTCTGGCGGCATGGGCCCAGGCTTCATCGGGTTTTTGCGCAGGGTGGTTCTGGGCTTCTGCCGCAATATCCACCGGGTCGATTGCAATACCGCCAACGCTGACCCGTACGATCTTATCATCCATTGCGCATCGCCATCTTGCGCGAACGCACGATCTGATAGCCCGAGCGCCAGAGGTATCGAACCGGAGCGGACAGCATATGGACCAGCCGGGTGAACGGGAACAGCAGGAATATCGTCAGCCCGAGAAAGATATGGGTCCGGAAAATCCAGTGGGACCCCGCAATATAGGAAGATGCCTCCTGATTGAAGGTGAAGATGCCATTGGCCCAGGCCATGAATCTCACCATCTGCACGCCATCCATATGCCCGAGCGAAATGGGAACCGTGGCCAGGCCAAGCGCAAGCTGCAGCCAGAGCAACACCAAAATGCCCGTGTCGGAAAAGCTGGAATTGGCGCGAATGCGCGGATCGAACAATCGGCGGTGCAACAACATCGACGCCCCGACAAAAGAGACCGCACCGGCAAAGCCTCCGGCTCCGACGGCGAGCGCCTGTTTCCATTCATGTTTTACATGCAAGCTGTCAAATACCCAGATCGGAACCAGCAGGCCGAATATATGGCCAAACAGCACGACCAGCACGCCCAGGTGAAACAGCACCGATCCCCAGACAAGCTGTTTGCGGCGCAGCAACTGGCTCGACCCTGATCGCCAGCCATATGGCTCCCTGTCAAAACGGATGATGGATCCGATCACCAGTACCGATAGCGCAATATAGGGGTAGATGCCGAAGAGCAGATGATTGAAATAATCGGCCATGTCAGTTGCTCCTTGCCGGTTCGGAATTGGGGGGCACCGCGAAACGGTTGACCATTGCGGCAGCTTGCGGACAATCGCCTGCATCCTGGGGCGCGGAGCCGGCACCAAAGGTGACTTCCTCCTCCTCCCACGCGGCATCAAGCGCCTCCAGGTCATCGGGGTCATCGGCTGGCTTGATTGCGCTTTGCACATCAATGCTGCGATCAACGCCAGCAAGGTCGCACAATGCGATCAGGACGGGAGCATAGATCGACTGGCGCTGTTCCAGTCGTTGCGCCAGCGCGACCAGCACCAATCCCGGTTCTGCCAGTTGCTCGAGGGCCGCTTCCCTTGGCAGAATGGAGCAATATTCCAGAAATTGCGGCAAATAGTCGGGCAGCTCGTTCGACACCGGATCGAGTCCGGCCGCAAGATAGCGCTCCCGCAGATCGACCATGGCCTGGCCGCGGTCACGGCTTTCGCCATGAACATGCTCGAACAGATGCAGCGAATGGACCCTGCCCCGGTCAAACAGCTCGACATAATCTTCCTGAAGGTCGATCAGGTCGCTTGTCGCCAATTGGTCGAGCAGGGGGTCGAGCGCGGCAATTTGCCCGGCACCCAGCAAGCCCTCCTCGTCGAGCGCCTTTCGCATTTCGGATGCCGCCTGTTGCAGGTCAGCCGTGGGATATTGCAGCAGCGCGGATAATATACGCAATGTAATGCTCATGATATGACCTCCGTCGGTGTCTGGAGTTTCTTGCGGGCCGGTGCGCCGAACAGATTGTTCTCACTGCTCCCGCTCGAACATCCGTTGCCAAAGGAAAAACCGCAGGAACCGCGCTCCTCGAACATGTCTTCGGCGTCTTCGCGATGTCCTGACGGGATCACGAACCGGTCCTCGTAATTGGCAATCGCCATGATCTGGTACATTTCCTCTATCTGCGCCGGAGCGAGACCCACCCGTTCCGCGACATCCTCGCGTATCACGCCATCGACCGTCTTGCCGCGCATGTAGCTGCGCATGGCCAGCATCCGTTCGAGACAGGCGGCAATCGGCTCCTCGTCGCCGGCGGTGAGCAGATTGGCGAGATATTTGAGCGGGATGCGCAGCGAGCGTATGTCCGGCATATCATCGACCATTTCGATCTTGCCGGCACCGGCAGCTGCGCTGATCGGCGACAAGGGCGGTACATACCAGACCATCGGCAAGGTCCGGTATTCCGGATGGAGCGGAAAGGCGACCTTCCATTCCATCGCCATCTTCCAGACCGGCGAACGACGCGCTGACTCGAGCCAGGCCTCGGGAACCCCGTCCTTGCGCGCCTGCGCTATGACTTCGGGATCATTGGGATCGAGGAAAATATCCAGCTGGGCCTGGTAGAGATCCTCGACATTCTCGGCCGATGCCGCCTCCGCGATACGGTCGGCATCATAGAGCATGACGCCAAGATAGCGGATGCGGCCAACGCAGGTTTCGGAACAGACCGTCGGTTGTCCGGCCTCGATACGAGGATAGCAGAAGGTACATTTTTCCGACTTGCCGCTTTTCCAGTTGTAATAGATTTTCTTGTAGGGGCATCCCGAGACGCACATCCGCCAGCCACGGCATTTTTCCTGATCGATCAAGACAATGCCGTCTTCCTCGCGTTTGTAGATCGATCCCGAAGGACAGGCCGCCACACAGGTGGGATTGAGACAATGTTCGCACAGGCGCGGCAAATACATCATGAATGTATTTTCAAACTGCCCGTACATCTCCTTCTGGATGCCTTCGAAATTATAGTCTTCCGACCGTTTAGAGAATTCCCCGCCGAGAATTTCCTCCCAGTTGGGGCCCCAGTTGATCTTTTCCATCCGCTTACCCGTGATCGCCGACCGGGGTCGTGCTACCGGCTGCGCCTTGGACTCCTTTGCGGTCTGCAAATGGCCATAGTCGAAGGTGAACGGTTCATAATAATCGTCGATTTCCGGCAAATCGGGATTGGCAAAAATATTGGCAAGCAGCCGCCATTTTCCGCCCATTCGCGGTTGCAGGCGCCCGCCCTTCTTGGTCCACCCGCCATTCCACCGCTTCTGGTTTTCCCAATCCTTGGGATAGCCGATGCCCGGCTTGGTCTCGACATTGTTAAACCACGCATATTCCATGCCTTCGCGGCTGGTCCAGACGTTCTTGCAGGTCACCGAACAGGTGTGACAGCCGATGCATTTATCAAGGTTCAGGACCTTGCCAATTTGTGCGCGAACTTTCATGCCACTTGCTCCCCGGGCAGTGCCCCTTCAGGCAATAATTCTTCCAGCCAGTCCACTTTCGACAATTTGCGAACGATGACGAATTCATCCCGGTTCGACCCGACCGTGCCGTAATAGTTGAAACCGTAAGAAAGCTGGGCATAGCCGCCAATCATGTGGGTTGGTTTCAGCACAGCCCGGGTGACGCTATTGTGGATCCCGCCCCGCTTGCCGGTCAGCGGAGAGCCGGGAACATTCACCAGCTTCTCCTGCGCGTGATACATGAACAGAGTCCCTTCCTTCATGCGCTGGGAGACGACGACGCGGGCGACCAGAGCACCGTTGCTGTTAAACGTCTCGACCCAGTCATTGTCGACCAGACCCGCCTTTGCCGCATCGATTTCCGACATCCAGACAATCGGTCCGCCGCGCGACAGCGTCAGCATCAGCAGATTGTCCGTGTAGGTCGAGTGGATGCCCCATTTCTGGTGCGGGGTGATGAAATTCAGGATGACGTGCTTTTCATCCTTTGCCTGATCGATCATCGGCTTGACCGTCTTGGTATCAATAGGCGGACGATAGACAGCAAATCCCTCACCAAAGGCCCGCATCCAGCTGTGATCTTGATAGAGCTGCTGCCGTCCGGTCAGGGTGCGCCAGGGAATGAGCTCATGCACATTGGTATAGCCGGCGTTATAGCAGACATGCTCGCTCTCGATCCCCGACCAGGTCGGAGAGGAGATGATCTTGCGCGGTTGTGCCTGCAGATCACGGAACCGGATTTTCTCGTCTTCCTTGGGCAGGGCGAGATGCTTGTGTTCGCGCCCGGTGTTCTGCGACAAGGCGTCCCAGGCCTTGACCGCCACTTCGCCATTGGTTTCCGGTGCCAGCATCAGGATCACTTCGGCCGCATCGATCGCGCTTTCGATCCTGGCGTGGCCGTGGGTCTCGCCGATGTCCTTGACGGTGCCGTTGAGCTCTTTCAGCAACTTCACTTCTTGATCTGTGTTCCAGTTGATGCCCTTGCCGCCATTGCCCAGCTTTTCCAGCAGCGGGCCGAGCGAACTGAAGCGCTTGTACAGGCCCGGATAATCCCGCTCGACGACCGCAATGTTGGGCATGGTAATTCCGGGCACGGGCTTTGTATCGCCCTTGCCCCAATCTTCGACATCAAATGGCTGCGCCATTTCGCCCGGTGTATCATGCAGGATCGGGGTCAGCACCACATCCTGTTCGACGCCCAGAACTTCCGGAGCTATTTCGGAGAATTTCCTGGCGATGCCCTTGTAGATTTCCCAGTCCGACCTGGATTCCCACACCGGGTCCACCGCAGCGGAAAGCGGGTGGATGAACGGGTGCATGTCGGACGTGTTGAGGTCGTCCTTTTCATACCAGCTCGCGGTTGGCAGCACGATGTCCGAATAGAGGCAGGTGGTCGACATCCGGAAATCGAGCGTCACGACCAGATCAAGTTTTCCTTTCGGTCCCTCGTCATGCCAGACGACTTCATCGGGCTTCTGGGCGCCGGTCTCGCCGAGATCCTTCCCCTGGACGCCATGGGCCGTACCCAGAAGATGCTTGAGGAAATATTCATGGCCCTTGCCCGAGGAGCCGAGGATATTGGAACGCCAGACGAACATGTTGCGCGGCCAGTTGGCCGGATCGTCCGGATCGTGGCAGGACATTTCCAGCGCACCCGATTGCAGTCCTTCGGCGACAAAATCCTTGGCGTCCTTGCCAGCCGCCTTGGCCGCCCTGGCGACTTCGAGGGGGTTGGTCTTCAGTTGCGGGGAACTGGGCAACCAGCCCATCCGTTCCGCGCGGACATTATAGTCGATCAACGTGCCCGACCAATCGCCCGCGGGCGCGGTCGGTGACAATATCTCTTTGACGTCGAGGGTTTCGTACCGCCACTGGTCGCTGTGCGCATAGAAGAAACTGGTCGAATTCATCTGGCGCGGCGGACGATTCCAGTCGAGACCAAAGGCAAGGGGTTGCCAGCCGGTCTGCGGCCGCAGTTTTTCCTGGCCCACATAATGCGACCAGCCGCCGCCCGACTGACCGATGCAGCCGCACATCACCAGCATGTTGATGATGCCGCGATAGTTCATGTCCATGTGGTACCAGTGGTTCAGACCAGCCCCGAGGATGACCATCGACTTGCCGTTGGTCTTTTCGGCATTGGTGGCAAATTCACGCGCGACGGTGATGACCTTCTCGGCCGGAACACCGGTGATCTTCTCCGCCCAGGCAGGCGTGTAGGGCACGTTGTCATTATAGTCCTTGCTGACATGATCTCCGCCCAGGCCCCGGTCGAGGCCGTAATTGGCGCAGAGCAGGTCGAACACGGTCGCGACCAGTGCATCACCATCTTTCAGTTCAACCGAGCGCACCGGTACCCGCCGGTTCAGAACATCGGGATGATCCGTCCCCTTGAAATGGTCATGTTCCTGATTGCCGAAATAGGGAAAGGATACTTCGACGACGTCGTCGCGGTTCTGTTCCAATATTGCGGTCAGACGCAAATCCACGTCGGAGCCCTTGCCATCTTTTTCTTCCAGGTTCCATTTGCCCTTTTCGCCCCAGCGAAAACCGACGGACCCCAGGGGCGTGACAACGTCACCGCTCTTTTCGTCGAAGGCGACCGATTTCCAGTCCGGATTGTTATTCTCGCCCAGTCCGCCCTTGAAATCCGAAGCGCGCAGCATCCGGTCGGGAACATAAGCGCCGTCTTTTTCCACCAGACGTACCAGCATCGGCATATCGGAATATTTGCGGCAGTAATTCTCGAAATAGGGGACCTGCCGGTCGAGATGATATTCGCGCATGATGACATGACCAAGCGCCAGCGCCAGGGCGGCGTCGGTGCCCTGCTGGGGGTTGAGCCAGATGTCGGCAAATTTCGTCGCTTCGGCATAATCCGGTGAGACCACGGTCACCTTGGCGCCGCGATAGCGGGCCTCGGTCATGAAATGGGCGTCGGGGGTCCGGGTCTGGGGAACGTTTGAACCCCAGAGCATCAGGTAGCCGGAATTGTACCAGTCGGCGCTTTCCGGCACGTCGGTTTGCTCACCCCAGGTTTGCGGTGACGATGGCGGCAAATCGCAATACCAGTCGTAAAAGGACATGCAGGTGCCGCCCAGCAGAGACAGATAACGCGAACCGGCGGCATAGCTGACCATCGACATGGCCGGGATCGGCGAGAATCCGATAACCCGGTCGGGGCCGTATTTTTTGGCAGTGTAGGCGTTGGCCGCCGCGATGATTTCTGTAACTTCATCCCAGTGCGCGCGGATGAAGCCGCCATGGCCGCGAATGGCGGTATAGCTCTGGCGACTGGCCTTGTTCTCGACGATCGACGCCCAGGCCGCGACCGGTTTCATCGTCTTGCGCGCCTCGCGCCACAGGCGGACCAGTCGCGAACGGACCAGAGGATATTTCAGCCGCTGCGCCGAATAGATATACCAGCTGTAGCTGGCTCCGCGCGGGCAGCCGCGTGGTTCATGATTGGGCAGGTCGGGCCGGGTGCGCGGATAGTCGGTCTGCTGCGTTTCCCAGGTTATGATCCCGCCCTTGACATAAATTTTCCACGAGCAGGATCCCGTGCAATTCACGCCATGGGTCGAGCGCACGATCTTGTCGTGCTGCCAGCGCTTGCGATAGCTTTCTTCCCAGCTGCGGTCTTCGCCGGTGGTAACGCCGTGACCGTTTGCAAAGGGTATCTTGACTTGCTTGAAGAAGGTCAGGCGATCGAGAAGATGACTCATGGATCAGGATCCTTTTACTGGGCTAAGGCAGGGGTGAGTTGAGCGACTTTGCCGCGTTCGATATCGTGGAGGACGCCGCCTTTTCTGGTGTAGACAAACCAGGTCAGCGCGGCGCAGCTCGCATAAAATACCAGAAACCCGGCTAGCGCGGCCATCGGAGATCCGGTGGCTGCAATCGAACTTCCGAAGCTCTTGGGTATGAAGAATGCACCATAGGCGGCGATGGCGGACGTAAAGCCGACTATGGCTGCGGATTCCTTTTCCGCCTGCCGGGTCCGTTCCGCGCCACTCAGCTGTGGCATCAGACGCGGCACTTCCTGGCGCATGATGACGGGGATCATCTGGAAGGTGGAGGCATTGCCCACGCCCGTGACAAAGAAGAGGAATATGAACATGCCGAGAAAGCCGACGAAATTTGCCTGTTCGAGAAAATGCATCACCCCCAGCACGCCGATCATCATCGCGACAAACACCCAGAATGTGACGCGCGCCCCACCCCATTTGTCGGAAACCCATCCGGTTGCAGCCCTGCTGACTGCCCCGACCAGGGGACCGAGAAAGACATATTGCAATACATTGACATCGGGGAACTGGCTTTTGGCCAGCAACGGCAGTCCTGCCGAAAAACCGATGAACGATCCGAATGTCCCGGTATAAAGCCAGCACATCAGCCAGTTATGCTTGCGCTGAAAAATGACCGCCTGCTCGGCAAAGCTCGCCTTCGCATCGGCAATGTCGTTCATCCCGAACCATGCGAGCAGGCCCGATGCGATAATGAACGGTATCCAGATGAACCCGGCGTTCTGGAGCCAGAGCTGGTCGCCGTCGACCGTGGTTACCGATTGCCCGCCGAGCACCCCGAAAACGCTCGCCGTTATGGCGAGGGGAACCAGAAATTGCATCACCGAGACACCGAGATTGCCCAGTCCCGCGTTGAGCGCCATCGCATTGCCCTTGCTCGCCTTGGGATAGAAGAAGCTGATATTGGACATGGATGAAGCAAAATTGCCGCCGCCAAGTCCGCACAGCAGCGCGAGCACCAGAAATATGAAATAGGGGGTGTCGGGGTTCTGGACCGCATATCCGATCCCGAAGGCCGGGACGAGAAGCGAGAAGGTCGAAAGTGTCGTCCACAGGCGACCGCCGAAAATGGGGACCATGAAACTGTAGAAAATCCGCAGCGTTGCACCGGACAGTCCCGGCAATGCAGCGAGCCAGAACAGCTGATCGGTAGAATAGTCGAAACCAATCAGCGGCAGCTTGGCAACCACCACCGACCAGACCATCCAGACAGCGAAGGCCAGCAACAGGGCAGGTATGGAAATATAGAGGTTCCGCCGGGCAACAGGCTCGCCGACATTCTTCCAGAATTCCGGATCTTCCGGACGCCAGTCTTGCAGGACCTTGGGCGGAACGGGCGCATGGATCTTTTCATCATGGATCTCTGCCATTTCCGGAAATTGGGGGAGAGACCGCGCGTCGACGCCCGAAGCCTGCTGCTCCATCTGACGGACCGCCATGTGCATCCAGACCAGGGCAATGGCGACCAGGGCAAACAGCACCATGAAGCAGCTTGTCCAGATGCCGGTCAGATCGCTCACTGCGCCAAAAACAATGGGGAGAACAAATCCGCCGAGACCGCCCACCATGCCGACAAGCCCGCCAACCGAACCAACATGGTTCGGATAGTAGACCGGGATATGCTTGTAGACCGCCGCCTTGCCCAGCGACATGAAGAAGCCGAGCACGAAAACGGTGATGACAAAGGGTATCAGGCTCATCGATGTCGAAAAACGGATGTCACCTTCGATGCCGTGGATCACATAATCTGTTGCGGGATAGGAGAGCATGAACAGGCAAAGCAGCGAGATGCCGAAGGTGGCATACATGACCTTGCGCGCGCCATATCGGTCCGACAATATGCCGCCATAGGCACGAAACAGGCTGGCCGACAGCGAAAAGGTTGCGGCCAGGATACCCGCCATCTTGATGTCGAGACCATAAACTCCCATCAGATATTTGGGCAGCCAGAGAGCCAGCGCGACAAAGGCTCCGAACACGAAGAAATAATAAAGGGAAAAACGCCATACCTGCTGGTTCTTGAGCGGTTCGAGCTGCTGCTTCAGGGATTTCGGCTTTTCTCCGGAAATCTTGCGCGCGGCAAAATCCGGATCATCCTTGGCAAATATGAAATAGCCGATGGCCGTGATACCAAGAATGACTGCCCATATCTGCGCCACGGCCGTCCAGCCGAGAGCAACCATGACAAAGGGAGCGGCAAATTTGGTAACCGCAGCGCCGACATTGCCCATGCCGAAAAAGCCCAGAGCCGTCCCCTGTTTCTCCTGCGGATACCATTTGGAGACATAGGCAACGCCGACGGCAAAACCGCCTCCGGCAAGGCCGAGTCCGAGCGCCGCGACAAGCATCAGGAAATAGCTGTCGGCAAAGGATAGCAAAAATGCCGAGGCTGCCGATGCCAGCATGGTCAGCGGGAATACCAGTCGTCCGCCATATTGATCGGCCCATACGCCGAGAAACAGCCGCGTGAGCGACCCGGTCAGAATGGGCGTTCCCACGAGCAGGCCAAACTGGGTATCGTTCAGGCCCAGCTCCGCCTTGATCTCGATGCCGATGATCGCGAATATCGTCCAGACCGCAAAACAGATAGTGAAGGCAAATGTGCTCAGACCGAGCGCACGGTTTTGATCAGCAGCGCTTGGAATAGAAGTTGTTCGCATGGCAAGGCCCCAATAAGGTTTTATGGCGATGCTATTGGGTGACTGGATCAGGCGGCTTTTTGATCTGAGTCAAAGGCGCGGGGACGGAAGATCAAAAATTGCTTGTTGCGTGACGAATATCAGGCCATGCTTGGACTATTGTCATCCTGCGGGTTGACAAAGATCAATTGGCCCCATCAGCTAGAATGTTATGATCTGAGGAATTAGCTTTGCGTGCAGGTGAACGTCCAGAAATAGCCAAATTACCTCTTTTTGCCGAAATGAACGAACAGCAGCGCGAGCGTGTTTTTGCCGCTTCGCATTTGCAGGTATTTCCACCACAACTCATATTATTCGATGTCGGTCAGAAACCGGATTTTCTCTATGTACTTGTCGATGGTCTGATTGAGCTCTTTACCTCCAATGCCGACCGGGATTCGACATTGGCGATTGTTGAACCGGTGAGTAGTTTCATCCTTGCGGCACTGGTCACCGATCAGCCATTTCTGATGGCGGCGCGCACGTTGAAATCCTCCAGGGTCATGCTGATTCCGGCAGAGTTGCTCCGCGACGTGATCAAACAGGACGGCGCGCTGATGCAGCAGGCCATGCGCGAACTTGCGATCGGCTACAGGAATATGGTGCGGGCGCTGACCGATATGAAATTGCGGCAGTCGACCGAGCGGCTGGGGAATTTCCTGTTGCGGGAGAGTCACAAGCGCAATGGCGAGATGAACCTGCAGTTGCGCGGCGAAAAGAAACTGCTGGCCTCGCTGCTCGGAATGACCCCGGAAAACCTCTCGCGCGCGATCAGCGCCTTGTCGAAACACGGGGTCTCCGTGGACGGTTCCCGGGTGACAATCACCGACCATGATGCTCTGGTGAAATTCGCTCGCCCCGACCCGTTCGAGGATAGCTGGGAGTCCTAGCTTCCGGGCGGCTGGCCTGGCCTAGAGTCTGGCCTCGATTGAAAACCAGACCTTGGTGGTATCCGCGCCGAACCGGTCCGCATCATATCTGGCGATTTTACCCAGCAAGGTAACATTCTTGCGAAGCGGTACGCTGACCATCGCATCCCATTCACTGCCATAGCCGATGCCAAGCCGCGTCGAACGGAAATCATGGTAGACCAGACGGAAACCCGTCCCTTTCAAAGGCCCGTCCTTGCTCAGCCTGTAACCAAGATCGGCATAGATATCCCGCAGGCCATTTGCCGGGGTGACCAGAAATTTGTCTGACCAACCGTTGAAGGCATGAAGTGTCGCAAGCGGTGTCTGCAGGGCCGAGCTGCCATTGCCTTCAAGACGCTCAAGCCCGATTTTCGCCGTCACCGGACCTGCAACAAGGCCCGCCTCGGCGAGCAAATAGTCAAGACCAAAGATCAAGGGATTGACGCCATGTTCCTTCTGATGGGCATATTCCGCGGCGTAGAGGAATTTTGTGCTCTGGCTGAGGGGCTGATCGCCGGACAGGCGGACGCCAAGGGTGAGCGACGACATGGCTGGAGCAGAGGGTATGTCGAGCCAATAGCCATAGGCAGAGAGCGTTCCCAGGGACTTGATTTTCAAACCACCGCGCAATCCGTGGATGTCGGTGTTCCGCCATATGCCCTGGGGCGAGTCTGATCCGAAAATACGGTTCACCCGCCAGGCATGGAGATAATCCACGGAGGCACCAGCGACCGGCTTGAGCGATATCCTTGTCGCATCCAGTGTCTGGTCATTCTGACGCCAGCCGACCGAGCCAATCCATCTCTGATTGTCCAGGTTGACCGCTTGTCTTCCGGCAGTGGCCTCGATCCGGCTATCCGGACGCCAGCGAACATAGGCCTGGTTCAGCAGAATATCTTCCGGATCGGCGACGACGGGAAATTGCGTCCGTCCGTTGATCGTGTCGTTGTACAGTTGCTTGCCGATGGCGACGACGGCTTCCCCCTCGACCACCGCGCTCAACCCGTTCCATTCCCCTGTTTTCAATCCCGCCCGGATCCGTAGGATGGAAGCCGTCGCATTTCTCGGGAGGTCGTTCTGATCGACCAGCTCCAGCCGATATCGAATATCCGCATAAGGAGTGACAGATAAACTGTCTTTTTGGCTTTGAGACGGCGCAACTTCCTGGCCGAAGGCAGGATGGGCCCAGCAGCTGGCCGCTGCGATCGCCAGAGCGGCCCAGCTGTTCTTTTTGGTTTTTTTCATGGCGATGCCGTAGAGGCCCGCCACCATGAAGTAATTGACTTATATCAAGAGAAATCTCACTGTCCGCTATTATCGCTGCGGAATGCGGTAAATGAGAGAATGATATGGATGATTTTACGATAGCACGGGTGGTTCATGTCGCCAGCGTCCTGCTGTGGATCGGCGGGGTGGCCTTCGTGACGATGGTGGCCATGCCGTCGATCCGGCGTCAGTCAAGGCCGGACGAGCGCCTGTCTGACTTTCACCGACTGGAAAACGGTTTTGCATGGCAGGCCAGAATATGGGTCCTGCTCGCGGGAGCGAGCGGCTTCTGGATGACCTGGCGGGCCGACTTGTGGGACCGCTTCCTGGACGCCCGTTTCTGGTGGATGCACGCGATGGTGATCGTCTGGCTGCTGTTCATGATCATGCTCTTTATACTGGAACCGCTGGTCCTGCATCGCCGGATGGCCGAATCCAACGATCCCGAACGTGATTTTGCCAGAATGCAGAGGGTGCATCTGGTCCTGAATATTCTGGAGATCATAACCGTCATCGGTGCCGTTGCCGGCAGTCACGGGCTCATCTGATGCCGGCGCGCATCGCAATTCTCTTTGCCGCAGCGCATCGCCCGCTATTCCTCGCCGGCATATTGAATTTTGCCTTCTTGATGATCTGGTGGTCGGCGACGCTGTTCGATATCTATATCTGGCCAATCGGCATGGCTTCCGGTGATGTGCCCGGATCGCTTCAGCATGCACCGGTGATGCTCTTCCTGATGGTGCCCTCGTTCTTCTTCGGCTTTCTGCTGACCGTCTTTCCGCGCTGGATCGGCTATCCTGATATTGGCCAAAGGCAATATGTCCCCATAGGATGCGCGTTCATCATCGCGTCGGTCCTAGCATGGACTTCGCTGATTGGCGGCGATGCTCTATTGCTCGCAATCGCCCTGTCCGTTGCCGGGTTCGGCTGGAGCGCCGCCTTGTGGCACATGGCCGTGCTGCTGAAAGCCGAAAAGCGTGACCGCAAGGGCCCCACCTGGCATGGCTGGTCGGCGTTCGCAGCGCTATGTTTCGGTCTTGCTGGGCTCGGTTTTTCCGTCAGGTTCCTGATGACGCTGGATGGGCAAGCCTATCTGATTGCAAACAGCCTGGGCACGTTCGGCTTCCTGCTGCCTGTATTTTTTACCGTGGCGCACCGGATGATCCCGTTTTTTGCCGGCAATGTCGTCCAGGATTATGTGGTCTGGCGACCCTATTGGGTGCTGGCGCTGCTGTGGATTTTCCTGATTGCGCATCTGCTATTTCAGGTTTCTGGCCAGAATTCCCTGCAGTTTGTCAGTGCGTTCGGCTTGTCCGTGCTGACCGCCGTGATGCTCTGGCGCTGGTGGCCGGGACACAAGGCTCCGGGCCTTTTCATGGTCCTGATCTGGGGTTTCGCCTGGGCGCCGATGGGCTTTGCGCTGATCGCGGCGGACAGTTTCGCAGCATTTGCCGGATTCGGCCTCGGTCTTGGTCGCGCTCCGCTCCATGCACTCTACATCGGAATGGCCGGCAGCCTGGTCATTGCAATGGTCACGCGCGTGACACTGGGGCATTCCGGTCGGCCCCTGGCGATGAACCGCACGGCCTGGCTTGCCTTCTGGGGCATCCAGTTGTCCGCCATTGCGCGAATCATTGCTGGTGCTCGCGGCGAGCATGGCCACTGGCTGGTTCTGGCAGGCGTGATCTGGATCCTGCTTGTCACGCCATGGGCTTCGCGGCAGGCGCGCATTTATCTCTCGAAGCGGGCTGATGGCAAGGCCGGATGACGGACCGATGGCAGCGGGTCGCCAATCCGGGATCAGCCATGAATGAGCAACATCGTTCGGTTGCGTTGACAGCAACCAGAGCGTAGTCATAGGACATGAGCGATTGTTCAACCTGTGTTGTCCGCAACCGCGCCATTTGCGCAAGCCTCGAGACTGATGAACTGCAGCTGTTGGGGAAGCTCGGTCGAAGCCGGACGATCAAGCGGGGCGAGACCCTGCTGTGGGAGGGTGATCCGGCTCCGGTGGTGGCCAATATTATCGATGGCGTGCTCAAGCTCTCCGTGAATCTGCAGGACGGGCGCGAGCAGATCGTCAGCGTCATGTATGCCTCGGACTTCATCGGACGGCCGTTCGGCAAGGAAAGCCCCTATCGGGTGACGGCGATGACCGATGCACAGGTCTGCGTTTTCACCAGATCTTCCTTTGACAGTTTTGCGCGGGAACATCCCGACCTGCAGAACAAGCTGCTCCAGCGGACGCTCGATGAACTGGACCGCGCGCGCGAGTGGATGACGTTGCTGGGCAAGAAATCGGCAACCGAACGCATCGCGACCCTGCTGATCGAACTGTCCGATCGCCTGAGTATCGATGGCTGCAGCCCGGAGACGCTCTATCTGGACCGTTTCGAGCTACCCATGGACCGGCAACAGATCTCGGACATATTGGGCCTGACGATCGAAACCGTCAGCAGGCAGTTTACCCGCATCCGCAAGGAAGGGATTATAGACCTGCCGGACCGGCGCACGGTCATTATCCGGGATCGTGGCCGGCTGAAGGCCCTCGCAGAAGTCGAATGACTCATGCCCTTAGGGGAACATCCGGTTCCTCGATTGCGGGCATTTATCTGCGCGGATCGGTGCCAGCAGTTTTTGACCGAGATCAAAGCACGGCGCGGCTGTCGCACCTATCACCCGCATCATGTGGCCATATTATCCAGAATTGCTGGCAAAGCCGGTACCTCGCTATACGAGCTACCCGACGGCTGTGGAATTCAACGACAGCTGTGGTACAGACGAATATATTCGGGCGCTGCGCGACGTGCCGTCGGGGACAGCGCTGTCGCTCTACGTCCATATTCCCTATTGCCAGTCGATCTGCTGGTATTGCGGCTGCAATACCGGGGCGGCTGGCAAGGTCCAGAGATTGACAGCCTATCTGGAGGCGCTCGAAAGTGAAATAGCGTTGATTGGACGGGTGCTGGGCGGACGCGGCAAAGTACGCCATATTGCATTTGGTGGTGGCAGCCCGAACGCAATCACCGCCATCGAATTCGTGCGTCTTCTTGACCGGATCACGACAATATTTGATGCCGGCATTCCGGAAATATCGGTCGAGCTCGATCCGCGCGGCTTCACTTCCGAAAGGGCGCTGGCGATGGCAGCGTCCAATGTCTGCCGAGTGAGTCTGGGCGTCCAGACCTTTGCGCCCCATGTCCAGGCAGCGATCGGCCGTATCCAGCCACTGGCCGATATCGAAAAATCCGTCTCTGCATTGCGCTTGCGCGGTATCGATGCGATCAATTTTGATCTGATGTACGGCCTGCCCAAACAGTCGTTGCAGGATCTGGATGACACGCTGGCCTTGGCCGTTGCGCTTAAACCCAGCCGCATCTCACTGTTTGGCTATGCGCACATGCCCGACATGATACCGCGGCAGAGACGGATTGATGGCGAAAACCTGCCCGATGCAGAGCTGCGCTTTGCCCAGAGCGCATTGGGCCATGAGCGGCTGACCCAGGCTGGCTATGTCGCAATCGGTTTTGATCATTTCGCCTTGCCGACAGACAGGCTGGCAATCGCGGCGACCGAAGGCCGGGTAAACCGGAACTTTCAGGGCTTTACCGATGATCCAAATGATGTCCTGCTCGGCTTCGGTGCGAGTGCGATCAGCAAACTGCCGGGCCTATTGGTGCAAAATGAGAAAAATGTCGGCCGGTACCGCTCGATGATCTTTTCAGGCCAGGTTGCAGCCGTTCGCGGTGTAGCGGTCGATGAGGAAATGAGGAAAAGGGGCGCGACTATCTCGTCCCTGCTGTGTCAGGGGCAGGTCGATGCCGGCGCCGCCCGAATGTTGCCGCAGGCCAATATTCTGGAAATATTCGAGGAAAAGGAGCTGATCTGTTGGCGCGACGGCAATCTGGTGATCACCGAAGCAGGACGGCCCTATGCAAGGCATATCGCCTCACTTTTCGACCAGTTTCGTACCCAGCAGGAAAAAGTTGCAGCATAGACCGGGCAATTGAAACGGATTTGCTCACCAGGCTGGATAGGTGGCTTTCGGCTGATCCCGGCCGAGCAGAGCTATCCCAATGGGATATTCAACGACTGACGATGCGCTTTTGATCCGTTCGCGGTCGAGTGCGTCAACCGTCGTCCCACTTCTACGACATGATGCTGACTTCGTCGGTGAGGTTTTTCGCCCTGGCACCACTCCGGCCGCCTCATCCTTGCTGGTCCAGGTAGGGCGGGCGTCAAGGTCCACCTTGGCGCCTTCGCTGCTGAGTTCCAGCAGTTCGCGCTCGTTATGATAGCGGGTTCCGGTACAGGTGAAATCGTCCCGCAGCACGAAATCGCCGATCGAGGTCGAGATCGTATAGCGGCCGTACAGATTGAACTGCCTATTCGGCGCACCGATCAGGCGGAAGGCATTGCCCGATGGTGATGACAGCCGCCGTGCGCGATCAAGTTGACCGCTTCTGCGAAATCCTTCATCGATCGGTGATCAAACCGGAAAGGACCGCAGTGCCTGACATTCTTTTTCACCAATATGACAGCTCGCCATTTTCAGAGAAAGTGCGGGTCTGCCTTGGCATCAAGCAGCTGGCCTGGGCTGCCGTCGATCAACCGGTCATCATGCCCAAGCCTGAGCTTGTGGCGCTGACCGGCGGTTACCGCCGTATTCCGGTGATGCAGATCGGTGCAGACATATACTGCGACAGCCAGCTGATCGTCCGGGAACTGGAACGACGCTTTCCTGAGCCAACATTGTTTCCGCAGGGCGACCAGGGCCTGGCGCAGGCCAATGCGATGTGGTCGGACCGCGCGCTGTTCCAAGCAGCGGTCGCGATCATCTTCGGCGGACTCGGCGACAAGGTCCCGACCGCTTTTGTGAAGGACCGCACGGCGCTTTCCGGGCGCAAGTTTGATCCTGCCGCGATGCAGGCTGCCGTTCCCCATATGGAAGCGCAGATGCGAGCACATGTCGCCTTGCTGTCTGATCAGCTTGCGGACGGGCGCAGACGGCACCGCCTCCTTTGTCCTGCATGCCGAAAAAGCCGACCATCTGCTGGTTCTCGCACGCACCGGCACGGCCATAAGGGTATATCTGGTTGATCCCGCAACCGATGGGGTCGCCATTGAAAAGCTCGCAACCAATGACCCGACCTTGCGCCTGTCCCGGATCCGCTGTGCCGGCGCCTGCGGGACGGAGCTGGAAGGCGTCGATGAAACGGCGATCGAGGCCGCGCTTGATCTGGTCAGGGTGGCGCTGGCTGGTGAACAGGCCGGCGGGGTGAAAAGGATATTCGACCTGACCGTGGAATATCTGAAGACCCGCTACCAGTTCGGCCGGCAGATTGGCAGCTATCAATCGCTCAAGCATATCGCGGCGGACATGCTGATCGATGTGGAATCAGCCGCTTCGGCCGCCCGCCATGCTGCCAAGATGCAGGCGGCGGGCTCGCCGGAGGCAAAATCCGCTATCAGCTTGGCGGCTTTCGCCTGCGCCGATGCCTATCGCGATGTTTCCGCCCAGGCGATCCAGCTGCACGGCGGCATCGCCTATACCTGGGAACATCCGGCGCATCTCTACTGGCGGCGCGCACGGACCGGACTATGGCTGTTCGGATCTTCCGACCAGCACCGGGAAGACTATCTCACCTGTCTGGAGTCAGTATGATGACGAGCACAACGGCAACCCTCTCGAACGACGAACTTGCGGCAGAACTGAATGCCTGGCTTGATGCGCATTGGGACGACGAGCGACGCTGCGCGAAGGGTACCGATCGACTGGATGTGAAATCCTGGCTCGGAACCATTCTGGATGCCGGCTATTCCGTACCGACCTGGTCACCGCAATGGTTCGGGCGCGGATATGACAGCAGGCAGGCGCGCGTGATCGACGATATATTGAAGGCGCGCAGGGTCATCGGCAGGTCCCAGGATCGCTATAATCTCGGCGCGGTCACCGTCTATCGGCTCGGCAGCGAACAACTGAAATCGGCGCTGTTGCGCGAGATGCTGACGGGCGCTCACAGTTGCCTGCTCTATTCGGAGCCCAATGCCGGATCCGATCTGGCCGGCGTCCGGACCAAGGCCGAATGGGTCGCTGGCGAGGATGGCGGTGAATATGTCATCACCGGGCAGAAGGTATGGACATCCAATGCCAAGGGAGCAGCTTACGGCATGCTTCTGGCAAGAACCGACTGGGACGTGCCCAAGCACAGCGGTATCACCTTCTTCATTTTCCCGATGAATCAGGATGGCGTGGATATCCGGCCGATCAACCAGATCACCGGCGAATCCGAATTCAACGAGATTTTCATCAACGAGGCCCGGGTCCCGGCCCGCAATATCGTCGGCGAACTGAACGGCGGCTGGAAAGTCCTGCAAACCGCGCTGGCCTATGAACGGCTGATCATGGGAGAGGGTGCCACCGAGCGCCAGGGCAAGGTGAAGTCCACAGTGCCGCCGCTGGTGGAACTGGCGAAACGGTACGGCAAACTAAAGGATCCGGTTATCCGGCAAAAAATGGCGCAGGCGATTGCCTATCGACAGCTGAACGCGCTCAACATGAAGCGGGCCAAGGCCGAGATCATTGCCAACGGATCATCCTCGCTGATGTCTCTCGGAAAACTGGCCATGTCGCGGATCCAGCATGGGGAAGCGCGGGTTGCCGCCGAGATTCTGGGTCCCGCAAGCCTGCTTGACGGGCCGGACTTCCAGGATTCGGCCGAGATGAACTTTGATTCGGCCAAGGCCTATATGAATTCGATCGGCGGCGGCAGCGACCAGATCCAGCGCAACATCATTTCCGAACGCATCCTCGGCCTGCCGAGAGAGATCGAGGTCGACCGCAACATGCCTTTCCGGGAGGTGAAGTCCGGCTAGCCGATTGGGCTCGGTTTGGCCCGGTCCGGCATGGACCGATGATCTGTGCCGAGGGATAATGGCGGAGACGGAGGGATTCGAACCCTCGATAGGTTGCCCTATACACGCTTTCCAAGCGTGCGCGATCGACCACTCTGCCACGTCTCCGCAAATGCCGCCTGACCCGTGAATCTGGTCGAATATCAGACAGCGCCGCTTCCCTAATGCGGGAAACAGGCTTTCGCAAGCGATAGTGTCGGGTTAGGATGATGACGGACAGAATGTCGGAAAATAAACCCGTCAGGGGTGAGCCTGTCGAACCCCGCCTCAAGACGGGAGGCGTCCTTGGACAGGCTCAGGACTGACGGCATGAGGCGGGACAGCATTATGAACAAATTGATCTCCATCGCATCTCTCGCAGCGCTCGCGGTTGCTGCCCCCGCGCTCGCCCAGGACAGCGAAAAACCCGAATATCCCAGCCCCAATGCGATTGTCGAACAGGCCGCTCCGGAGGAATGGGTTGCCATCGCCTCGAGCGACCTGCTGGTGATGGACCTTGCGCCCGATGCCGAAGGAGAGCCGCGCCGGGTGATCATCCAGCTGATGCCGCCGCCTTTCTCGCAAGGCTGGATCCGCAATATCCGCAAGCTGGCCGCCGCGCACTGGTGGGACGGCACCTCGATCAACCGGGTGCAGGACAATTATGTCGTGCAATGGGGCGATGCCGGTTACGATAATCCGGAATCAGGGGAACTGGAGCAAAAGGCTTTGCCGCAGGGGTTGGAGACGGTGCCGGAGAGTGAGTACACTCAACAAATCATCTCCGGAGACCCCGCCGATACCATTGCATGGAAATCGCGCTATGGAGTCGACAATTATTCCGACATGTCATTGTTCGACAAAGGATGGCCTCTCGCTGCAACAATCGGTGTTGATACCCGGATCCGGAATCACTGGCCCGTCCACTGCTACGGCATGGTCGGCGTTGGCCGCAACCTCTCCCCCGACACCGGCAGCGGCGCCGAACTTTATACCGTGATCGGTCATGCGCCGCGCCATCTCGACCGCAATATTGCGGTGGTCGGGCGCGTCATCGAAGGCATGGAATATCTCTCCAGCCTGCCGCGCGGCAAGGGGCAATTGGGCTTCTATGAGGACGCCAGCAAGCGCGTGCCGATCACCTCGATCCGCTTGGCCAGCGAACTGCCGACAGCCGACCAGCCGCGCTTCGAATATCTCTCCACCGAAGGCGAAACCTTCGCCAAATATGCCGATGCCAGAGCCAATCGCCGCGATCCGTTTTTCAATGTGCCCGCGGGTGGTGCGGATATATGCAATATTCCGGTGCCGGTGAGACGGGTGCAGGCGGAGTGAATTGCAATCGCAGGGTGATGGGAGCTTCGTTCTCCCGCGAAGGCGGGAGTCCATCTAGGACCCTATCCTCGTGACGCCATTTCAGGAGATGGGCCCCTGCCTGCGCAGGGGCACAATTTTCCCTTTCCTACAGTCGGCCCCTTGGGTTAATCTTGCCTGATGTCCCGATCCTTTTCCTTATCGACCGACCGGCGGTTTTCAGAAGTTCCAGGACAGGAAGATTTTCTCGCAATAGGGGGTGTGACCCGTGTGACCCAAAGATTGTTCCCCGCCGCAGGGCGGGGTCCAGAACGGTCGCCCCTGGACCCCGGCCTTCGCCGGGGCACAAAACGGACTTTGCAGGGGCACCAAACGGCCTTTGCGGGGCGAGCAGCCGTTCTTTTCAATAACACTGTAAAGTTTGTAAAGATTAGCAAGGAAAGAGCAGAATGAAAAACCGGTTTCGATCAGTGCGCATCGCTTTTTTAGCCTTTGCCGCCACATGTTTTTTCCTGTCATCTCCAGCGCTGGCGCAGGAAGAAGCACCCCAACCAACCCCCGCCGAAGTCCTAGCCGCCGCCCCCGCCGAACACTGGCTCTCAATCCCGGTCAGCGACCTCCTCATTTTGACCCTGCCCGACGCGCCCGACGGCAGCAAACGCCGGGCCGTCATCCAGCTGCTCCCGGCCGAGCTTTCGGGCGGCCATGTCCGCAATGTCCGCAAGCTGGCGGGAACGCACTGGTGGGACGGCACGAAAATCTACCGCGTTGCCAAGGATTTTGTCACCCAGTTCGGCGGCAATCCCGATGCCAAGACGCTGCCCAAGGGCCTCGAAACCGTGCCGGAGAGCGAATATTTTAGCGCCGCACTGGGCGCAAAGCGAGACACCGATATGGCAGCCCTCAAAGCAGCAGTCGATTACAGCAACCAGTATCAGGGTTCCGAAATCCAGCCGCTGATGAAAATGATCTACGAAAATACCGGCGCGGAGAAAGTCGGCTTTGGCGGTGGCTGGCCGATCGGGAGCAAGACCGTCGATGGCCGGACCCAATATTACCCGCTGACCTGCCGCGGCGCGCTGTCGCCGGCCCATTATGATCCGCCGGACACCGGCAGCGGTGCCGAAATGTCGGTGATCACCGGCGAAGCGGCGCGCAGCCTCGACACGACCTTCGGCATGGTCGGGCGGGTGATCGAAGGGCTCGAACATCTGCAGAATCTGCCGCTCGGCACCGACCCCGGCGGCTTCTATGCGGATAAATCGCAATATGTCCCGATACACTCGATCCGGCTGGCCAGCGAGCTGCCGCTGGCCGAACAGCCGGCTTACGAATATCTTGCCAGCTACAGCCCGGCGCTGTTGCAATATATCGGCGCCCACGGTGGCTATGGCAATATTTGTACTGTCCCCGTGCCAATAAGGAAAGTTTCAAAATAGCGTAATAAAATTACGCAACATCTCGCGCAGGCCGTCATTTGCTGGTAACGCAAAACCGATAGACTCAATAGAACAGGAGCCTCCCCATGCGCGTCGGAACCCCCCGGGAAATCAAGAATCACGAATATCGGGTCGGCCTGACCCCCGAATCGGTCCGCGAACTGGTCGCCCACGGCCATGATGTGCTGGTCGAGACCGGCGCCGGACTCGGCATCGGTGCCGAGGATGCGGAATATGTCGCCGCGGGCGCGACCATCGCCACCACCGCGGCCGAGATTTTCGAACAGTGCGACATGGTCGTCAAGGTCAAGGAACCGCAGCCGGTCGAGCGCGCGATGCTGCGCGAGGGCCAGATATTGTTCACCTATCTCCATCTTGCTCCCGATCCGGAGCAGACCGCTGACCTGGTCGAATCCAGGGCAATCTGCATCGCCTATGAAACCGTCACCGGCACCGGCGGTCTGCCGCTGCTCAAGCCGATGAGCCAGGTTGCCGGCCGCATGTCGATCCAGGCCGGCGCCACCGCGCTGGAAAAGGCCCATGGCGGCCGCGGCATATTGCTCGGCGGCGTTCCCGGTGTCGCGCCCGGCAAGGTGACGATCATCGGCGGCGGCGTGGTCGGTTTCAACGCCGCGCAAATGGCCTCCGGTCTCGGCGCCGACGTGACCATCCTCGACCGCAATCCCGATGTGCTGGAATCGGTCGGCACTTTTTTCGAGACCCGCGCCAAGACCCGTTTCTCTAACAAGGCGAATATTGCCGAATGCGTCGCCGAGGCCGATCTCGTGATCGGCGCGGTGCTGATCCCCGGCGCCGAAGCCCCCAAGCTGGTGACGCGCGACATGCTCCGCACGATGCGCCCGGGGTCGGTACTCTGCGATGTCGCCATCGACCAGGGCGGCTGTTTCGAAACCTCGAAACCGACCACCCATCAGGACCCGACCTATGTCGTCGACGATATCGTTCATTATTGCGTCGCCAACATGCCGGGCGCGGTCTCGCGCACCTCGACCTATGCGCTCAACAATGTCACCCTGCCGCACACGCT
>LADL02002501.1_pt1 | contig 25675 bp, 21 predicted proteins | sample 619721 | NCBI WGS metagenome assembly LADL02 (sample SAMN03397408, study PRJNA257561) | rock porewater metagenome | biome: terrestrial; feature: Opalinus Clay rock; material: porewater; isolation source: Opalinus Clay rock porewater BRC-3 borehole | place: Switzerland: Mt Terri URL, St-Ursanne ...
TGGCAGGCAACAGCCCAAAACTGGATGTTAAAATTCAAAGAAATTTCTTCATCCCGAGCGGAGGCAAAGAACCAAAAAAACACTTTTTTGCTACCAGGCCAAAAACCCGGCCTGAGCTTGTCGAATGGCATTGACAACTTGCATACCAACCGAAACAAAAACTACAATGAACCTTTGTAGCCTCCAACTTAAAATTAAAAATAAAAACAATTCTATGAAAACACCACACATTAAAATCGAAGGCACCTCAAAATTTCAAATCGGTGAACTAAAAAATGACATCGTTCACTACGATTTTGAAAAAATAATAGCCTACCTCAACATCAAAGGCTGTCTGATTTTCGATAAAAATTTCAGACTCTACAAAGAAGATGAACTTTTGCTGTTTAAACTCTGCTGTTACTACATCCAGGATCACTGGGCCTGCGCCAAAATGGGAATCGATACCAACAAGGGATTATTGCTTTCGGGCCCTGTCGGCTGCGGAAAAACATCGCTGATGAAATTATTGCCCTATTTGGCACCACACAAAACAAACTACGAAATCATCCCAACGCGCAACATCGTTTTCAATTTCAATGCTACAGGATTTGAAGTCCTGGAAAAATACAACGACACCAAAAACTACTGTTTCGATGATCTGGGCGTGGAACCAACCGGTTGCCATTACACCAAAGAATGCAATGTGATGGGAGAAATATTGCTTTCGCGGCACGACCTTTTCAAAACAAAAAACACAAAAACGCACATCACCACCAACCTCAACGCCGAAGAACTCGAAGCACGATATGGCAGCCGGGTGAGAAGTAGGTTAAGAGAGATGTTTAATCTCATTGGCTTTGATGAAAAAACAAAAGATAAACGGATTTGAGATTAAACATCCACGAACACAAAAACAAATAAAAAATGAGTGAGTAACTGCGAAGCACATCACGAATACAAAAACCAATAAAAGGGGGATGAGTAAATGTTTAACCTTATAAGCTTTGACGAATCTTCAACAGATAAGAGAAAGTAAGGTTAAACATTCACGAATACCAAAACCAATAAAAAATGGGTGAGTAACTGCGAAGCACATCACGAATACAAAAACCAATTAATGAGGGATGAGTAAATGTTTAACTTAATAAGCTTTGATAGCTCATCTACCGACAAACATAAATAGTTGAACATTCACGAATACTAAAACCAATAAAAAAGGGATGAGTAGATGTTTAATCTTATTGGCTTTGATGAATCATCAAAAGATAAACGGATTTGAGATTAAACATTCACGAATACAAAAACCAAAAAACATCTTATAATCGTTTTAACTTCCACCATAAATAAAATCCTGTAATTGAAAGAAAAGGTCCAGATAACCCAATAAAACTGTAAAGAATTTTAATCCAAATTCCTCCAAATTCTCCAAAATGAAACGGAATGACCATACTGTCTAGTTTTTTCAATAAAGAACCTTCACTTACTTTTTGAACAGAATGCATATTTCCTGTTTTATAATCAAACTGGAAAGAATTAAAAAATTTACTATAGAAGAAAAGGTCTTTTTCAAAGTTTCCATTTATAGTTATTTTTGCTGTTTCCTGATTTGGAAAGCGAATATAGGTTGGCGTAAACTCCGGATTATTCTTTCTCAAATTATGCAGGATTCCATTAATCGAAGCTGTAATTTTAGGACTGGCAGGAGATATTGGGGTGTTTAATGCTGATTTTGTAACTTTAACAGACAAGACGATTCCTGTAATAACCAAAATAATATTTAAAAACAATGCCCAAACCCCCACATAACGGTGTAAACCGGAATAGAAATTTCTTTTATTTTTATTGTTAAGTTTTACCTTGAAGGTTAAGGTTTTAAGTATGGATTTTCTATAGAGATAAATACCTGTGATCAATGCAAATAAATACAATATTCCAAAAAGCAATATTAAAATTCGACCTGAAATCCCGGCATGTAAAGAGTAATGAAGTTTTAAAAGCCAGGAGGTAAACTGGTTGTGATAATTTAAATCTTTAATAATTTCACCGGTAAAGGGATCAACAAATACTTTTCGCCTTTCTTTTAAATTTCTAAGATCAAAAATCAATGCTTCATCTGGTGCAAATTTTACCAGCCTTAATTCCCAAAGAGGATATTGATGTTGAATTACAGAAATGGTTCGGTCATAATCTGGTGATTTTTGAGCAACGTTTGCAGGAATGTTTATGGAAACAGTTTGATCTATAGAATCATGAAAAACCAAAATAGCGCCCGAAACACCCATAATAATTAGATACAATCCTGTAATTAAACCTAACCAGGAATGATATTTAAAAATAGTTTTGTTTTTCATTTACAAGCCTATAGTTTTTAGTGAAGTAAATCCGCAGCCGGAAATCGTTTATTTCCTGGCTGCGAAAGTCTGTTTTATAAATTGAAGATAAGAGTGATTTAATCTTGCCCCGCTATCTTTGAAATAATTCTCTCCTCTGGCGCCTTACTGTGAATTAAGATTGTATTTACTTTTAATAAAGAATGGTTAAAAGCAGCGACTATTTCTGGTAGCAATATACAAATCCTCGTAAAGCCCAAATACATTGGTTTAAGGATTAAAAATAATAATTAACACTTAACTTCACATTTGTGCCTTCTCCTGCTCCTGTAAATGATTTTAAAGGTGCTGCCCATTGTGATCTGGCTGGCAAATAGTATTCATTGAGTAAGTTGTTGATTCCCAATGAAACTGAAATGTCAGGTTGTATATTATAGGCCAAGGTTAGATTTAGCAATGTATAGCCTGTTACGGGAAACTCTGTATGCTTGAAAGACCAATTCCCGTTTGAACCTTGTATAGGGTCAAATCGATTCCTGTCACCCAAGTTGACCATCGTTAGCGATGTACTAATTTTTTCAGTTGGTTTCCAGTTAATGTAGGCCGTCAATTTAGGTGCCGCTATTACGTCTCCACCTAAATAAGAAAATTCATTTTTATTTTCTTTGGACGATTTAAGCCCTTCAACATAAGAATAAGAAGCCCCTATCAGCCATTTATTATCTTGAAAAATATAATCGATGGATATTTCGCCTCCAAAGATTTTTTGCGGATTTTTGGAAGGCACAAACGAATTTAATTCCTCATCTAAAACCACCCCTGTTCCCAAATTGGATGTGCTGTAATAACCTACTGCCTCAAAACGGAATTTATTAAACTTTGATAGAAATCCAAATTCATAATTATCGGTAACCGCTGGTTCTAATTGAATATCATCAATGCTTTCTGCTTGAGCAGACCGCAAAACAGAACCCAAGTCAGCGATGGAAAAGCCTTGGGAATAACTAATATAGGGGATAAATTCTTGATTTGCGATATATCTGGCTCCTATATTAAATGCAAGGTTATTAAAATTAAGGGTTCCTCCTTTTACGGATATGGAAGGATTAAAATTCCCATCGCTTTTTGGAGAATAAGGCAATGTATTGTAATCAACAATATCCATTTTCATATCATCATATCTCAAACCTCCTTTAATTACCCATTCATTATTTAGTTTAAAAGTAGTTTGTAAATAAGGCGCCCAATTTATTAATTCAGTGTTTGGTACCCAAAGTCTTCCGTCCAATAATCCTTGATTTGTTTTATCCCTAAATAAATCAAGTCCATAAGTCAAAGAGATGTCTAAATTCTCATATGTTTGGATTTGTGTGTTAAAATTAGGTCTTAGGCCATATTTTTCTGAATTAATGATTGATTGGCCCCCATTTTCGAACTTATCAGAATAGAAGAAGATATTTTTAACTTTGGAGTAATATATATCTGTTTCAAAACTTGTGGTTTCAGCAAAAATATTGTCCAAATCATATTTTAGGCGACCGTTTGTAATTGTTGATCCTGTAGGTTTTTCTCCTGGGATGGATCCTTTTATGCCATATCCTGGTTCTATAGAATAGTCGCCTTCTTCATTAAACACCTGTACAACTGCATCTACAGGAATAAAAGGGGTTTTTTGATCCGATTTATAATAGTTTCCATTCAAAGTTAATTTTTGATTTTCAGAAAGATTGTATTCCAATTTTCCATAAGTGCTCTGGATATCAGTGTTATCAAGGCCATAGGTTGGTAATAGTGGTTTTCCTTTGGCGTCATATTTATTCCCCGTTTTTTCTAAACTTCCGCTTATGTAGTAATTGAATTTATTTACTTTACCAGTTAATGATTGATATATTCCATATCCCATAGCATCCTCCGAATTCGCAAAATTAGAAGTTCCCCATATATTAGTTGCTCCTTCAATGTTTTTTAAATTGCTGGGATCCTTGGTGATATAATTAATAAAACCACCATTTCCTCCATTACCAAAAATTGAAGTGGCGCCTTTTATTACTTCAACCCTGCTTATGTCATTAGGTTGAATAGAATTTATTTCCAGTTGACCATTCCTTAGAGGAGTGGATTGAGGAATACCATCTACCATAACAAGTAAAGAGCGTCCTCTTAATGTTTGTCCCCAGTTGGAAAATGTGCCAGTACTTACAGCTAGGCCAGGAACTGTAACTGCCAATATATCACTAATATTAGTCGTTGCTTTAGCAAATTCTTTAAGTTGAGTTGAATTTACAACAGATATAGAAGCTGGAATTTCGGATAAATATTCAGGATTCCGACTCGCCGAGATAACCACCTCGTTTAAATTCTCAAGTTCATCCGCCAACTGCACTGAAATACTTATTTCTTCTGATGATTTTAAGTTGAGTTCGCGAGAAATGGACTTATAGCCGATAGCGGAAAACTGAACTGTATAACTGCCGGGGTTGATATTTGTTAACGTGTAGTTGCCATCTTCATTAGTTGTTGTCCCCATCGAAGTGGTTTTAAGAACAATGGTTGCATAAGGAATGGCTTGTAAATGTTGATTTGTAACTTTTCCTTTGATGGATCCGTTTTGTGACTGTACTGTTATAATTGTAAATAATAGTAAGATTGTTAAAATATTTTTCATGTTTTGTTTGTTATTTTGATTTAGTCTAAATAAATTTACCGCAAATTTATAACAGGTTATGTTTTATAAAATGACGTATTGTGGATAAAAAAAGACGGGATTTTGATAATTGCGAATTTGTTGAATTAACAAATACGGCAATTGACCTCAGTCAATTAATTGCAATACAAACCTGATGTTTGGACGATGGAAGTGTACTGTACACAAAACATCATATCCTTCCAAAATATGGAGGTGGCTGCATTATCAATTTTCAATTCTCTGAAGTAAAGCTTGCAATAAGCAGATTTAAACTAAACAAAGATTTAATCATAAATTATGATTGTGATGCCGATTTTACGCAATTATCCTTTCTTTTGGAGGGAGAAAAAATCATATCCTTGAATACCGATAACAATGAAATTCTTTTGGAAAGCCAGGAATCTTATATGGCCAATATGAACCAGTTAAAAGGAAGTGTTCGAATTTCATCAACAAAAAGTTTTAAAGAAATAAAAATCAGGCTATCTAAGCTGTTTTTGATAAAACACGGTTTTCCTTCCGATTTTAATTTCAAAAAAATATCTGAAAAAAACCTGATTCTGCCTATTACCAATGAACTTTTTATGATATTGACCAATTTGGAAGAAAGCAGTTTAAAAGGGATCTCACGCAAAATATTTATGGAGGCGAAGGTGTTGGAATTGCTGGCAATTCAAATTGATAACTACACAAATGATGAGTTAAGCAAAAAGAACACCAGGAGCAGCACTACCATTAAAAAGATATATAAAATACGGCAAATTTTAAAAGATAATTTGAATCAAAATTATTCAATTAAGTACTTGTCAAAAAAAGTTGGCTTAAATGAAACACTCTTGAAAAAGGAATTTATAAGGTTATTTGGTTGCTCAATGAATGAATATTGTAAAACTGAAAAAATGACCAAAGCCAAAGATTTATTAAGAGGTACCCAAGTGCCAATTTATCAGATTGCTGAAGATATCGGTTACAAAAATGCCACTCATTTTAGTGCGGCCTTTAAAAAATATTATGGGGAACTCCCAAAACAATATCGAAATTTTTTAGATTAAGTTACTCATTTTCTTGTTTACATTTAACTGTTTGGAGAATTTTGACCAGAACATTTAAACATCCACGAACACCAAAACCAATAAAAAGGGGATGAGTAGATGTTTAATCTGGTCAGCTTTGATAGTTCCACTACTGACAAACGCAAATAAATTCATAATCCTAACTTGTTTCAAGGCCTTATCCTTAGAAAGCTAATAAATGTCCATTTTTTTAATTAATAAACTGGACATTTTTACTACATTTGCATAAAATTAATTTAGTGAAAACATCTGATTATATAGAAGATAAGATAAACAAACTGCCAAAGGGCTATGTATTCACCTATATAGATTTTATTGCAGAGGTGACAAAACGGGAAGCTATTATTAAACACCTAAACAGAATGGTAGCTTCCGGTAAAATTGAAAAACTATCAAAAGGTAAATATTACAAGCCTCAAAGTACCGTATTTGGCAACCTGTTACCCGAGCAAAATCAAATTGTAAAAGATTTACTGGAAAAAAATGGAAAGCTATTGGGGTATATTACAGGGTATAGTTATTACAATGCTATGGGCTTTACAACACAAGTAAGTAATGTAATTCAGATTGCTAAAAATGAAACCAGACCTTCTTTACAGCGAGGTCGATTTAAAGTGGCATTTATTAAACAAAAAAACACCATTACAAAGCAAAATGTTCCATTACTCAGGTTACTCGATGCTATTCGCTTTATAAAAGAAATTCCGGATGCAACTGTTGATAATTCGTGCAGTCATTTGCAAAAATTACTTACTGACTTAACGACAGAAGAACAGGAACAAATAAAAAAGCTGGCATTGAAATATCCGCCATCAACAAGAGCTTTGTTGGGAGCATTATTTCAACAAATAGACAGCAATCAAAATTTAGAGATGCTTCAAAAGTCTTTAAATCCAATAACAATCTATAATTTATCGGTTTCAGATGCAATTTTACCAACAGCTAAAAACTGGAATATCAAATGAACCTTCACCAAAATAGCGCCTTATTTAAAGATGCCGTAAAGTTTACGGCAGCTCAAAAAGGAATACTTGATATTTATGTTGAAAAAGATTATTGGGTAACTTTTGTGCTGTACAATTTGTACAAAAGTGATTTAGGCAAAGAAATTGTATTTAAAGGCGGAACGGCGTTATCGAAATGTTACGGAATAATTGATCGTTTTTCTGAAGATATTGATTTAATTATGCTGAAAAACGACAAGCAATCCGATCATTATTTAAAGAAAAAATTAAGAGAAATTACCTTAGTAGTTTCACAATTATTGCCGGAAATAGAAGAAAAAGACATCACCCATAGAATTGGAATGGTTCGAAAAACAGCGCATACCTACCCTAAAGCATTTAAAGGTGAATTTGGTCAGGTTAGAGACACTATTATTGTTGAAGCTACAAGGTTAGGACATCATGAACCGTATGAAACTAAAAAAATCGCATCCTATATTTACGAAATGATGCTTAGCACCAATCAACAAAAATTAGCGATTGAGTATGATTTGTTGCCATTTAATGTTTTGGCATTGGATGTTAAAAGAACACTCTGTGAAAAAATAATGAGTTTGGTTCGGTTTTCTTATTCTGAAAATCCTATTGAAGATTTAAACAATAAAATTAGACATACTTACGACATTCATCAAATGTTAAAAAATGAAGACATTCTTGCATTTTTCAATTCAGAAAAATTTGATGAAATGCTGATAAATGTTGCAAATGATGATTTGACAAGTTTTAAAAATAACAATGAATATTTACAAATTCACCCAAAAAAAGCGCTATTGTTTACCAAACCCAAAGAAACTTGGCAATTATTAAAAGGAACCTATCTGGGCAGTTTTAAAACCTTGGTTTATGGAAATTTTCCGGGAGAAGATGAAATAGAAAAAACAATAGTTCAGGTTTCATCAAGATTGGGAAAAATAAATTGGGACTTAAAATACAAGTAACACAATATCCTTAGGAATAAAAAACCCACCGCAGATAGACTACGGTGGGAAATTGCTATGAAAAAGATGGTCTTGATAGACCTAAGTGTAAATATAACGCATCTAATGTTATAAAAGTATTTAAATTGGATTTATTTTATTAAAATCTAATTCTGCCATTTTAATAATAATGAATTTTCTATTTAATGTACTGTTTTTTTTGTTACTTTTAAACTCGTTTAACAAACTTTTAAAATTCAATTGCTAAAAAAACTATTATGGTGCTAATCGCTGTTATTTTATCTATTATTTACACCTTATTTATTATTAAATTTCTATAAAAATAAAACAAAGAAGACGAGTAAAATTCAAATCTTGTGGCGCAAATGTTGTTTTGTGTGCCACGTATTTTAGAAAGTTACCCTAAAGATTGTTTTATGTTTTCAGAAAACTTTTTACGAATGAGTTTTCCTGTGATTAAAACCGTCACCCCCTAAGTCACCCCCTAAGTCACCCCCCAAGTTACCCCCTGTTACCCCCAAGTTATGGTTTGGTAAAAGCGATGAAAAGTGAATTGAGCCGCTAGGAATTTCAAGATAAAATAGGGCTGTCCGACAGAAAATGCTTTACGTCAAACTATCTAAATCGGGTACTTGAATTTGGTGTTATTGAAATGATACTGCCTGCCAAACCCAATAGCAGAATACAAAAATATAGGTTAACCCGATGGCGAGGATTTACAATCCGTGTTATACGGCCTCTTGTAAACCACCCGCTCAGCGAAGTATCCTGACTTCGTAGTTTGATTGAAAAGTACTAAAATTTTTCTATTCAACAATTAAGCAATTTGCTATAGGTGGTGTTGTACGCTGGTCTTTTTTTATTTGTTGTTGGTTCAATTATTCTGTTTGTTTTTTGGTTGTAAGCGCTTTAGCAAACTTTTGGCGGAGGTTGGATCGAGCGAGTTTACCAATGTGCTTACTTATTGGTTTTCTAACTTCTTACAAGTTTGAGGTTATTCTGTGTCTATTTTATCAATTTCTTTCATGAGCCTGTTGGTTTCTGACAGGGCAACAATAATTTTTTGATAATGTAAAATATCCTCAAAGTTCAAAGTTCTTCCTTTTCGGTCTTTCAGCCATTTTTGGGCAGGTTGATAACCTCCAATATAAAATTCCCAAGCTGTTAATGGTACATTAGAAAAATATTGTAGTTCTCCGTTTTCCGAATGGGTAATTTTGTCGTAATTGATATAAACTTTGTTGTCCTGATACAGAATTTTTCCCACCACATTATCGCCATTTATTGGATATTGTGTGAAGTAATCTTCTACTATTGGGCTTTCTAATAAATGTATTTGACGAATTTCACCGCCCAATTTTACCAATTTCCAAAAAGTTTTTACGTCTTTTGGATAGGGTACACGTGGGAAATCTATTTTTAGAAATTCTTTGTATTTTTCTCTGTATGTTGGCGAATGTAAAACGGCATAAATGTAATCTAAAACATCAATAGGTGCAAAGGTCGTTCTTGTTTCACCCTGAGCGCAGACGAAGGGTTCGTTTGTAAAAGTTAACCCTAATTTATCCGCTATTTGTTTTACAATTTCAGCATTTAGGTTTGGTGTTCTTTCTGTTGTCGTGTCTATAGACTCTTGACCGTTCGTATTAATATATCTGTATAACGGAAAAACATAGCCGTTATCCAAGGTAGAAATTACTGATTTGTCTACTATGTGATTCACAATTCCAAATTTTGATGTAAGATCATTTCTTACCCGTTTTAAACTTATCAAACCTAAATTATCATTACATAATAAATGACTCATTAATTCCTTTCTACCTCTTTCTATTTTTTCATTATCATAGTAGATGTATCTTTTATCGAATAACCTATAATTTATAGATTTTATGCACGTATTTTGTCCAAATCGTTCTTCTAACTCAGATTTGTTTGTAGAGATAAATTCTTTATCATTTCCAGTTGCAATGCCCATTCCTGATGTATGAAATAAATCAGACAACAGAAATCCTTTATTGAAATCCTTTAAAGTTGAGAAGTTCTTCTCGACCATAAAATACATTGGAGCTTCATTAGGAAGAATTTTAAAATCAATGTTTTTTAGATTTGTTTTACTTAGAAAATCATACTTTAAATCTCTCTTGCCAAATAAATCATAATGAAAAAATTCACCTAATTGATTTGCATTCTTTTTACCTGTTTTTACAAATAAATTAATGGAAACGCCTTGCATAATATCAAAAACATTTTCATCAACAGAGCCATCGGGTGAAACTTCCTTTTTTTTGCTATTGCCGTGTAAATCTATTGAGTAAATTTTGTCATAGGTTTTAAGCAAGTTCCAACGCATACCTCTAAAAGTAGGATTGTCTATAAAGCCGTGAGGATTGATAAATGCCAATACACCGCTTCCGTTTTTTTCTATGAAATGCTGTCCATAGCGCAAAAACTTAACATAATCATCATTTATCGCTTTTGGATTTCGTTCCTTTAATTTTTCTTTTCCGCCTGGTTCCTTTTTGTAATCTTCCATCAACTTCATAATCCAATCGCCTTTATTGGCACTTTCACCGCTGTACGGTGGATTCCCAATAATACACATTACGGGTGTATCGCGTTTTATGTGATTGGCTTCGTTGGCTTCGGTGCTTAACCAATTGGCAAATAAAGTACCCGTATCTGGGTGAAATTCTTCTAAACTGTTGGTTAAATAAACGCGTGTTCGTTGGTTTAAGGTGGGTTTAAAACCAGTTTCTTTTAACAATAAATCGATTTGTAAATGCGCCATGGCGTAACTTGCCATCAACAACTCAAAACCATTTAAACGAGGGAGCAAATCATTTTCAACATAACTGCTCCAAATGCCTTCTTGTCCTTTAAACTTTTTATGTACGTGTTTAATTACTTCGGCCAAAAACGTTCCCGTGCCCGTTGCAGGATCTAAAATTTGTACTTTGTGTACTTCTTGTTCAACTTGTTTGTAACCCGTTTTAAAGTTTTTATCGGCTATTTGCGTATTAACTTTAATCTTTGTTTTGGAAGTGTCTGCCAAACCTTGCGGTAAATCATACTCGGTTTTTAAAATATCATCAACCGCACGCACAATAAAATTAACCACTGGTGCAGGCGTGTACCAAACGCCGCGAGCTTTTCTTAATTTAGGGTCGTACTCACTTAAAAAGGTTTCGTAAAAATGGATGATTGGGTCTTCCATTTTTGTAGACTTGCCGTAGTTTTTTAAGATTTCTTCAACGTTGCACGCCAAAAATATTTCGGTTAAGTTATCTACAATCCATTTAATACGGTCATCAATATCGGGACCTGCGATATAACCGAACAGTTTTCTTAAAAACGGATTGGATTTTGGAATGAGTTCGGCGGCTTCCTGACGGCTAAAAGTTTTTAAAGTTGGGTCGTGCAAACGTGCTGCAAACATACCGTAAGCAATAGTTTGTGCATAAACATCGGCAAATCCTTTGGGCGTAATATCGTGTATTAAAATATCCTTAAAAGCAATCATTTGCTCTTTAAGCGTGCTATTTTCCTGATTAATTTGGTCGCTGGTCAACGCTTTACCAATAACATCAGAAAGAAGGCGGGCTTTGCCCGCCATCATTTCTGCTAATTTTTTGGAACTTTTAATGGTTTGACTAAGGTGCGTGCAAAAATCTTTGATTAAGTTTTCAAACGCCACAAAATTCTCTGGAATTGGTTTAATTCCTTTTTCGGTGATTTCAGCTATTGCAATTTTGGTTATGAACTCGCCATCGTGGTATAAATGAAAATCTAAATAGTCGGTGAAAATTAGATTATTCAACGATGCTTTGTATCTGTCGAATTGTTCTTTGTTTCCAGTTTTCTTTTTGCCTTCTAAATCTTTATCGCCAATATCTTTCGCCTCAATAAATCCAACGGGAATGTCTTTTTTTGTCAGGATATAATCGGGAGCACCGCAAGATTGTCGTTTTGGTTCGTTGGTTGCTCTAATTTCTTTGACCAAACTTTCAATAAGTAGTTGTAAATCTCCTCTAAAAGTGTGTTCAGTTGCGTTTCCTAAAAGGTAGCGTTGGTTAATGTTGTCAAGATATTTTTCTATAGTCATTTTTGTTTTCTCAATTTTTTATTCAAAAGCGTATGCTAAAATAGCTCTTTTGTTTTAAGCATCGGATAAAGAATTGGAAAAAAACAAATGTGCTATTTGTGCGGCTGGCGGTTTTTGTCAGCATTGGGTACATTGGGATTTTATAAGATTTATGCAACTCAAAAATCAAAGATTTTCCGGCGTAGCAAATCGTTAATTAAAATGGTTGTTGGTTTGTACTAAATCTGATTTGAGCATAAATTATATACGGCATTAGTACTCTTTCTTATTTCACAATGTTTCTACATTCCATTTTTGATAAAACATCTTCTAGTTCTCCAAAGATTGAAATGTCATAATTTGTTGGAACGCCTTTTATTAACTCAATTTCTTTAATGTGTCTATTACTATAATTGTTTGCACTTACTCCATCAATTAATCCATTTGTAGAACATTGATTTAGCTGAGCTGAAGTAGATTCGGTCATTTGAAACTTACTTCCTAGTTCAGAACATAATCCTCTTGTTTTGTTTTCTTTTACTGGCAGAACAATATTTAAAAATTCACCTTTTGACAATGATTCATTAAAATCTATGTGTGTAGTTTGATAAGAAATTCCATCAATTCTATCGTCTTTCCTGACCCATTGTAATAATAGTTGAGAAATGAGATATTCAGGTTTAAAATAGTCATCATAATTTCTAACACGTACAGAACATGCAAAAACAATAGGCCATATCATTAAATATTTATAATATTCATATGGTGATATATTATCGCCTTTTGGAGGTGATAAATCGATAACTTTTAGAAGTTCTGTATTTCTCAGTCTAACAATCTGAAAGTCGTTTAAATTTGGTCTAATTAATTCTTCCCAACACACATATGAAGATGTTCCTAGATATAATGATGGAAAACCGGGAATACTAAATCTCTGAGTTTTTATTTTTCCTCTTAAATCAAATGGTATATGAAAAAAGTTTTCAGGAGAAAGAGGAAAGTTTTTTTTATGAACTCGAATCCTATAAAAATCAGAGTCTGAACGAAATTCTCTTATATTTAATATTTCTTCATAGTTCTTTAAGTTACTATTTAAACCTTTTTCTAATTCTGAAAGTGCTGATGCTGGTTTACCAGCATAATAATTCGAGATTGCAGACTTTAACATATTTACCAAATGAATTTGACGTTCTTTTATTGACAATATGTTAAATGATATATCTTCAAAATTTTCTAAACTTTCTAGTTTTTCAAGAAACTGTTTGAATATCCTATTTACAAATATTTTATAATCTTCTTTTGGCCCTTGAATTCTTGGTAATCTAAAAAAATCATCACTTAAGAAATCTATTATTTTCATATATTTTTGGGTCTTGTCATTTCGTGTCGGTTTTTGCAATTTTATTCTTCATTTCTTTCTAAATTTACTATCATAGGTACATTTGAGAGGATGGCTTTTCCGGTAACTATTGCATGATATCGTTTTAAATTTGGTAAAGCTTGTACTAAATCTTTACCGATATAATTTCCTAAAAATGTAAAACTTGTTTCATCAAAAGCCTGAAAGCAAACAATCGAATTACATTGTGTAAGTACAGTTTTAGAAACATTTGCTGTTCTTTGAGCAATTACTATTAGTCCAACTCCATACTTTCGTCCTTGTAATGCAATTTGAGACATTTTGTTTACCAATGCTTTAGTGCTCCCGTAATCTCCTAAATCTCCTAAAAAATTGGTTTCAGGAACAATGGTATGCGCTTCTTCGAGGACTAAACAAATTCGGCTACCTTCATTTGATTTAGCGTAATTGAATACACTCTCAATAAAAAATTGTGTAAACTCTATAATAAAGGATGTATTGGATAATGCTGGTAATTCAAACAATCCAAGATTATTTTCACTTTCAATAAAATGTTTAACATACTCGTCAAGTTTGCCTTGAATCTGTTTTTTTAATTTAAGTTCTTCATCTGGTTGGCGGTTTAAAGCTTTTCTATGTTTTTCAGCAAAATTTTCTTCAAGAGCATCTAAACCGTCAACTTTTATTAATTCAGAGGGTTTTAGGGTTTCTAAATCTTTCTTGTATTCTCCTGTGAAATCAATGCAAATGACATTAGTATCCGTCATTAACGCCTTGATCACTTCCAGTGCAAGAAATGATTTGCCTGAACCTGTTACCCCCAATAATGCCAAATGATGACTAACTGCTTCGTGCAAGTTAATAACAGATGGTAACTGAGTATTAGGAATTGTGCCTAATTTGAAATAAGGATAAGTATATTCTTGAACTTGAATATTACTTGTGTCGGCTTTAAAAATAGGAGTATTAATTGCTGGAACCCATCCAAACTTTTGGAAGGAAAGCAAATCATTTTGCCATTCACCTAATTGAATTGCTTCGCCTTCAATAAATCCTGATTCATTTTTGTTCTCTAATTTTTCATACTCCGTTGAACCACTTATCACTTGATAAAATAATCTACGCTTTCCAATAATAAGTTCTAACAAATCACCTTCTTGAATATCATCTGTTTTCTTAGAATACTCGAACTTAATAATACCAATAGTGGATTTTTCAATAACGACACCGACAAAATTTTCAACATTAAGTTTTTTTGATAAGCCTTGAACTTCTTCCTTTTCAGTTACTTTATATACTATGTTTTTACTATAATTCACTAAATCTTTTTCAGCAGTTCCTAATTGTAACACTTTAATCCATTTTTCCTGATTAAGAAAGTACGTGTCAAATACAATTCCTGCAATGGCAAATTCATCAGAATCCTGCATTGAGTATTTAAACTTTACAATGTCGAATCTTTTGATGTTTTTACTTCTATCTTCAAACAATTTGACTAAAAATATTTTCTTGGATTGTACCCCGAAGATTTCACCAATGGCATTTGATTGTAAATACTTCTTTTCTCTTTTAAATGAATTGTGGAGTGATTGTGAGTCGATAATTAAAACTAGTCCCCAAAGAATAATCATAGAAAACAAATAGGTGTCGCTTACGTCAGTTAAGATTTCTGTTTTATAAAGTATCAATACAGAGATAAAAACAAATGAATAAATGATTTTTCCTCGACCAAAGAAAACAGCAATGTTTTTTAATGTGGCTGATAACATATTTCTAATAGAATCGGGACTTTCGTTGTCTGAACTGATTACAATTGCGGTAATTGAAATGATAAGCAACAAACCAATAATTGAAATTGTTGCAAACCACAAACCATTGTGAGTAAATGATTCTTTTACAGAAACATAAACTAACAATAAAGGAATAGAATTGGTGATTACATTTTTTGGTGATGAGTAGTAAGGTTCAATAAAAAGAATTGAAAAAAAGAGCATAAATAGCCCTGAATAAAACCAAATATTTTTAGTTGATGTGTCTGGCAAAAATGAACTTGTAAAAAGGTAATGAATACCAACGAAAAATATTACACTTGCGATAAGCAATATGAAACGATTAGTTATATAGAATTTTAATTTATCCATCAGTTTTTCATTGCTTTATGCATTAGGTCGGCTTTGAGAATAATTGATATTTTGTCTTTCATTTTTCTGTTCGTTTATTGTCGGTCTTGTCGTCTTTTAGGGTGAGGCATAACTTTTTATCCTGCCACGAAATGGCTACAATCCACCCTAATCGGGTTGGCTTTGTGCTATAAAATGGCTTATTTTTCAGTTGTAGCAGATCGTTTGTTGAATGTTTGTCGGTTCGTTATTTAGTTTAAATGTAAGCATTAATTTAATGAGGTGTTGTAAAGAGTTTTTTTACAGTTTTTGTTCTAAATCGTTTAGTCCATAAAACTCTGAAAAAGCAAATGATTGTGCCTTTTCTAATTCAGATTCAGAAATTTTGTTTTTATACCCAATATTATATATTCCAGCTAAACCAGAATAATAAGCATGTTTATCTTTTAAGATATCAGTTTTTATATTATAAAGTATAAAATGAGGGTCTGTATCGATTCCATGTTCAAGTATATATTCAAGTTCCGCTGCTTCATTTAAATTCATTTTTCCAAAAATCCATTTACGACATAATGCTAATATTTTCTTCATATCAGAATCTAAATGATATTCATTATTGTGATTCAAACCTTCTGGTAGTTTATGCTTTTTTAAAAGCCTTAAATGCATTTCTGTGAACATATCATCATCCCAATCTTTTCCTCCAAAAGCATTGTCTGATGTAAACCAATCATAAGACTCTTTTGAAAATTGAAATAAACTTTTAACTCTGATTTCTAAATCTAAGAAATACTTTTTTTTATCGTTCTTATTAAACTCTTTAATTTGATGTATCTTATTTTCTATATATTCTCTTGTAGCTATCTCAGAACTTAATTTCTTCTCAATAGCATCATAAGCTTTATTAATATCATTATTTTTAATCTGAATTGCGAACTTATCTGTCAATAATGGAGAAAATTTATAGACGTCTACCTGATTTATATCTAACCAAATTGGTAAAATAATGTTCTCTTTATCGAAAACCTCTTTACTAATTAAGCCCTCCAGTTCTTTTTTTGTCCATTGTTTCTCAAAAAAACTTTTACTTAATACTAAAAGTCCAAACCTAGAATCTTTGATTCCTTGTGAAATCGATGAAAATAAAGAATCTCCTATGTTTAATGTGAATTCATCATACCAAACATTATATCCGTTTAAAGATAGTTTATCAGCTAAAGGTCTTATAAATTTTTCCTTATCTTCTGATGCATGACTAATAAATATGTCAAATTTTTTTTCTTCATTCATCTCAAAATTGTTTATAATGGGTTTTATAAGATTTGTGCGACTTAGAAATCGGAGATTTTTCGGTTGTAGCAAATCGTTAATTGAATGTTTGTCGGTTCGTTATTTAGTTTAAAAGTAAGCATAAATTTTATGAGGTGTTAGACATAGTTTTTTAGTTCTAAACTTGAATTATTATACTCCGTTTCAATTAAGTCAATAGACATTTCTTTAATATATTTCCATTTTTCAATATGTCTTGATATTAAGAATGCACTTGTGAAATCTGTAAAAAAGTGTAATCTATTTCTTTGTTGATTAATTTTTTTAAGTTCAAATAATAATTGATTCTCAAGATTTATATATTCCTGATAATTTTCATTTAAAGTATGTGCATAATTGATTGTTGAACAGCTCTCATAAAAAGCTCCAAAAAATTCATTTTCTTTGTCAAATAGGTTAACTGTTTCAAGTTTGTTTTTGAAGAAATCTGTCATTTTCACTGGTATTCCTCTAGTTTGTACTTTACTAATTTTTTTGTCAAATTTTGGGTTTATTTTATGTACAATTATTCCTTTTTTTAATAATTGGGCTTTGTTAAAAGTTTCAAATGCAACCGATATTTTTATGTAATCTATCAACTTTTCTCCATAGGATGTTTCCCAATAAATTTCAAGTTTGTCTTCTTGTTTATCTGATTTTAGTTGTCTGCAATATTCTTCGAAATTTTTAAATATATAAACACTTTTTATTGTTCTTAATGAATTGTGCAATAGTTCATTAATCAAAATTAGACTGTAAATTGATTTTGTTTGATAAGCAACGATGTCTTTACTATATTTTGGTTTCATTTAGTCAAATTATGCCTAATGGTATTTTATAAGATTTGTGCGACTGAGAAATCGGAGATTTTTCGGACGTAGCAAATCGTTTGTTGAATGTTTGTCGGTTTGTTATTTAGTTTAAATGTAAGCATAAATTTTATGAGGTGTTGGCATTAGTTATCATTCTTCTCCATATCCAAAATAGCTTATTCTATAGGGTGTTCTTAAATCAATTTTTTTCTTTTGAATTTTCCAATAAGCTTCATCAATTTCTTTTAATATTGTATCCATTTCATTATAAATTTCTACTGAAGAAAATCTCATCATATAAAACCCTTTATTTTGCAAATATCTATCTCTTTTCCTATCATGAATATAGGTTGATGGTCTTGCGTGAAATTGAAGTCCGTCACATTCAACAGCAATATTGATACCTTGAGGAGTTTTAATTATAAAATCTATATTATATCTGTGTTTATCATCCCATGCTTGATATTGTGGAACTGTTAAAATACCCGCATTAATCAAACTGTCAGACATTTTTTTCTCTATAGGTGTGCTAGGCGCAATATTTGTCCATTTCAAGGAATAATCTCTTTTAATTAGTTTATTGAGATTTCCTTTGGTATAAGAAATGACTTTGTCAGTAAAATACGGATAAAGTGCGTCTGCTATATCAACTGTACAATCAAAATGTAATTCATCCGTTTGGGGACACATTCCGTTTTTTAAAAATTTAATAGGACAGTTTCCAGCTTGCTCATCTGCTAATAAATCTACAGCGATTGAAAAAGGAACACTTTCTAAATTGACATCAAAAATGTATCCACTATTTTGAACTTTATCTTTTAAGCTTGAAACTATACCATCAATGTTATGGTTCATGAAACAATTTCTTTTATACCAAGCTCTTACCAACATTTCGAATTTGTCAAAAGAAATTGGATTCAGACTGCCGTTTCTAAACATATAGTCATGAAATAACACTTCTCGTCTAATCATATATCTATGATTTAAATCTTGCTCTTTTGGTATTCCATTTTTTGTATGAAATTCCTCAATCCATCTAGCTTCTTCATTCCATTCTCTCCAGCCAGAAGGCAAATCAGCTTTTACACCTCCATTATACGGTTCTGAATTATTTCCCCAAGCTGAAATTATTTCCTTCAACTTACTATCCTGTCCTTGAATTAAATTTGTTTTAGTGTATAATGTAATATGGACTATATCACTAAGTGAATTTAGTGTAAATTGTTTTCCATACTGAACATCTCTTTCTCTTATTATTTGAATGCTTTTTAAAGCACAAAACTTTTTTAGATTAAATTCAGATAGATTCATTTTTTTAATATTTGCCAACTAGTTAAATCAAAACAAATATAGCCGTTTATCACTAAATAGTTTCAAGATAAATGTCTAAAAACCCTTCATTTATCGATTAATTTATTGGCTATTGTTTGCAATTTTTAATACAACCAAGATAATAATAAAATGCTTTAAAGTTGGAATTAATTTTAATGCTAATCATTTCAATTTAAAGAGCGTTTATTTTCTGCATTTCCAAAAGCGAAATAGCAATATTCCAGAAACTAAGTTAACAATTATGAATAGTTTTCCCTTCAAAAAAGTTCCTAATAAAAGAGAGCTTTTGGTTTTTAAAAATCGCTATGCATTGTGAACACTTCGATCATCACCGGGAGCAAATAAATTGTGTGTATGCGAACACCAATCTATAATTGTTTACTTGGGCAATAATAGTTCTTCTATGGCATCATAACTGTTTAGTTGTTCATCTGGTAATATATGATCTATCAGTTCGAGTATGGTTATAACTGCCGACTCATTTGAACAAAAAGGCAATCTTGGAGGACATAAATTTCCATCGCTCTCTAAAGCCAATATACTAACCCTTAAAAGGCAAGAAATAATATAGCGCAATTCGTCATTATTTTCAACCATAAAGGTGACTTCTTGTGATGATAGTGCCTCCTCATCAATCTTATAATACTTTCGTTTTCTTGGACTTAAAAGTTTAATAATAGCTTCTAGTTTTTCTTTGTCTGGATTGGTTATGTGATCCTTGTTTTTCATGACTTAAATATTTATTTCTTTTCCATTTTAAAGATTATTACTGATCAGATCATTTACAATGGAGTTCCTTGAGGTGATCCAATTGTTCTTCTCCCACTTTCTTGGCTTCGTAATAAAACCGTTCACAACGATTATAGGCTTTGGTTGTATCTTCTTCTGAGAATTCATCTTGAGCTTTGAATCGCATGATATGTTGTGCATTGCACAGCATATAATAGATGCGATGTAAACCGTATGTCTCTTTAGGGAATAAGGTCTGTGGCAATTGGGTAAAGTGACTGCATAAATGCAGCAGGTAGGATAGTGAATAGTGTTGTGGCTTATATTCCCAAAACACATATAAGAGTGCCATACACACCTGTTCTAAAGCATAGTGCATTATGGACAATCTGGATGTAGTATCTTCCTTGGATTCACCGTCGTCTATTATGGAAAGCAGGTACTCTGCACGATCCATACGAGCCTTCCAAGTATCTAAGATAATTTTATAAACACATTGGTGGAAAAGCAAAGGAAAGTTGTTGAATTTTGATAGGGAGTTGTCGTGTTTATAAATACAAGGTGTTTGAAAAACAGCTTGAGACAGAAAATTATCTCCAAAATTCAATCGCTTCATGGCATTTGGCAAGGTGTACATTATGGCATAGATTTTACAGCGATGTTGCATCTTATTGAATACATTGTCCATAAACTCCCCAAGCCTATGGGAAATGGGTTTATGAGTGATGATAAGCAGCGTATAGGTTACTAGCTTTTGTGGATTGGTACATACTGGTGACAAAAATATTTCTTGTTTCTTTTTTTCTTTTTGAACACCAATCACATTTACGGAATGCAATGGCAATAGCTGCTTTAAAAGGTCTAAAAGTTCCTCCTGTAATGGGAATTTTGGTGGTGTTTTGGCTTTCATAATTATTTTGTTTTATATAAACTAAATGCAATTTTTGAACGTACCAAACCATCTCAAGTTGTAAATTACTTTCAATTGTTTGTTTTTTACTTGATTTATTATTGGAATAATTGTTATATTTGAAGTATGACAACAGATATAAAACAAAATCATATAGGACGTAAAATAGGGCGTATCCGTGAACTTCGAGGAATGAAGCAGGAAGTACTTGCCGAAGCTCTTAATATTAGCCAACAGGCTATATCTAAAATTGAGCAATCCCCAGATATTGAAGATGATAAACTGGAACAGATTGCTAAAGTTCTTGGGGTTACCAAAGAAGCTATTGAAAGTTTTTCGGAAGAGAATGTTTTCAATATTATCAATAACACCTTCCAAGATAACAGTTCGAATAACAACAATTATTTATGTACTATAAACCCTATTGAAAAAATAGTGGAACTTTATGAGCGTCTTGTGCAAGCCGAAAAAGATAAAAATGAGTATTTGGAAAAACTGTATAATAAGTAAGGCCCTTTCTAAGAAACAGTATGAAAACATTCCGATCTGCGAAGACTCCTGACTTCGTAGCTCTAAACTACCACAATACTCCTTAAAACCACCGTCATCCTGATTTCATTTCAGGATCTCACGGAATGAATTTCCTAACAAAATAAAACTAAGCTATAATTAAATTGTAGTATTATTATATGACATTTGTAATATGACAAAGGATCAATTAAGTAAAAAAGTTGGAAATAGAATCGTTGAGCTTAGAACTAAAAAAGGCTTAACTCAATCCGATTTAGCTCGTGCCTGCGGGAAAGATCGTCAAGCTATTGAAAAAATTGAGAACGGTAAGGTTAATTCAACTACTTATTCATTATATGCAATTTCTAAAGCTTTAGGAGTTGATTTATATGAACTTTTAAAATTCTAATAGAGAACATATATACTATTTCATTAGCTTCCGCTCCGCTCTCCAGCAGTATTCCATTTCTCCTTAACTATCAATTTTTATTAATATAGGTCATGATATTTAATACTTGTAAAAATTACTAAATAAGACCAGTTAGAAAAAATTAAATTGATGAATGGAATTTAATAGCTGCTAAGAGGATATTTTATAGGGAAATTTTTATAGTAGTTTTAAAATAATATTTAACTTTAATGCCTAAAAAGCTAAAATCACCAATTTTACTTAAAACAGCAAAAGATGTATCAATTGGAATACGAATTACCTGGAAGATTTATCATGATACTTGGTGCCTTATCGTCAATTGCATTTATTATATTGGCTATTTGGATAGCAAAACTTTATGCCAAGAAAAGAAATATAGAGCGCTTAAAAATTTAATTTGAAACAGATTTTTACGGATTTAATCAATGATTGCAATTTGAGTTTTCAAGATATGAATACATTGTGAATTAGTTATGACGAAACTCAGTATTATCTAGGTATAAATTGAAAGAATTTATCTTGAATATATAAGAATTGAATTAATAACAGTTTGTCATCAGAAATAAAAAATAGCTATGCTAAAACTAATGAAAAAAATTATATTCACCTTACTCATGCTAACATTCATGAATTGTCAAAAGGAGAATGAAGCCAATGTTATTTTAAGTACCGATGTTGATTTGATTACTGGAATTGAAATGACAAATATTTATGGTGAGAAAGAATATCGTATCGGCAACCCGAATGTGCTAAGTGAGGGACTGTTAATTTATCCAAACCCCTCAAAAGGAATTATTGGCATTATGAGTGTGGAAGGGGCTAAAATTACTGATTTTTGGATTTTAAAAGGATACCCTAAAAAATTGTTTCAAGACATAGACTTTGACAATGTGCTGTCTTCTGATCTATATAATGAAAATGAGTTGAATAATAAAGCCATAAAAAGTAAATCAGATATAGAAAATTATAATATTTATATAAATCTGGAAGATTTTGAAACAGGACATTACAGAGTATTTATTAAGGTAGATGGAAAAATAAAATGGGATAATATTTATATTTTAAACGAAAAGGAATCTCCTCTTGATTTACTGGATAACTTTTGGAAATAATGTCAGTAACACCCTATATAATTTTTGCTCAAATGTGATTTATGCAAACCGGCAAACATTCAATAAATATATAACGGCGGCGGGGAAAATCTCCGATGTTGAAGTCGCACAAATCATAATACAAAACCGTCGTCGAAAATAGAAATGAATAAACAAGATCTCGAGCTAGTGACTTGTAAAAAAATACTATTCAATAAAAATAAAATTTACTTTTAGTTTACTGTTTTCTTACTTTACTTTTAAAAATGTAGTGATTAATAATTAAGGCAACAGGAATAAAAAGGTAACAGATGCCAGCATATTTTACGAAATTAAAAAAAGCAAACGTTAAGGCAAACAATCCAATCAAAGAATTTAATAAAGCACCTCTGATCTCTTTCTGGGTGAATAGGATTTCATACTTAGAAAAATTAAACCTGGCTGATAGTTGGAGGACGTGCTGATGAAGTAAAAAAATAATCAACCAGATTAAAAAATAACCAGTACTGAATAAAATTATTAATTGTGGAAAATCCTCATTGGCAAGTATCACTAAACCTTCTTCATTTGCCTTAGCAAATAAATCGACACCAAACCATGATGAAATAAAAAGAGAAAATAAAAATTTTAATGGATACAAATAAAATATAACGACTGCCAAATAAGCTAAATTTAAAGAAATAGTAATAAAGTCGTTTAATCCATATCTTCGGAAAAATATATATTGGCGATACCAAAAAAGAAAAACAAGGGACACAGTTAAGAAAAAGGGGATTGCTCCTTTTGCGATAATTTGTAGCTCTGAGAAAGTTTGCGGAACCTCTAGAGAAGCTACAAGAAGCGAGACGGAAAACGCAAAAACCCCATCACTAAGTCCCTCAATACGAAATATTTCTTTGCCTCGATAACTAAAATTATGATGTTGTATTGAAGAAAATAGTAATTTACGTAGCATAGCAGTTAATATGAGAGGTGTTTTATACCTATTAGATTTTGTTCTATACCAATCAAATAACAAAGATATAAATTACTTGAAAAAAATGGCTTATAACACATGTAGCTGTTGCACAAGCCTCCAAAAAAATTTAAAATTAAATGAAAAAGCTTCTTTTTAAGGAACTATTGATTTTAATAACCTTAGTTTTTTTATAATTCACAAACCAGCTAAAGGCTTTATTTGAAGACTGAAAAAGGCTTTTAAACAATCGAAAAAAATGATGCATTACTTTGGCATCACTTTTTACTGTTTTTGCTATAAATTTTAGGTATTTTTTAATGTTGTAGGCAGTCGCACTCAAATGCATGACTTTATTGGCCTGTGTAATTCCAATGGTGTTTATTTTGCGAAGTCCCATAAACTGTGTCAACGTCCCAAATACGGGCTCAACCGTGCTTTGGCGTTTTGATTTCATATATCGTCCTTGTTTGCTGTTTACTCTTTTGTTATTTCGTTCATAATATTCCCGGTAATAGGTTACGGAAAACGTCTTTTCTTGTGCTGTTTTTCCTAAACATTGCTCCTTTATTGGGCAGGTTTTACAAATCCTTGAGGACATGCGATATTCTTTCTTTTTTGTTCCTGTTTTATAATCATTAAATACTTTTTTACAAGTAACTAAATGTCCTTGTGGACAACTATAACAATCTTGTTGTTCATTGTAGGTAAAGCCTTCAGGACCGCCTTTGTAAGTGCCGTGTGGCGGAATGTAACTTTCCAATCCTACTTGCTCTAAAAATGAATAATTCTCTCCGCTGCTGTAACCTGTATCGGCTACACAGTTTCTCCATATAAGCCCATGCTGGTGTAATCTGATTTTTAACCGAGTGGCTATATCCTGTAAATACTGGTTGTCCTTTTTATCTGCATGATAGGCCCTTATGTCTGTAATTACGTGATGACCTGTATCTACACTTAATTGACTTAGATAATTCAACTTTCTTGCTTTTCCAGGTTTTACACTTATGCGGGCATCGGGATCTGTTGGGCTGTAATGGGTTTTGTTGCTCGTGTACTTTGAACCTTTATTGCCCGAACCAGGTCGTTGATCCTGATCTTTTGACCATTTCTTATTCCTGCTCTTTATCGCTTGTAATTCGCCTTTGCTTGCCGTAATTTCCTGTTGTTCTTTTGATGCCTTGTTTGTTTTCGATTGCCTTATTGGCTTGGCTTGCTTATCTATTGTACTGATATGGCGAATGCTTCTTAAATGTGCTTCTAAATCTTCTTTTGGGACTTTAAGCTCTAAACTGTCCATCGAGGCATTCGCTTTTATGGGTGCTGAATCAATGGCTTGGGTATGGCCGCTAACCATTCCTTTATCAACACACATTGCAAATATCTTTGCGAATACTGATTCAAATACCGTTTCCGGAAATAATTGTCGTGTACGGCTGATGGTAGAATGCCATGGCAATTCTTCATCAATATCATATCCTAAAAAATAAAGTATGTCCAGTCGCATACTGCTATGAACAATCAAATCCCTGTCGCTGATAATGTTTTCCAAATAACCAACCAAACATAGTTTAAAGAATACAACGGGGTCTATGCTTTTTTGTCCGCTTTCTCCGTAATACTGTTTGGTTAAAACATATAAAAAGTCTAAATCAAGCACTTCTTTTAATCTCCGATAATAATTGTGCTTAGGTACGCGCTCACTTAACTGAAAGTGCGCGAATAATTTTTCTTGGTAATCTTTTTTTCCTTGCATAGCATGAAATTAATAAATTCTTTCCTTTTTTGCAAGTATTTTGTGTAGATTTGAGTGGCTTGTGCAACAGGCACACATGCTAAATCTCATGGCAAGTTTTTCGGTAAATTGTTCGTTTCTTTTTCCTATTTTCGTTTTCTCATAGTGGAGAAAACTCGGTTTCGAAAATTGACTTTAGAAATGATTAGAAAAATAAGTGATTCTTTGCATATTCCAACTGATTTTTTAGTACAAGAATATATTGTCGATTAATAAAATACTGTTGCCA
>LADL02000148.1_pt1 | contig 25521 bp, 20 predicted proteins | sample 619721 | NCBI WGS metagenome assembly LADL02 (sample SAMN03397408, study PRJNA257561) | rock porewater metagenome | biome: terrestrial; feature: Opalinus Clay rock; material: porewater; isolation source: Opalinus Clay rock porewater BRC-3 borehole | place: Switzerland: Mt Terri URL, St-Ursanne ...
ACCTGCTGCTGTTTAAATGCTCCGGCCCAGAGACCTTCGGCATCCACCTTTCCATGGTGGCAAGGGTGGAGAAGATTCATGCCAGCAAGATCGAAAGAGTGGGCAAAAAAGAGTTTATTCAGTTTAAAGGTGAGGCACTGAGAGTGATCCGCCCTGAAAATTACCTCCCGGTTACCAGCGGAAAGCTAAAGGGACAGCATAAATATGTAATAATCCCCAAAACAAAGCAGCCTCTGGGAATACTTATTGAAAAAATACACAACACCATGGAAACCAATGTGAGTTTTAACAAAACTGATATTAAAACCAAGGGACTGGTTGGCTCGGCAATACTGGACGATCGTATAGTTCTCTTTATCAATATTTATGAACTGTTTGAAATGGCTTCCCCTAAAAATTTAGGAAAGGATCAGAAGTCAGAAAAAACAGTTGACAAAACACTGCTGCTGGCGGAGGACACGTCTTTTTTCGCCAAGGTGGAGAAAGAGTACCTGGAGTCGGCGGGGTATAAGGTAATAACTGCTGTTAACGGCAGGGAAGCCTGGAATATCCTCCAGGAAAGAGAAGTGGATGGCGTGGTCAGTGATATTGAAATGCCTTTGATGGATGGATATGAGCTGGTGAAACGAATTCGGGCCGATAAAAGGCTGTCCTCACTGCCGGTGGTGGCAGTAACGTCCAAGGCTGACGAATGGAGTTTAAGCAAGGGAATTGACGCCGGCTTTGATTTTTATGAAATAAAACTGGACAAAGAAAGACTTCTGGAAAAAATAAGGCTGGCCTTTCAAAAAAGGAGTGATGCGGTATAAATGGAACGGTTTTGACTTTTTTCATCAAAGGAAACCTTTTTGGCATTGACATTCTAGCTCTAAAGGAAATCAACCGTAACATAGAGTATACCAGTATCCCCGGTGCCCCCTCACATATCGTAGGACTTTTAAACTTGCGGGGTCAGATCGTCACCCTTTTCAACCTGGCCGGGATGATGGGTTACGGCGGAGATGAGGAAGATGGACCACTAAACTGTATTATACTTAAAAACAAGCCAGACAACCCTGACTACATAGGTTTTATTATCGACCGCCCAGGGTCTGTGGTTGACATTGTGGAGGATATTTGTGAGCCGCCCCCGGCTAACATCAGCAGCTTTGAAAAGAAATTTATCAGCGAGGTGGTTAAACTGGAGGACCATCTACTGATGATCCTCCACCGGGAAGCTGTTTTTGAATAGTTTAGGGATTTCGAAAGGAGGTATTAATCTTGGCAGGCATACGCGGAAGCATTAAGGCAAAACTGATTACAATCAACATAGTAACACTGGTGATAGCCATATTAATCACAGCAGCCATCGGATACTACAAGGCAAAGGATATTTTAGTGCGCAACATGGAGCAAACCCTGACCTCTGTAGCGATTTCCTCCAGCAAAGAGGTAGGCATGTGGATTGACAGCCGTAAGTCGGAGCTAGCGCTGCTGGCCAACGTGCCCCTGGTTAGTTCTGGCAGCAACACGGCCAGGCTTTCTTTCTTATCTTCCGAGATACAGCGCAACAAGCTATATGAAACCTTTTTCATATCCGACAAAAAGGGTGATTACATCATAACCTCGGGGTCACCGGGAAATGTAAACGACCGTGATTATTTTAGAAAAGTAATGTCCACAGGAGAAATGGTGGTATCCGATCCCCTGGTTTCCAGGGCAACGGGAAAAACAGTAGTTGTTGTGGCCTCTCCCCTGAAAAAGGATGGTGTTGTGACCGGGCTGTTAGGTGGTACGGTTACAATTGACGATATTTCCCTTCGGGTGGCCTCCATAAAGACCGGAAAAACCGGATATGCCTATATGGTGCGGGGTGACGGCCTGGTCATTGCACACCCCAGCAAAGACCAGTTAATGAAATTAAACACCATCTCCGATCCCGGACTGGATCAAAATCTAAAGGACTCTATGCAAAGAGTAACCCGGGGAGAGACGGGAATAAACCGGTATGTCTTCGAGGGCGTGGATAAATATGTCGCCTATAACCCAATAGCCGGAGTCAACTGGGGTATAGGAGTAACGGCTCCGGTGGAGGAACTGTCGGCATCCCTTTGGTCCCTCCCATTTTTCACCCTTGGCATAGCCGCTTTGGTAGCCCTGATTAGTTCCATTATCTCCATATTTCTTCTGTCCCGCTTAATCAGCAAACCCATTGACAAAATCCGCACGATGATTGCACACGCCGAAAAGGGAGATCTTACAGTGCGGGGTCAGGTGAATTCCGAAGATGAACTAGGGCAACTGACCTGGTCCTTTAATCAATTCATGGAAAAAATACAACATATGCTTATTGACATCCGGGGTAGTTCCGTCATTATAAGTAATTCTCTGCGGGAAATGTCATCTATGACAGGAAATATGGCGGCCCGCAACAAAGAGATGAATACCAGAATAAATGTGGTAAACACCGCTGTGGGACAGATCACCGAGAACATCACCGGTACGGCCTGCTCCTCCTCAGAAACCAGTAACTACATTAACATGAACTCAGCCGCCCTGGAGGACATGTACAATAGCGTACAGAAGCTGGCCTCAGCATCAGAGCAAATATCCGCCAGCCTGGAGCAGGTAACAGTTTCAGTGGAACAGAATTCCGACAGCATCAGCAAAATATCCAATTCCTCCCAGGACATGTCGGCCTCGGTAAATAGTGTTGCAACCGCAGTTAAGGAAATAAACTTCTCCCTCAATGAAGTAAGCCGAAACTGCGAGAGGTCTATTCAAATAACCGACAACGCAGGGGTAAGGGCGACCGAAACCAGGGGCATAATAGGAAAGCTCAATGACTCCTCCAAACAGATTGGAAAGATAGTCAATGTAATCAATGACATAGCCGAACAGACCAAGATGCTGGCCTTAAACGCAGCCATTGAGGCTGCCGGGGCAGGGGAGGCTGGCAGAGGCTTTGCCGTGGTGGCTAATGAAGTGAAGGAACTGGCCAAGCAAACCGCCGAGGCCACCGACGAAATAAGCCTTCAGATAGAGGCCATGCAGGGCAATATGGTGGGGGCGGTACAGGCGGTGGAAACCATCACGCGGGTTATCGACGAAACTACCGACATAACCAACACCATTGCCTCGGCAGTGACCCAGCAGTCGGCGTCCACCGGGGAAATATCCAAGTCCATAATACTGGCCGCAGATAAGGTACATCTGATTACCCGGGAGATTTCCGACGCTGCCTCCAATGCAAGGCACGCCGCCCGCAACATTGATGAGACTTCCAAGGGACTGCAGGAGGTGGCCCGGTCAATAAACGAACTCTCCATTTCTGCCAACGAAGCTTCGGACAACACAACCAAGGCATCGGACAGGGTGGCCCTGGTGGCCAGGGATGCCGCCGAGATTTCCAGGGGAGCCGTGGAAATCTCCCAGAGTATACAGGAAATTAGCCTGGTATCCGCTGAAACCGCCGAAGGGGCCGATAAAACCAGCAAGTCAGCCAGAGATCTGGCGGATGTATCCCAGAAAATGGAGTCCCAGATTCAGCAGTTCCGGGTATAAGCCAATAATATACCAGAAAAGGAAAGTGCATTAATGAGCATACTGGTCGTTGACGATTCCAAAACTAACCGATTGATAACAGAATCTTACCTGACTGAAGCTGGATACTCGGATCTGCTATTTTCGGAATCAGCTCTGGAAGCTTTTGAAAAACTGGGCATAAATTCAGATACGAAGCAATGCGGGGTTGCCGGATCCGACATAGACCTTATTCTTCTGGATATTGTGCTGCCCGACCTTGACGGAAGGGAAGCGTGCCGCATAATAAAGTCGGTGGATCAACTGCGCGACATTCCAGTAATAATGGTAACAGCCCTGACAGAAGTCGAGCACCTGGAAAAAGCCTTTGCAGCCGGAGCCATAGACTACATCACCAAACCAATCAATAAAACTGAGTTGCTGGCCAGGTCCCGGTCAGCCCTTAAGCTCAAGCATGAGATGGACAGACGTAAGATGAGAGAGAAAAAACTACTGGAGGTAACCAGGCAACTGGAGTTAGCCGTTCAAAAGCTAAACCTCCTCTCCTCACTGGACGGACTGACGGGGATTGCCAACCGGCGACGCTTTGACGAATACCTGGGTACGGAATGGAAGAGGGGGCAACGTTATTCCAAGCCCCTGTCGTTAATAATGGTGGATATTGATTTTTTTAAGGCTTACAACGACACCTACGGCCACCAGGCCGGTGACGAGTGTCTTAAAGCTGTAGCCAGCATTATTCAAAGAACACTCCTGCGCCCCGAGGACCTTCTGTGCAGATACGGCGGAGAGGAATTCAGTGTGGTTTTGCCCGAAACTGATAAAAATGGGGCGGCTTTTGTCGCCAATAAAATATGCTCGGCGGTGGAAATTACTGGTATTCCACACAGCGGTTCAAAAGCAAGTGATTTTCTTACCATCAGTCTGGGTGTTGCCACAATTCTTCCCACAAATAAACTTTCACCGGCAGACCTGATAACTGCGGCCGACGGTGCCCTATACAGAGCAAAATGCGAGGGACGGAACCGGGTCAGTATAGCCAGTATTAACTTCAATAATTAACAAACCAGATTGGCTGGTGATTGTTTGGAAAAGCTTAAGGTCTTAATCGTTGATAATTCTGCATTTTTCAAAAAAATACTAACCCAGACGGTGGAGAGTACCGGCCTTGGCATTGTAAAGAATACCGCCTCCAGCGGAGCTCTGGCTGTTGAAAGACTAAGTCAGGGAAACACCGATGTTGTTCTTTTAGACATATTTACAATAGAAGCCAACTTACTCGATATACTGGAGGAAATACACAGCCGTTTCCCCGATATTTTTATTATACTGCTTGTCTCCCCGGGATCAAAAATCCAGGTGGAAGAATTAAAAGATCCGGAAATTGGTGTTATGGACTTCATTAGAAAGCCTCCGGCAGCAACGGCTGAAACAAATATAAACAGCATGAAGCAAAGAATGCAGGGACTTTTTAGCCAAATGATAGCCCGGAGATTCACCTCCCGAACCAATATGAACCCGGCACCCCCTATTCAGCCGACAATCCCCCTTCCTCCACCGCCAACCGCGGTAAGAATAAGGAGGTTGAGCGGAGTTGATCTGGTGCTGATAGCATCTTCCACAGGCGGTCCAACAGCCCTGGAGACAGTATGTAAAAACCTGCCGGAAAGCTTTGACAAGCCTGTTCTGGTGGTTCAGCATATGCCTGCGGATTTAACCGGAAGAATGGCCCAGTCATTGGATAAAAAATGCCGTCTTCCGGTAATGGAGGCTGCTGATGGTGATACTGTCAGACCAGGTCAGATAATGATTGCTCCGGGAGGTTTTCACATTACGGTACAATCAGTGAACGGCGTTGTCACAATAAAAGTTGAATCAACCCCTCCGGTTAACGGTGTAAAACCCTCAGCAGATGTTCTTTTTCGATCGGTAGCCAGGCTTTACCAAAATAAAAGGGTGCTGGCGGTGATACTTACAGGCATGGGAAAAGACGGAATGCAGGGTATAGAGGAACTTAAAAAAAGCTGTGAATGTTTTTGCCTGACACAGAGTGAAAAAACCTGTGTTGTTTACGGAATGCCAAAAAGTGTGGTGGAAGCGGGATTCTCCGATGCCGTAGAAGACCTGGCCAGCATACCTTCCCGTATACTGCAAATTGTTTCGGGCAGGGGTTGAAAGAAATGAGCTTGAGCTTATCCCGCCAGGAGTTTCTGCTAATGCAGAAATACATAGCTGAGCAGTCCGGCATACTAATCCCTGAAAACAAGTCCTATATTATCGAAAGAAGGCTGTCCAGGCTCCTTGAGCAATCAGGATCCAAAAGTTTCATGAATTTGTATTTGCTGCTGCAGCAAAAAAACAATCAAGCCCTTGCCCAAAAAACCATAGACGCAATCACCACCAACGAAACATTGTGGTTCAGGGACAGTACCCCCTGGTCAACCCTTGAAGATATTCTTTTTCCCCGCTACATAAGAGAAATACGTGAAGGAAGTCGGTCCAGCGTAAAGATATGGAGCGCGGCCTGCTCAACCGGGCAGGAACCCTATTCCACCGCCATGTGTATAACCAGATACCTGCACCGCCAGGGGATTTACGACATTAAGCTCTCCCACTTCGAGATACTGGCCACCGATATTTGCCAGACGGCTCTGCAAACAGCCATATCCGGCAGGTATGACGAAATATCGGTAAACAGGGGGCTGGAGTACACCTACAGGGATAGGTTCTTTAAGAGAGAAGGACGCTTTTGGCTGATGGAGGAAGATATAAGAAATGCTGTCAATTTCAAACCTTTTAACCTGAAGGATTCTTTTCAGACGCTGGGTAAATTTGATATAGTATTTTGCCGGTATGTAACAATTTATTTTTACGATGAACTCAAAAGACTGGTGCTTAATAAAATAGCTTCGGCGTTAAACTCCGGGGGAGTCTTGTTTCTGGGCAGCTCGGAACTATTTCCGGATCACTGTGACAGCTATGATTCACTGGAGCATAAAGGTGGAATCTATTACAGAATCAAGGAGTGCCTAACATGAAAATTTTATCGGTGGATGACGTTTTATTGATTAGAAAACTAACCAGGAGAACCGTTGAGGCCCTGGGCGGGCATTTCTTTGAAGCGTCCGACGGCATTGAGGCCATGACGGAACTGGAAAAAAACGAAGGAAAATTTGATCTTATAATACTGGACTGGAATATGCCAAAAATGGATGGTTTCGAATTTTTAAGCACCATGAGAAGCAAGGATAAATTTAAAAATATACCGGTAATGATGGCCACCACTCAGTCCGAAAAAGATAAAATTATCAAGGCCGTCCAGGCCGGGGCCAACAATTACCTTATCAAGCCCTTCACCGAGCAGGAACTGACAAAGAAAATACTGGAATGCCTGGGGTTGGGCTATGAATACGAATTATTAAACAGTTGTTTTTCCAACGCCACCGCCGGTATTCTGGCCTCCTCCACCGGCCTGGAGGTGTTCGAGGACTATGGGCCGGAAGAGGCCGCACATAAGGACTACCTATCCGGGCAAATGATTATACTGGGGAAAGTCAATGCTTTGGTTTACCTGACCATGAGCTGGCAATCAGCAACCGCCATAATCAGTCTGTTGTCCGGGGTAAAGCCAACGGAACTGACTGCGGAAGGTATTCTTAACGGTACTGCGAACATCCTTCAGAAGGTTGACGGCAAGGCAAAAAAACTGCTTACCGGTATGAATGTCCAGTGGGACATTTCTACCCCAAATATCTCAGTGGGATATATAAGAGAAGATATCCATTTACAGCAAAATAAGCTATTCAGCATACTTAAAAAATACCGGGCCGGTGACGTGGTGGTAACCTATAGAATGTATTTTTTATAAAAATACCATATCAGTAATTAAGGGTAGCAAAATAGTCTTCAATAGTCTCGGCCCGCCGGATCATCTGCACGCTTCCGTCTGCCCTGAGAAGCAGTTCGGCCGACCGCAGCTTTCCGTTATAGTTAAACCCCATGGCGTAACCGTGGGCCCCTGTATCATGTATAACCATTATATCGCCTATTTCAACCATGGGCAGCTTACGGTTTACCGCAAATTTATCATTGTTTTCACACAGGGATCCAGTAACGTCGTAAATGTAGCCCAGGGGCCAGTCCTCTTTGCCCATCACGGTTATATGATGATAGGCCCCGTATATTCCGGGACGCATCAGGTTGGCCATACAGGCGTCCAGTCCCACATAATTTTTATAAATTTCCTTTTTATGCAAAACTGTTGCCACCAGATATCCATAAGGCCCTGTTATCATGCGGCCGCTTTCCATGGCCAACTTGAGAGGGTGCAGTCCATTGGCCACAATTTTCCTGTCATAGGATTCTTTAATCCCCCGGCTCAGGTAATCCAAATCCACTGCCTGCTGGTCCGGGCGGTAAGGTATTCCTATTCCCCCGCCGAAATTGACAAACTCCACCCGTATTTTCAAAGTCCTGAAGATTTCAACAACCAAATCAAACATCATATTGGCAGTTTCTATAAAATAATTGGGGTCCAGTTCATTGGAAATAACCATGGTATGCAGGCCGAACCTCTTAACACCCTTTTCCCTTATCATCCTGTAAGCGTCCAGTAACTGCTTCCGGGTCAGTCCGTACTTGGATTCCTCCGGGCTGCCGATGATGGCGTTACCACCTTCCCTGAGGGGCCCGGGGTTATAGCGGAAACAAATCAACTCCGGTATCCCGGCGTTCCTTTCAAGATAGTCAATGTGGCTTATATCGTCAAGATTAATGACGGCGCCCAGTTCTTTGGACTTTACAAACTCTTTGGCCGGTGTGTCATTGGAGGTGAATATTATATCTTCTCCACCGATACCCGCTTTTTCCGCCAAAATCAGCTCTGGGAGGGAACTGCAGTCAGCGCCGCATCCCTCTTCATAAAGTATCTTCAAAATATGTGGATTGGGAGTAGCCTTCACGGCAAAATATTCCTTGAAGGACGGTGCCCAGTCAAATGCCGCCAGAAGCTTACGCGCATTGGCCCGAATAGCCTCTTCATCGTAAATGTGAAAGGGTGTTGGATGCTGTTCAATTATCTGCAGAAGCTGTTCCTTGGAAAAAGGTAGTTTTTTTTCAGACATTAAGACTTTCCTCCAAAGTGTTTTTTCAAGAAATATTTATAAAGGTTCTTAGAAACCATATAAAATAGATTATATAGATGATTGGTATACTAACGCAAGCACTGAATAATACATAAATATTCTTTTAAAGCTAATAATTCATAGACCACCTATTTTCAGGTGTCTCCTTTAAGGTGTGCTTCCTGTTATCTACGCACAATCGCCAACTTGCCCAGCCACCGTGTTTCATGCTTTCGCATTTCGGTCTGCCAAGCCGCTTGTGGGCCTCTCGGCTTCCACGTCTCCTTCAGACAGCACCTCACGATGCTACCCTAGACACTAAGCTTCCTGGTTCGTGCCAGCACTCCCGCTTCCAGACTCCCGGCTCGTTTTACTGTAGTAGCGTGCTGTCTTTATAACATAATTTTGTCCTACCTATCGTCGGAACAGGTGACTGCCGGCGCACCATAAAAATGCCCAATTTTTTAACTGGGCATTTCATATTATACTATTTGTTTTTATTTCCCCGTCTGCCCTTCCATCTTTTGAATCCTTGCCCAGGAATCCTTCAGCGAAACTATCCGGTTGAAAACCAGTGATTGACCGGAGGAGTCAACGGGGTCAACCATAAAATAGCCGTGCCTCATGAACTGAAAGCGGGTTCCGGGCCCGGCCCCGGCCAGTCCGGGCTCCACCAGACAGGAGGTCAGCCTCTCCAGAGAGTTTGGATTGAGATTCTCCGTGAAATGAGCGCCTTCCTTTTCCTCATCGGGGTTTTCCTTTGAGAAAAGATGATTGTACAGCCGAATTTCGGCTTTTACGGCATGGTCGGCTGAAACCCAGTGCAATGTTCCCTTCACCTTGCGAACATCCGAAGACACGCCGCTGCGCGTATCAGGATCGTAGGTGCAGCGCAGCTCCACCACCTCGCCGGTTTGGTCGTTTTTAACCACGCTTTCGCACTTTATGATATAGGCGTGCTTAAGCCTGACCTCACGCCCCGGTGAAAGGCGGAAGAATTTCTTGGGAGGATCTTCAAGGAAATCTTCTCTTTCTATGTAAACAACCCGGGAAAATGGAATCTTCCTTGTCCCCATCCCTGGATTCTCGGGGTTAATTTCGGCATCCAGATATTCCACCCCCCCCTCGGGATAGTTGTCAATAACCACCTTTAGGGGTCGTAAAACGGACATCACCCGGGGGGCAGTCAGGTTTAAATCTTCCCGTATACAATGCTCCAGCATGGCAATATCCACTATGCTATTGGCTTTGGCCACCCCGATGCGATCACAGAAGTCCCGTATGGACTCGGGCGTGTAGCCGCGCCTTCGTAAACCGGAAATTGTGGGCATCCGGGGATCGTCCCAGCCGCTGACATAGCCCTGTTCCACCAGTTGGCGCAGCTTTCTCTTGCTCATCACGGTATAGCTGAGGTTCAGTCTGGCAAACTCTGTCTGCCCAGGTGGAGCTTCAAATTTCAGAGCTTCCAGTGACCAGTCATACAGGGGTCGGTGATCTTCAAATTCACAGGTACAAATGGAGTGGGTTATTTTCTCAATGGCGTCTGAAATTGGGTGAGCATAGTCATACATTGGATATATGCACCAATTGTCCCCCGTCCGGTGGTGCGTGGCCCGCAAAATTCTGTAGAGTACCGGGTCCCGCATATTAAGATTCGGAGAGGCCATATCGATTTTGGCCCGAAGCACCCTGGACCCGTCCTCGAATTCACCCGCCCTCATTCTCCGAAAAAGGTCGAGGTTCTCCCCGGGGGTTCGGCTGCGGTACGGGCTTTCCTTTCCGGGCCGGGTCAGAGTTCCCCGGTACTCCCTTATTTGGTCCGGGCTCAGGTCACAAACATACGCCTTCCCAGTCATAATCAGCTGCTCAGCATATTCATACAGCTGTTCAAAATAGTCTGAGGCATAGAAAAGCCCGTTCCAATCAAAACCCAGCCATTTTACATCGGCCATGATGGAGTCGACATACTCGACATCTTCCTTGGTGGGATTGGTATCATCGAATCTAAGGTTGCAGAGTCCCCGGTACCGGACCGCTATGCCGAAATTAAGGCATATGGATTTGGCATGCCCGATATGCAGATAGCCGTTGGGCTCGGGAGGGAACCTGGTGTGAACCCGGCCTTTGTATTTGTTTGTTTTTAAGTCTTCCTCGATAATGTCATGGATAAAATTTGATGGATGATCGGATCTGATTTCAATCATATCACTGGATACCTCTTCATTTTCCTTTTTATAGTTAAGTTCAGTATTCGGCATACCCGTCATTGATTTCCTCCCTGGTGGAAGATATAACTCTCAACAGCCATAAGAAGGTCTTGGGCTGGTTCATATTTCCATATATTGTCCAAAAATCCTCCTTATTATGTTAAAAAAGCTTTCCTAAAATAGCTATAAGTATGCCGGACAATAATTAGCTATACTTCATTATGCGTAAAGCCTATATCCCATGCCCCATAGTTGTTTAAATGCACTCAGGATTGCCCGTTCTCTTTAAATCTTTTTCTGATTTTGTTAATTTGTACAACCACTGTTGTTAGAAAATATGTATAAATTCCGCCCTCTTCACCATTTCAGTGTCTGCTTTCTGCCGGGCCCCGCACTCTCAATTTAAAAACCGGAACCATCAATAGCATACCTGTGAAAAACAACGCGCCTGATACTTCATACATGGTTACCAGAGAAAACTGCAGCTTTAGCCATCCGGCCAGGCTCATGGTAGTTACCATAGCCCCCATGAACATGGGGTTCAGGACACCGTTTACCCGCCCAACGAATTCTTCTCTGGTTGTTTGTAAGATTAATGTATTAATACCTATATGAATACAGGGAAAAAACAATCCGCTCAGGAACTGCAAAGAAAATGTGACTGCAATACTTGTGGACAGACCTACTCCCGCCACAGAGATGGCGCTGACCAGCAGCCCGATGGCAAGCAACTTCTGTGGCACTATCTTTTTAGCAAGCCCCATTGTCAGACCGCCACCCAAAAGCATAGCCACACCGTTTACCGCCATCAGCCACTGCAAACTTTCTTTTTGCAGGCCAAGCCGCTCAATTACGATGAAAATTCCAAGGGGCTGGATTATTCCCACCGCAAAGCCGCAGACAACAAACGTTCCTCCCAGCACTGTCAACACTTTGTTCCTCCAGACATAGCGAAAACCCTCGGCCAGCTCCCCCCAGAAATCTGCCCCCGGCTTTTCTTTTTCCTCTCTTTGATCAGGCGGCAGAAAGGTCAGCGCCCCGGCCGACATCAAAAACGCCACACCCATCACGCCAATGGCAAAATAAATACCAAATCTCTGGTAGACAAGTGTCCCCAAAACCGGCCCTATAATCATAAAAACAGCCATTAAGGTTTGAAACATGGCCATTCCCATCTGCAGCTGATTCCCCGGAACGTGAATCTTGAACAGTTTCATGGCGGAGGGCTGAGAAAACTGAGAAAGAATGGCCGAGATGAAAGTAACGAAAAAGACCGCCTCCCACGTTCCATAAACAATAGTCAAAAGCACGATAAACACTGAAAAGGCACTCAAAACATCACACCAGATCATGGTATTTTTAGGCCGCCAGCGGTCGGCAAATGTACCCCCAATAAACGAAAACAAAAAAATTGGCGCAAACTCGGCAACAGAGATAAGAGAAACGGCAAAAGGATCATTACCTGTTTTATCCATTACGAATAATAAAATAGCAAAGTTACGAACCCAGATTCCAATCTGCAGAAAAACACCCGAAAGCATAATGGCCTGAATAAACTGATTACCCCAAAATTTGTTAGTAGAACTCTGCAATATTAATATCTCCTTCATTTCATACTCTGAAAATAGCTGTAAGCTGTACGCTTTTTGACACATGTCATCCTTCTTTTTCCTTCAAATGCTTAAAAACTTTTGTTTCCGGTTTACCTGTTTTAAGCCGCGACAACAACGTGCCTATCCAAGGGTAAATCTTTGGTTATTTGAAAATAGTAATTGAAGCCTTCTTGTGATTCACCGACTCAGGGTATCAAGTAAAACTAAATAGCTAAAATAGTTGAAACTCCAGTAACTATTGTTCTTGCATTCCTGGAATATTTTTCACTCCGTCAAGGACCCGTTTCCGATCGGGGGTTGCCCAAACCGGCGATTAGCAGTTAACGGTGGTACGGTTCACCCCTCTCAATCTTAAAGGCCCTAAATATCTGCTCCAGCAGTATTATCCTCATAAGCTGGTGGGGGAAGGTCATTTTGGAGAAGGAAAGTTTCAGCTGGGCTGCTTTTAGTATTTCCGGGGAAAGGCCGAGGGTTCCGCCTATAATGAGGGTGATGCTGCTTCTGCCCTCCAGGGCCAGGCCGGAGATATGGCTGGAAAGCTCCTCGGAGGCCATCTGGCGGCCTTCACGGTCCAGGGCAATGATGTAGTTGCCGGGGTCCAGTCGACCGGCCAGCCGGGCCCCCTCCCTGGATCTGATGATGTCCTCCATACCGGGTGAAAGTCCCTCCCGGACAGGTTCGTCGGATACTTCCACAATGTTTACCCTGGCATAGGCGGAAAGCCTTTTGAGATATTCCTTCTGGGCCTCCTGAAGGTACTTTTCTTTAAGGCGCCCCACGGACAGAATAGTGATATGCATAAGAATCTCCGCCCCATAAAATGTTAACCTAAATTCTAATATACATTGGAGGTCCGCGCAAGGCTCAGCGGTATTATCCGTTGCTCATAAATTTATGTGTAATACGAAAATATAGGGGGCTTATTATGAATGTCGAAATTATTGGCGCGCCTATGGATTTGGGTGCCAATCGCAGGGGCACAGATATGGGACCCAGCGCCATCCGTTATGCCGGACTAAGACAGTCACTGCTGAAAATGGGGCTGAAGGTAACAGACAGCGGCAACATATATGTCCCGGTTCCTGAAAGCATAAAGGTTGCCAGCGATGGGTTTGTGTTTCTTAATGAAATAGCCGATGTATGCAAAGAATTGGCAGACAGGGTAAATAAAGTTTTAAACAGGGGTAACTTTCCACTGATACTTGGGGGCGACCACAGCATTGCCATGGGAACACTTTCAGGGGTTTGCAGGTCAATACCCGGCATAGGGTTAATATGGTTTGATGCCCACGGTGACTTCAACACCTTTGAAACCAGTAAAACAGGAAATATACATGGCATGTCCCTGGCTGCCGTAACAGGCCGCGGCAAAAAACTCATCGGACCGGAGAGCACAGCACCTTCAATAAGTGAGGACAAAATAGTCTTAATAGGCGTCCGGGATCTGGATTATCATGAAATATTAATGTTAAAAGATTCAAATATAACGGTGTATAGCATTAAAAAAATAGACGAAATGGGAATGTCTGCGGTGATTAAAGAAGCTCTTTTAATTGCCGGCCATGATGGGAAAGGTATACACGTAAGCTTTGACATGGATGTGGTGGATCCCACGGTGGCTTCCGGTGTTGGCACGCCTGTGCCGGGGGGCCTCAGTTACCGGGAGGCACACTTGGCCATGGAAAAAATTGCAGAGTCAAAAATGATCAGATCACTGGAAATCTGCGAGGTTAATCCCATTGAGGACAGCGGGGGCAACCGTACAGCCAGCCTGGCGGTGGAGTTGGTCACCTCGGCCCTGGGAAAACGTATATACGATTAATTATTTACAGGGGGGAACCGTATGCGCTTTCAATTACCAGAGTACAGGCATCCTGATTTTGGCCGGGAACCTTTTGTTTCAGCGCCGAATGCAAGAATTAAGCCTGTGGAAAAAGAGGGGGTGGCACCTGATAACTACCATGCCCTCTCTATTTTCCCGGAGTATTTTAAAGTTGAAGGAACCTGGATTCTTGTAAGTGAAAGCCGTATGGATTGCGTTCCTGTTTTAGGGCCTGACGGAACAGTTAAGGCTGCTGAATTCAGAAACCTCAAAACAGGGTACCGGGTTATTACGGGAAGAACCGAAGATGGCAGTGAAGGGATTTATGTTTATACCGAAGGCTTTGTATCGGAAAATACCAGGGCCGAGGCATTTTCCTTCCGTTCCGGCAGATCCAGGGAAACAGCTTTTTCAAAAGACTACAACAATCTCTATGATCTTCTCAGGCATGAAAAAGAAAACGGCTATATTGTCTGGGTTTTGGGCCCGGCTGTTGTTTTTGACTACGATTCCAGGCATGCGCTGTCTGTAATTATAGAAAACGGGTACGCCAATGCAATACTGGCGGGAAACGCCATGGCCACCCACGATCTGGAGGCCGGCTTGTTCGGCACGGCCCTGGGGCAAAAAATTTATAACCAGAATTCAGTGCCAGGCGGCCACTACTGTCATCTGGATGTGATTAACATGGCCAGAAGGGCCTCTTCATTGGAGGATTTTATAGTCCGGGAAAATATAAAAGAGGGTGTGGTTTATTCAGCCGTCAAAAACAAAGTCCCCCTGGTACTGGCTGGTTCCATAAGGGATGACGGCCCTCTGCCCTCAATCATCGGGGATGCCTATAAAGCCCAGGATGCCATGCGCCACCATGCCAGAAAGGCCACCACTCTTATTTGCCTGGCCACCCAACTGCATACCATAGCCACCGGGAATATGACCCCTTCTTATACCGAAAGAAACGGGGCAATACGGCCGGTATACTTTTATTATATAGACATTGCTGAATTTGCGGTAAACAAATTAAGAGACCGGGGTTCTCTTTCAGTAACAACCATAGTTACCAATGTTCAGGACTTCCTTGTAAATCTTAAAAACAATCTGGTGCATAAAGAATGACAAGACCTTTATTCCCCTTGATTTCACTTCTTGGAGTTCTCTTTTTCAAACAGGGGCATCTTGTTTTTCTGTCCGAAGACTATCATTACATCACCCTTATTAAGCCGGGTTCGGGCGGTTGGAAGAACCGGCTGGTCATTCTGGTAGACCAGCATAATGAAGATACCCAATCTGTTGGTGGTATTTAGCTCGCCAATGGTGTGTCCGGAAAAACCCGATCCCACCGCCAATTGTTCCACCACAAACCCCTGGGGCAGATCTAAAATATCAATGACAGCCTCGTTTGAAATTAGCTGGGCTAGCCTCTGTCCCATTTCCCGCTCGGGGAAAACCACCCGGTCTGCCCCCATTTTTTTAAGCACATTCCCCCGTCTCTGGTTGGCTGCTTTAACTGAAACCCGTATTCCTGCTTCTTTAAGCACATGGGTGGCAATTAAAGTACCCTCGAAATCCTCCCCCATGGCAACAACGGCCTCGTCAAAATTCTTTTCTCCCACGATGCGGGCCAGCTCATCATCGTTAGCTGCCACATCAAAAATTGCCCCTGAAACAATCTTATCCCGTATGCTATTAAAAGGTTCCTCGTCTTTATTAATGGCGAAGACGTCATGACCTCTACTATAGAGTTCCTCGATGACACCGCTCCCAAAGCGCCCCAGGCCAATGACCAGCACTGATTTTTTCATGTTGCCCCCGCTCCTTAACCAATCAAAATTTCTTCTTTAATGTACCGGACACGCCTGTATTCCTTACCCGCCAGTAGTAACACCAGGGACAACACCCCGATTCGGCCTACAAACATAAGCATTATTATCATAACCTGACCAAAGGCTGACAACTGCTTGGTGATGCCCATGGTCAACCCCACCGTTCCCAGGGCTGATGCCACCTCGAACAATACCGGCAATAAAGGAAGATTTTCCACCAGCATCAAAATCAATGTACTGATAGTTACCAGCATAAAGGCAATAACTGCAACGGCAAAGGCCTTGAATACGCTCCCGGAGGCGATTTCCCGCTCAAAAATGACCACTTCTCTCCTTCCCCTGGCAATGGACAAAACAGCCAGAACGATTGTTCCAAAGGTGGTGGTCTTAATGCCCCCGCCCACTGATCCGGGACTTGCCCCAATCAACATCATGGCAACCATTAGAAACGTAAAGAATTCATTCCAATCCCCGACGGGAATGGTTGTAAAGCCCGCCGTCCTGGTAACAGCCTGAAAAACACTGTCCACAATTTTATTTGCCATGGGAACTCCGTCCAAAGTACTTTTATATTCTGTAAAAAAATACGAAACACTCCCAAGCAGAGTAATTAACCCGGTAACCCACAGGACTAGCCTGCTGTGCAGGCTGGGTCTTCTCCATCTGCCTTGCAAAAAAAATTCCTGAAGTACCACATAGCCCAGGCTTCCCAGCAGGATTAGACTCATTACCAGTAAATTAAGGCCCACTCGATTACGGTAAGGCTCCAGGCTCTGGCCGGTCAGATCAAAACCGGCCCCGTTAAAGGCGCTGACAGCATGGAAAATGACAAAGAAAAGTCCGTTAAGCAGCCCTTTACTCCAAACCTCGGGCAGCAGGAACCCCATTAAAACCGCACCCACAGCCTCAATGGTCAAGGTAAGCAGAATAACACTTCGCACAAGTCTCAGTATACCCATGAAACTAAAATGATTTCGGTCCTGGGCCACGAGAACCCTTTGTCCTATTGGTATTCTCATACCCAACACAATCAGGAAAAAGGTACTTAGCACCATTAGTCCCAGACCGCCAATTTGCATCAGAAGAAGTATCACACCCTGCCCGAACACTGTCCAGTGAGTATTTGTGGCCACAACGGTTAGTCCGGTAACTGTGAGGGCCGAGGTGGCTGTAAACCACGCCTGTAAAAATCCGGTGGAGCCCGGCTGTGTAGACGCAAAGGGCAGCATAAGAAGAAAGGTTCCCACCAGATTAACCAATCCATAACTTCCGACAAGTACTTGTCCCGGTTTTATATTTCTAAACATTTACTCTCCTGGTACTCTATGTTTTCCATTCCGTTAATTTTACAAATTTTGCGAAACAGATGCAACCCCTCTAAACAATCCGCAAATTGTTAACCACCTTTTTCATTATCCTATTAACACCCTAAAAGAAAAAACAGCGCATTATGCGCCGTTTCCGATCACGGTTATATCTGCTCCCAGCTGCCTGAGCTTCTTTTCTAAATCGTAGTAGCCCCTGTATATATACCTGGTGTTGGTTATCTCAGTGGTGCCTCTGGCCATCAGCCCGGCCACCACCAGGGCTGCGCCCGCCCTCAGGTCTGTTGCCTTAACCTGGGTTCCGTACAGCACCTCAGAACCCTCGATGATGGCAAGCCTTCCCTCCACCTTTATCCTGGCCCCCATGCGCTTTAGCTCATCCACCACCTGAAAGCGGTTCTCAAATATATTTTCGGTAATCAGGCTCGTGCCGGATACCATGGACAGCAGCGCCATCATCTGGGACTGCATGTCGGTTGGAAATCCCGGATAGGGAAGTGTTTTTATATCAATGGCCTTCAGGGGACTGGAAACCCTTACCCTGAGGCAGTCCTCTCCCTCTATAATATCCACCCCGGCCTCCTTTAGCTTGGCCCTGAACGGTTCCAGGTGCAGAGGTATAATATTTTCCAACTGAATATCTCCCCTGGTGGCAGCAGCAGCCACCATAAAGGTTCCGGCCTCTATTCGGTCGGGAATCACCGGGTACCTCAGACATCCCCCAAGGGAGGCCACCCCTTCAACCTTGATGACATCTGTTCCCGCACCTCTTACCTTGGCCCCCAGGCAGTTTAAGAAACTGGCCAGATCTACTATTTCCGGCTCTTTGGCAACGTTTTCCAATACAGTCTGCCCCTGGGCCAGGCAGGCCGCCATCATTAGATTTTCAGTGGCCCCCACGCTGGGAAAGTCCAGATATATTCGGGCGCCCCGCAGTTTTTTGCAGTATGCCCGGACACTTCCCTTTTCAAGGCTTATTTCGGCCCCCAAACTGGCAAATCCCTTAAAATGCAGGTCCATTGGACGAACGCCTATGTTACAGCCACCGGGCAGCGGTATCTCGGCTATGCCAAATCTGGTCAGCAGAGGCCCCATCAGCAGGTTTGAAGCCCTTAACTGCTTGGCAAGATGATACGGCGGCATTTCGGCAATGGCTTCCGGGGGGGTGATTCTGACGGTGTCTTCTCCCTGCCACTCCACCTCCGCCCCCAGAGATTCTATTAATTTAATCATTACCTTGACATCGTTAATATTTGGTATGTTTTCCAGCAAAACAACGTCCCCGGCCATAACTGCGGCGCTTAATATTGCAAGGGCCGCGTTCTTTGCCCCGCCTATCTTAATTCTGCCTTTTAGAGGGCTCTCACCCTTTATTATTAGTTTTTGCAATTTTGTGGTCTCTCCGTTTCGTGATAAAGGATTATTACTTTAGTTTTATGCGCTTTTGGTTTTCTAGTTCTTTAAAGCCGCGAAAAATCCTGCACGAAAAATTAAAAACCCGACCATGTTCGCCAATTTTGTTCAAAGGAGAGCAGATCCATTCCCAGCGATCCTTTCAAAGAATCCCCCATTCCCCAGCCACTGCCCAACATTGAGACAATTTCCAGAAGTTTTTCCTCTCCATAGACCGTATTAATATACTCTACTGCGGAAAGTGCCTCCCGGTAGGCCAGAGCCTGATCCGGAAGATCATCAAATCCCCTGTCCATCTGTTTCAGGCTATAAAAATCCTCACCGGATCCGGACTGGTATGAAAAACGGAAACCAGTCAGACGGTACTCCTCCAACTGGGCCAGTCCCTCGGTAAACCAGCGGGGACAGTTGCCCCGGGTGGCGTAATCCACAGCCAGGTGGGTCAGTTCATGGGCCATTGGCCCAACATTGGTAAAGTTGTTCCTTACTTCCTCGGGACTTTCCCCCTCTACCCAGGACCCCGGTGAAAGCACTCTAATCACCCCGGCCCAGTATACTCCCATGGCACTCTCACTGGCAGGCCAGCCAAAGCTGGCGTTAAGTTCTTCCTTGGAGGGGTAAACCACCACAGTAACTTTTTCGCGCCTGTTAAACCCATATTTTTCAGCCACAGGCCTGTAAAATTTCTCAGAGGCCGTCAATACCATAGGCGCGTATTTGGTATCCTTTTCCTGGTATTTGACCCTGATGTTTTTTCCCTCCAGGGAGGGCAGGTCCCGAGACTGGAACTCCATGTGAATCCTGGCAATCTCCCTGTACAGCTCATAAGTGAATCCCCTAATCTGGGCAGGGAGCCTGACGGTGGCCGCCAGGGCAAGGGTGAGCAAAACAAAAGAGGCCTTAATCAAAAAGCCTGTCCCAGAATTTTTCTGTTTTGATACTTTCTCCCTTGTTTCCATAATTACCTTGCCTTTTCAAGTGGTTAATCCATTAGTTAATCATCGACTAGTCTATTATAACGGTGGTTTCCCCTCAGTCCCACAGGTAAATAGTTGTAATCTGATTAGCGACCCCCCCCCAGTGACCTAAAAAGCCAAATTGTATTTGGAAATAAAAAAACGCCGGGATATCCCGGCTTAACATTGCTTCCTTTATGCTAAGTGTTTACTTTTTTATCAGCGACTTCAAGGTCTCCACCAATTTCCTAGCATTTTCAACCTCCGGGTCCTTATCACCGGCCAGTCTAATATACTCCTCGAACTCTCCAGCGGCCTTTTCGTAATCTTTTTTAGCCACCAGGGCATGTCCGTAAAAATAATGAGCATCCTTATTGTTGGGGTTTTTTGCAATCAGTTCCTGCAGCATCGTAGTTGCCCGGTCATTTTGGTTTGTTAAAATATAACTTGCCGCCAGCCTGGTTTTTAAATCGTCCCGATCCGGAGCCAGGGATATTGCCTTTTCATAGGTTTCAGACGCCTTTGCTGTCTGCCCTTCCTTTTCATAGGCCCGGGCCAGATCCTGAAGGATATTAACATCATTGGGAGAGGCCTTTGCCTTTTCCTCCAACTCTGCGGAAGTGACCTGCTGCGGAGTGTTGCCCTGCGGAGAAATTCCACTGGGGACATTGTTCCTGTCCAATGTCCAGATCATGGAGGAGCCTAACAGGCCCAGGGATAAAACAGCCGCCAGCACTCCCATGATTACCTTTTGATAAATCTTTCTTCCTGATCTGTGAGACATTTTATATTTAGCCATTTCTGTTACCTCCATGATCAACCTTTAATAGTACCCCGGTTTATTATAATAAAGACCGGCCCAAAAGTCCATCCACCTGCTGTTGCTAGAAGAAGAACAATCCACCTGGTGGTCGACCCGAAGTCAGGAGCCAGGAGTCAGTATCCAGATTAAACGGAAATTCGGCCGCAGTGCAGTACAAGTCCGATAAAGCTACTTTTGCCAACTATTTTCCTTTTAGCATCCCCTTGTATATGGCAAACTGCGATATGCAGTTTCTTCAATCTCCTACCGGCATGGCCGACTTATTCTGAACTGCTTTATTGACAATATATATATTTATATAGTATATATATATATCCTTTTGTCTAGTAAGGGGGATAAAAAACATTGAGCATAAAATATGCTGTCCTGGGATTACTTTGCCATAAGAACCTTCACGGCTACCGGATCAGGGAACACATTGAACAACATTTCGGAAATCTATGGATTATTAATCCTGGCCAGATTTATCCAGTATTACATAACATGGAAAAGGGCGGGTTGATTGTCGCAGCAGGAATTGCCCAAAAAGATGAGAAGGGTCCCTATCGCAAACTCTACGCCATTACCGAGGCCGGTAAAACCGAATTCCTTCGCTGGCTGAAGGAATTTCCGGAAAAAGGAATGGAGGTGAGAGATCCGTTTCTTACTCGGTTCGTTTTTTTTGAATATGGCGACAAGGAGCGTGTATTGGAATTAATTGACGGTCAGATAGTTCAGATTCAAAAAGCGCTTGATAAGCGTCAAACCGCCAGTGAAAGGTTGGCCGGGAGAAACATATACACTAAATTGGTGGCCGAATTGGGAATCAGCAGCAATGTTGGTTACCTGGAATGGTTGAAACGAGCGAGAAAAGAAATAGCTAACAATACTGAATGAAATAGGATTATAAATTAACTTACCTATACAGATAGTTTCATTCAAGCCTTGAAATGACTGGGCAGAGACAAAATAAAATGATATAAGAACTAAAGCCGGCTCCTTCCCTGGTGGGGAAAGGCATCTACGCAAGCCTGTTTAAGGTCATTTTTCTGTCTGGGAAAGTTTTATTAATAATAAGAGAATTTATCATTAACTGAGAGACCGGGTGAAAACCACTCAAATTATGTGAAAAGTTATAATATTTGATATAATTAGTTGACATATGTAAAAATTACCTATATAAATTATATATAGGTAATTTTTCTTAGTTGGGTTCCGATTGTGAATAGAAATTCCGGAGGGCTGGAAATATGATTATTGAAGATTTTTCAACTGAAACCGTAGAAGTCAATGGATATCCAATTCAGACCTTTAAAAAACGCTTTGGTAGTGTATGGGAAATGTTTTCCAAAAGCGTCGCCGTTCATGAAGATAAAACATTTCTAATCGATGGGCAGAACCGGCTCACGTTCCGTCATACGGCAGACGTTGTGGACGGTATGGCAGCCCACATCAGAAATACAACAGGTGTGAACAAAGGTGATCATGTTGGAATACTGATGGAGAATTCCATCGGTTTTATAATTGCTTTCTGGGCCATACAGAAACTGGGAGCGACAGCGGTTGTTTTAAATACCCGTTTAGCTTCTTCTGAACTTAAGCGGCAGCTTCAGTTTTCTAATCTTAAATTATTGCTTTTTTCTCCAGCACTATCCGCAAAAATACAGGAGATTCCTTCCACGGATCTTGATTTCCGGCAATTCATGCTGGGAGATGAGTGGAAAACGTTTTCCGGGGGGAATCAAATAGACCCTCCGGATAGTATTGTCGAAGATGATACAGCCCTCATTCTTTTTACCTCCGGAACAACCGGACTACCGAAAGGTGTAATGATTACTCATCGCAACATCATTAACAGCTCTTTAAAATCGGCGTATATATCTTCTCAATACCCCAGCCTGCTTGGACCGGAAGAGCAGAACACATTGATCGCCGCTCCGCTTCACCACGTTTTGGCCTTGCAGGAGCAAATGATTTCGTCAGTGTTTCTTGGTTGGGGCTGTATTCCGGTTTCCTCTTTCAATCCCGTGGAAATACTGGATCTCTTAAAACGGGAGCGGGTCAGCTCAATGTCAGGGTCACCGGCAATGTATTGGCTGCTTTTAAATAGAACCCCCATTCGCGATTTGAAATTGGACAGCCTGAAACTGATTACCTACGGAGGGGCTCCCATGCCGCCGGATTTGTTAAGTGAACTCCGACGGACTTTCCCCGGTGTAATCTGCCTGAATGGATATGGCACCACAGAGGCCTCTGTAATCAGCTGTCTTCAGGACATTTTTTGTGAACAATTCCCCAAATCCGTAGGGCAACCCACTTTATGTACTGAGGTAAAGATTGTCAACCTTTCTGAAGAGCAGGTGTCAGGTTCGGATACCGCGGGCGAATTGGCGGTGAGAGGTGCGCTTGTCACCAGGGGTTATTACAAATTACCGGAGGAAACCGCCAGTGTATACCGGGATGGCTGGTACTATACAGGAGACTTGGCATATCAGGATTCAAACGGATTTATCTATATTATGGGGCGAACACGGGAGATGATTAATCGGGGAGGGGAAAATGTTTACCCGGTTGAGGTTGAAAACGTCCTTCACCTTCATCCCAAAATTTTGGATGTCGCTGTTTTTAGCCTTCCCGATCCAGTTATGGGTAGTGTAGTGGCGTGTGCCATCATCCCGAGGCCAGATGCCGGAAATATCGTTACTAGCGAAATACTGCAGTTTTGCGAAAGTCAACTGGCCAGTTACAAGATACCCCAAAAAATATTTTTTGTAACGGATTTGCCCAAAAATCCGAGCGGAAAGGTGATCAAGAAGAAATTAACTGAACAATATTCCGGGGAATAATCTATAAATTTTTACCAGGGTTAATACCGCCGCCCAATAGGCTTTTTCACCTGGACCTAACGGTGGATTACTTCGTCCCATTTGGGATTTTATTCTACTGGCCTCTCTGGTTATAGTCTCAAATTATATTATAAACTTATACACCTCGCTCTACTTGGACCGTGGAACGAGGTGTTTTTATGCTCACTTTAACCCTAAGGCGACTTTTGACACAACCCCTTATTTGGTGGTACAATTCATGCCCATCCTTTACTGTCTTTCTTAAACTTTTGAAATAGAAACTTTCTTATTATCGATAAAGCATTCCTATATTAAAGAAAAACCCGCCAAGGCGGGCTTTAATGCTTTGTTTTTTATAGGTAATCAAGAGGATTCCTGGCCTGGCCGTTTAGGATGACCTCAAAGTGCAGGTGTGGGCCGGTGGCAATTCCGGTGGTCCCAACATTACCAATCAGTTCCCCTCTGTCCACCCTCTCACCAACATTAACCTCTATCCTGGACAGGTGGGCGTATCTTGTAATAACTCCCTCACCGTGAGATATGTCCACACATTTTCCATACCCAGAGTACCACTGGGACATTACCACGGTGCCAGACTCAGCCGCCACCACCGGGGCACCGGTATTACCGCCAATGTCAATTCCGCTATGATATCCTCCGCCCCTGGGGCCAAAAGGTGAAGATATTGGTCCGGACGCAGGCCATCCCAGTCGACCACCCCCGGAACGGGAGGCCAGCAGAACACGGGTACCGGTAGCCACTACCTTTGGCTGGGCTTCTTCCAGTGTTACTTCGTTAATCGTCTTGCGTTCAAACTCCGATCCATTTCTGTTGGTAATCATATAGGTTACTTGTCTTTTTCCATTCTTACCCTGTGCCAAAACCCTTCTCTCTCCTTTGTAGAGTGAAGTGTCTTTTTTCTCTTCCACCGGGGCGCTAACTTCTTCGCTGGCCACCTTGGTGAGAATGGTTTCAACGTTTATAAGCGGCTCCACCTTTTCCATTTTGAGGATGTCCCCCAGGGCCAGCCGGTCTGGGTTCATGCCAGGGTTGGAGGCGATAATTTTCTCAACTGAAACCCCTGTGATCCTGGCTATATCCCACAATGTATCTCCATTTTTAACCTGATATACAGCCTTTTTCTGTTCTCCGTTCTTAATGATTTCCAGGGCGCTTTCAAGACTGACCGTCTTTGCCCTTTCCACCATGTAGTCGTTTAGCTTTACATCCTCTACAAAGGCGGTCCGGCCTTCGGTAACCGAGTAGGTGCTCTTTAAAACTTTTAACAGGTTTTCGGCCTCAGCCCTGCTTTTCATGGCCAGAAGAGGTTTACCGTTAACTAGCACCTCAGTTCCCCTAACCCTGGAGGTAACCACGTCGTGAATAGCCAGCCGCAGGTCCGAATCGGTCATTTCAGGGCCATCATATTTGGTCTTTTTAATATACAGCCTGCCCATTGTGGCTACGACATTCCAGTCGCTATTTTCGTCGGCCATCTGGCTGATCACTTTATTGGCTTCGACCGGATCATTGACCACGCTAATCAACCGATCCCCTAAAAACACCCCCCACACCATATTTCCAGCACTTACCACAGAAATCAGAAACATGATAAAGACGGTATAAAGCGCAACACCAATAATGGCTGCAGGCTCTTTTGGGCTCTTTATAAAACTAATTAATTGTTCAAAATATTTTAACACGTATCCCGCAACTTCCGCATTCCCTGCGGGCCTCTTTCCGCTTATCAAGACATACCCCCTCTGCAACGTTTTCGTGTTTTACTATCCGAGTTTATGTAAATTTTTAGGATATTTTAAGGGAGAGAGCATATAAATTATACCACAAACTTACCTGGTTAAAAAAAGGGCACCATATGAAATTAGCTCCCTAATACAGGTTGTGTCTTAAGCATTCTCCTAATTATCCAGCTTTACACAGACTACTCGCAAAAAACAAAAAGTTGGCGTCTTGAACAAAAAGCTGTAACTCAATGTCGCATTTACTTCTACATAAAGAAGTGTTAGCCCAACTTTCGGCAAAAAAGACTAAAAAAGACCTTAAATCAG
>LADL02002203.1_pt1 | contig 25405 bp, 21 predicted proteins | sample 619721 | NCBI WGS metagenome assembly LADL02 (sample SAMN03397408, study PRJNA257561) | rock porewater metagenome | biome: terrestrial; feature: Opalinus Clay rock; material: porewater; isolation source: Opalinus Clay rock porewater BRC-3 borehole | place: Switzerland: Mt Terri URL, St-Ursanne ...
GCCCAGACCCAGGCTGTTTTTGCCCGCGAATTGTCCGAGGGAGATGACGAGGCCGCGGCCCTGTTTCGGCTCACGGTTTCGCGGACCCGCGCCATTGCACGCACGGCTGCTGATATTGCGCGTCTTTCTGCCTTGCCCGAATTGAGTCCCGCTGGCCAGCAAGCGCTATCGGAAGCGCAGGAAAGCCTCAAGATTCTGCAGCAGGAACAAACTTCCCTGCAATCACGCCTGGCCGATTTTTCGCAATATCGGGTATTGACTTCAACGAGCCTATCACTCGCCGAAATGCAGAAATTACTGCGTCCCGGCGAAGGATATTACAAAATCGCGATGATCGACGATCAGGCCTATGCACAGTTGATCCTGCCCGATGGTCTTCGGTCGGTGCGCCTGTCGGCCAGCGCTGAGGAGTTGTCGGCCATGGTTGCAGCGTTGCGGGACTCGATCGTTGTCTACGAAAATGGTGCCCCGGTAACCTATCCCTTTGATGTGGCAAAGGCGCGGGCGTTATATCTGATATTATTCGGAGAGCTGGAGCCAGAACTGGAGCAGATCGACCATCTCATCTACGAACCGGACGGTGCGCTTCTGCAATTGCCACCGACCTTGCTGATAACCAAGCAAAAGCCGGTGGACGACTATCTCAAGCGGATTGAAGACGTTGATGCCGATGCCTTTGATTTCACCGGGATCGACTGGCTGGGTCGCGACAAATCCGTTTCCATCGCTGTGTCGCAGCGTGCCTTTGCCGACATTCGCAATATTGATCCCGCTCGTGCCAAGAACAAATATCTGGGACTTGGCCAGAATGCTGAACCCGTTCCCACCATGTCCTCCGCGAGCCAAACGGCCGCTCCGGCGCAAGACAGATGCGCATGGCCTCTCAGCTCCTGGCAGAATCCAATCTCGGCCGACGAGCTCTATCTGGCGCAAAACCGGCTTGGCGATCGGGGAAGCGACGTCGTCACGGGGCAGGAATTTAGCGACACGGCCTTGCTGGAGCGGGATGATCTCGATGAGTACAAGATTATCCATTTTGCCACCCACGGGCTGGTCACGGCACCCCGGCCGCAATGTCCGGCACAACCCGCCTTGCTGACTTCCTTTGGCGATGGCCAATCCGATGGATTGCTCAGCTTCAAGGAAATATTTGACCTGCGCCTTGATGCGGACCTGGTGATATTGTCGGCCTGCGATACGGCGGGCATGGCGACGATTGCGGCATCCCGGGAAGCGGGGATCTCCAGCGGCGGAAACTACGCTCTGGACGGACTGGTACGGGCCTTTGTCGGTGCGGGAGCGCGCTCGGTTCTCGCGAGCCACTGGCCGGTTCCCGATGATTTCGATGCAACCAAGACCCTGATTTCCGGTATTTTTACCGTCGATCAATCCCTGCCAGTGGGTCAGGCCCTGGCCCGAACGCAACATAAAATGATGGACAACCCATTGACCTCACATCCATATTACTGGGCCGCTTTCATATTGGTCGGTGATGGCGCGAAAGTGGTGATCCCCTAGACTGTTTTCAGGACAAAGACCGGCAGAAGCCGTGCGGCTGTCTTCACGGACATGGTGGTGGAAGGCGTCAAGGAAATCCATCCAGCGCTATTGCTGCGAGAGCCTGTCGAAAATTTGCAGGACTCCGCCCCGTTGGAATGAGTGGATAAGGGATCAAAGGGCGAGAGCTCTTGCTATTCATCTGTTATCCCGCCAACATTGCTTGACAATGTTCAGCGTCAGACCGCCGGTCAGGGATTCGGAATATAATATAAGGCAGGAATGAATGGTGCGCGACGCAGTCTGTAGCGAACCGGTCTCGCCCAGTGCATTCCCTGCATAACAGCGAATCTACAGGGAATTTGTCATTCTTGAGGGCTTTTTAGATCGTTGTCAGTAGACTCCAGCCCGGAATTCTGCCATTCTAATACTGTAATTCCCTGAGCTTTCTATCAGCGAATTAAATTGGCTTATCAGGGAAGGCAGCGCGCCTAACAGAGAATTTCAATGACAAATACCGCCCGGCCAAATTACTACTATCCAACAACGCCGCTCGTGATCGAGCACTCTCTTGCGCGGGGCAAAAAGGCGAGCGATGAGATGCTCCTGGAGGCCATTGGAACAATGGTTCCAAGCCTTTTGCCAGCGGACATGCAGGCCGTTGCGACAAGAGAGCTCGACCCGACCATGAAGCGTTCAGGCAGGCCATCGGGTAAAAAACCGAGCCGGCATGAAGTCGCAGACTATATCGAGCAGAGCGACCGCTCCGACCTCCCTTCAGCTTTTCGTGATGTACTGCTTGCCAGGCTTCGCAGCGGCAAGCGTTTCACCGACTTCGATCGCGCCAAACCGATTCACAAGCATCTGGAAAAGTCTAAATGGCGGATGACGATAACGTTTGTGTACCGCGACCTCTACAATCTGATCAAGGTGAATGAACGATCCGTGTGGTATGAACCTGTAGGTGAGATCGCCATTCCGACTGCCAGGCCTGAGCGTTCCAGGAAGGCGATGGCGATGGTGAACTACGTATTGGGCCACCTTGGGATGGATCCCCCTGCCGAGCGGCGAATGATTAATATCATGTCGGAAATTCCATGAATTTTTCGTGAGTGATCGGAAATTGATCATGCTCCATTTGGATGTCTTCTCAAAGAACCAAAGGAGATTTTCAGATGACTTCCCGCAAAAAATACCAGATCGAATATCTGGCGACCACGTCGCTTCACCCCAATCCCCGCAACGCGCGCAAGCATAGCGACAAGCAGATAGCGCAGCTCGCCGCGAGCATCGATGCATTTGATAATCTTGAGCCGATTGTCATCGATACCGAGCGAATGATCGTAGCGGGCCACGGCCGCTGGCTTGCAGCCAAAAAGCTCAAATTTTCTGAAGTCCCGGTGATCCGCGCGGAATTTATGAACGAGGAGCAAAAGCATGCATTTGCGCTCGCCAGCAACCGATTGGGTGAACTCTCCTCATGGGATGAGGATCTTCTAAAGGAAGAGCTTGAAGCGCTGTTCGATTCCGACTGCCTTGACATTACCGGCTTCAGCGCCGCTGACTTGGATTTTGCCATTGTTGATGACAAGCCGTCACCTCAGGAAGAGAGGGTCGAGCTCCCCGATCCGGGGATCATGCCGGTTTCGCGGACGGGGGATATATGGATCGCAGGACCTCATCGGGTCGGATGCGGCGATTCCGCCGATACCTGCTTCGTGGAAATTCTCTTGGACGGCAGGCTGGCCGTACTCGTCTTTGGGGATTTGCCATACAATGTCCCGACGGTTGGCCATATCCAGTCCGGCAAGGGAAAGCACAATCACCGTGATCTGGCGGGCGCATTCGGACAGTTGAGTTCAGCCGAGTTCACAGCATTCATGCGCGGAATCTTTCGTAACTGCGCGCGATTCTCGACGCCCGGCTCTATCCATTATCATTGCATGGACTGGCGCCACGCCCGCGAGATTCTCGATGCGGCCGACGGGGTTTATACCGAGTTCAAGCAGCTTTTAGTGTGGGATAAGGGATCGGGGGCTCTGGGGTCCTTCTATCGCTCGCAGCACGAACTTATCTTCGTCTTCAAGTCAGGCCGGGACAAGCATATCAACAATTTCGGGCTTGGCGAAAAGGGCCGATACCGCACCAATGTCCTCGCATACCCGGGCTGCGCCACGTTCGGCAAGGGCCGCTCGGAAGAGCTCGCAGCCCATGCCACGGTCAAGAATTCTGCGATGGTGGCCGACCTCTTGCTGGACTGCTCCAATCGCGGCGACCTGGTTTTTGATCCGACCCTCGGATCGGGGACCACGCTTTTGAGTGCTCACCGGACAGGCAGGCAATGCGCTGGCATTGAAATTGACCCTATCTATGTCGACACAGCCCTCAGGCGTCTTACCGCAATCAGCGGCATTGTTCCACTCCTCGAGGGCGACGGGCGAACTTTTGATGAAATCGCCGCTGCCCGCAAAACCGAGCGGGAGGACTGAGCCATGAGCGATGATGGAAGCTATGAAGTCGGCTACGGCAAGCCACCAAAGCACACCCAGTGGCCGAAGGGCAAGTCGGGCAACCCCGGGGGCCGTCCAAAGGGCTCGCGCGGCCTGCGCGGCGACCTTGACCGTGAACTGGAAACGCGGCTGAAGATCACGATCATGGGCCAGGAGTTTGCAGGGACGTCCCAGCAGCTCATGCTGCGCATGCTCTCAAGACGAGCAGCCCACGGCGATGTTCGCGCCAGCCGTATTTTGCTAGACCTTGTCCTGCAGATCTTTGGAGCGGGAGACCGCGGCGGCAAACGCGAAGAACTGTCGGCTGAGGACGAGGCGATATTTGAAAACCTGATGGCCGCAATCTCTGAATTGCCGGCGAGGGACGCAGAGCGGCCGGAGCCGCCAGATGATGCGAAACCCGGGCCTGATGAACCGGGAGCAGTCAAATGACCGATGGTCAAATATCTCCCGCTGTTTGGCGCAAGCTGCTGCGGACCAGCTTTGTGCATTTTCTTGCCAAGGCCTGGCCGTATGTCAATGCTGGCAAACCGCTGCTGATGAACTGGCACTTTTTTGCTCTCGCATTGTCGCTTGATCGCATCATATCAGGTCTGAGCCGACAATTGTTGATCAACTTGCCGCCGCGCAACGGCAAGTCGGTCACTATTTCTGTCATCTGGATTGCATGGATGCTTGGTGTTGATCCAACTCTGAAATTTATCGGCATCAGCTATTCCCAGGAATTGTCAGAGAAGTTTGCGCGCGATTGCCTGGCGATCATGCAGAGCGAATGGTACCGGGAGGTTTTTCCCGGGACGATTATCTCGCGCAAGCGTTCGGCCGCCCATGATTTTGAGACCACGCGAGGGGGAGGCAGGATTGCAACGTCGGTGAACGGCACCCTGACTGGCCGCGGCGGTGATATCATCGTGCTCGATGATATGATCAAACCAGAAGAGATCAATTCGATCGCTGCGCGCGACCGCCTGAATATATGGTATCGCGGTACCTTCAGTTCGCGACTTGACGACAAGCAGAAAGGCTCGAAAATATTCGTGACGCAGCGCCTGCATCAATATGATCTGTCAGCTGTCGTTCTGGAAAGCCGAAAATGGGAGCATCTTTGCCTTCCGGCAATCGCCCCGGAAGACACAAGCATCCCTTTGATTGGCGGACGAAACTATTTCTGGAAAAAAGGTGAAGTGCTCCATCCGGCCCGCGAACCGTTTGAAGTGCTGATGGACGTGAAAGCCGACATGGGAAGTGCCGGTTTCCAGGCCCAGTATCTCCAGGATCCGGTTCCCGCTGAAGGCAACATCTACAAGGCCAAATGGCTTCGATACTATCCACTGGCTTTCGATGTCCATGCAGAAGGCGAGGTCATCCAGTCCTGGGATACCGGCATCAAGACCGGGGACAACAACAGCTATTCGGTCTGCATCACCGCGCGCCAGCGCCGCAATGAGCTCTACATGATCGATGTATGGCGCGGCCGCCTCGAATTTCCCGATCTGGAACGCAAGGTGGTGGAGCTTGCCCATCTGCATGGTGCCCACACACTGTTGATCGAGGACAAGGCGTCCGGTCAGGAACTGATCCAGAATCTGCATTCAAAAAAATATCGCGGCGTTCCGATGCCGATTCCCCGTTCGCCGGTTCTCGACAAATATGCCCGCGCCTCTGCCGTTACCAGCATGGTGGAAGCGGGCCAGTTGTTCCTCCCTGAAGAAGCCTCATGGTTGGCTGAATTCAGCAGCGAGTTGCTGGCGTTTCCATCGGGTCGGTTCGATGATCAGGTCGACGCGCTAACGCAGCTTCTCTCCTGGGTAAGGCAGGGTTTCATGTATGATCAGCCCATTATCGCAGGTCCTGAAGAAATGCCGGAGGATGGATACGGTATCGATGATGATGAGGGGTATGACCCGTCAAATGACCCTTGGGGCGCCTGAGAGGGTAATGGTCGCCACGCGAGGATTTTCCTGCCAATAGGAGTCTAGGCCAGTTTGATAGACGCATCGCAAGACTTGATGGGCCAGGATCTGTGGCCTACCGTGACTACCAACCCGGTCAGACTCGACTCGGCCCAAATATGATTCTATCTGACGCGCGCCGCTGTCAGCGTGCGCGAAATCGGCGCATTTACTTGGAAATTGAGGAATTTCGTCATGAACTCAAAGCAGGGTTAGGACTAAGCGATCATGGCACGTAGCGACCTTCTCATTAATCTTGTACGCGCTGGTGCCATGGGCGACCGCGACGCGCTCCGTTCGACCGCGGAAGCGCTCGTGGCCGATGAGCGTGCAAAAAAGCATTTTATCGTTGCCGATCGTTTGCAGCGAGCTCTTTCGGCCGTCCCAGTTACGCCGCCCGCATTGACCACAAGTTCGCCAGAGCTCAATTCTTTAAATGGCCGTGAGGCCATTTTGGAAGTCACCGCTCGCCTCCGCCTCGACGATCTTCTGTTGTCGCTCCCCGCTCAGCAGAGCGGGCGGCAACTGATTGAAGAGCATCAGCGGGCAGACGTACTGCGCGCTAGTGGCTTCGAACCACGCCATCGGGTGTTATTGTCCGGGCCTCCGGGGAACGGAAAGACATCCTTTGCAGAAGCAATTGCCGAGGGATTGGGGCTGCCTTTCTATGTCGTGCGCTATGACGCACTCATTGGAAGCTATCTTGGCGAAACGAACGCGCGCTTGCGCAAGCTGTTTGACTATGTTCGCACGACTCCCAGCGTTCTGTTTTTTGATGAGTTTGACGCCATCGGAAAAGAGCGCGGCGATACTCATGAAACCGGTGAAATCAAGCGTGTTGTCTCTTTTCTTTTGATGCAGTTGGACCAGCTTCCGAGCTATGTGGTCGTAGTCGCAGCGACCAATCACGCAGAATTACTCGACCGTGCGGTATGGCGGCGCTTTCAAATGCGACTGGCAATGCCAGCGCCTCACAGGAAAGAAGTCACTCTTTTTCTTGATCGTGTTTTGTCGGAATGGCCCGATTTCCCAAAGATGTCGCCTGCAAAGATTGCCGCCAAGCTAGGCACCATTAGTTATGCGGAAGCCCTCGACTTTTGTCAGAATGTCAGACGGCGACAAATATTGGGGCTCGGAGAGATGGCAATTGATGAGGCGCTGCGAACAGAACTCAATTTATGGACTTCCCGGGTAACGCCAGAGGAAATCAATGCCAAGCGATCCAACGAAGCCACTTCTGCGGCTGACGCCGCAAGCTGACCAGCCCCGTCAAGTCGGACGGTCTTTTTATTCTCCACCTCCCGAGGCCTTCCCACGCCAGCGCCAAACAACGCGGTTTGGGCCACCTTTCAATCGACTCGCGCAGGTATTAGCGCGCGGAGATGATGCGATGGCATTGCGTGCTGATCCTGCCGGCTTGGCGCCCGAGCGCCTGCTGGTTTTTGAAGTGCGCGGCTCGATCAACAACTTCGCAACAGCTGTCCAGAACGTCGCAGGCCTCGAGCTTATCGATGAGGAGGAGCTGGTAGGTGATGAAGGTGACAAACAGCCTTTTGCCTATCTGCTTGTCCCTGACATGGCAGCACTCCGAAACCTCGAATCTTTATGGCGTCGATGGCAAGCTGGACAACTTGAACGGGGTGAAACCCCTTGGGCGGCCGTATTCGACCTGTTACGAGATCTCCGCCCTTGGGGGCCGCTCGATCGCGTCCAGAGTGGCGATGCCAGCCTTCTGGCCGCTGCGATTGATGGACTCGACGACGGCGATCTTGTCCGCCTGGAAATCGAACTCATTTATCGGGGGCGAGGCACCATCGCCAATGAGCAAGAGGCCAATGTCCGCGCTGCCATCCTTGGTCGCGGCGGCACCGTGATCTCACGAGCTCGTATTTCTGACATTGGATATCACGCTTTGCTCGTCGATATTCCTGCACGCGCCGTCCGCGACATTGTGGACCGAAGACTTGAAGGCATCGCAGGCCTCGAGCCAATTCTGTACATTCGGCCGCAGAGCGAGCCAACTGTGATCGAGATTGCCGATACGGAGCAAGCGAACCGGGCGCCCCCAGCTCCGCGGCCATTGGGTAGGCCCATTCTAGCGCTTCTTGACGGTGTTCCTGTCGCTGCGCACCGTTTGCTCGCCGATCATATCGATCTTGATGATCCCTTCGACCTCGAACCCGGTGCACTTGTGGCCAACCGATCGCACGGGACCGCTATGGCCTCTCTAATCGTCCATGGAGATCGCAATCAGACCGAAGCCCCGCTCCCGCGTCAGATTCACGTTGTTCCGGTACTCGGAAACAATGACGATTTCCCTCGCGACCGGCTCGTAGTCGACCTGGTCTATCTGGCAATCACTCGTATGCGCGAGCAAAACCCCGAGCTGGTCATTGTCAACCTTTCACTAGGTAACCGCTTCAGACCGTTCCACGGGCTGCTCTCTCCCTGGGCTCGCCTAATCGACCGCTTAGCTGATCGTCTTGGCTTGCTGTTCGTTGTCAGTGCGGGAAATGCAACGAGCGACTTTGGTATGCCGGCCTACGCGACCAGGGTTGCGTATGAGGAGGCAGATGATCAGCAACGCGCCGGTGCCATGGTTACAGCGTTGCACACTCTCATTGGAGAACGGCGTATGATCTCGCCCGCCGAGACGGTGAACGGTATCACGGTGGGGGCCTGGAACCGCGACGCCGTATCCCCAGCTGATCGAGCACTCGCTCGTGCATTCATTGACCCCTATCCCGCGCACGACGCGGCCAACCCTTCCAGTTCGCTCGGTCCGGGTTTTGCGCGGTCCGTCAAACCCGATATTCTGCTTCCAGGCGCGCGCGAACATATGCAGGTGGTTGGGAACCACCCACATATCGAAGTGCGTCCCGGTCGGGCCTCTCGCGGTGCTGGACTGAAGGTCGCAGCACCGCCAGCCGGTGGGCGCGAAAATCTTGATGGCTATACGAATGGGACGAGTGCCGCCGCTGCACTAGCTTCTCGCACCTGCCATCAGATTCATGATGCGCTTGAAGAAAATTATGGCGACGCTTTTTTGGCTCTCCCCGTCCAAGAACGAGCGGTGCTCTTGAAGGCTCTGATCGTTCATCCCGCACGGTGGCCGCGCGGTATTGCGGATCTCATCAAGGCGACAGTTGGTCCCTGGGGACAGGGACAAGCGAGCAAACAAAAGGACAATGTCCGGCGCTTCATCGGATTTGGGTGTGTGGACGCTACTGACGCGGTGGCCTGCGCGGCCGATCGTGCGACGTTCTTCGCGACAGGAAGCCTCCGTCGCGACCGAAGTGTAACCATCCAGGTACCCGTTCCACTCGCGATGGGCGGGAAGGCCCAGCCTCACAGTCTGTCAGCGACGCTTGCCTGGTTCACGCCGGTCGCGCCGGGCAGGAAAAGCTACCGCACCTGCCGCCTCAAAATTCTGAAACCCGCTGCAATTAACTCATTGGGAGTTTCGGGGCACGGGTGGCAACCTGATGAGAACCAGACCAATCGAGGCACAGTCTTCACCCGGTGCTGGGAGGGGGATCATGCGCCCGTAGTAACGCCAAACATGACAATTCCGTTGGTCGTACAGCGGGACCCTGACCAGGGCACTACGATCGATGAACCGGTCGTTTTTGGACTTGCTGTCACATTAGCAATGCCGGGCGAAATCGCGCTCTACGATGAGGTCTTTGCGCGCGTACAGCCGCCAATTCTTGCTGCGGCTCGGGCCTGAAGGATCGCTTTTGTCGATTGGAGTCCGTACCGGCAACTTGAATGACAGCCGGATTTGACTTCACCACATGATACAGATGCCCCGGTTAAGTCGACTGGCCGGTTCGGGGATCTTGCGAAGTTAGCCTCGATGCCTACGCCCGAACCATAAGTCAGGCCGTCATCACTGACATAATTCACGTCTAGAACGCAGCGAGCTGATTCCCCGTGAACTGGCGTACCAATCAAACTGTCGCCTTCTTGCTTTCCGCAACACGTATCTAATTCTCACATTATAAGAATATCAAATGCGTTGCCACTTGGCTAGCAATGTGCTGTCGTTTACCAAGCTCTCCTTAGTCCGCTAAACGTTGTTTTGGAGCATGTGAGTCTAATCAGGCGGACCTACGGCATATCTAAAGCTATAAATAAAGCTATAAATGGGGAGACGATGTAATGCGAAAGAGTTTCATGCCTAAGTTTGGCTTGGCTGGCAGTGCGGTTTTCGCCGCAGTCTTGGCGAATCCCGTTGCGGCCCAAGAGCAGCGCGAGGAAATTGCAGATGAACCAGATGTAGCCATTGAGTCCGGGGTAATCATCGTAACCGCCAATAAGCGTGAGCAGTCGCTCAACGACGTTGGGCTGGCCATCACGGCATTTAGTGGTGATGACCTGGCGCGCAAGGGCCTAGCCAGCCAAGAGGACCTCGCCGCCGCTGTGCCGGGAATGTCCTTTACTCCGACGCAGTTGAAGGCACCGGTCATTACACTTCGTGGTGTGGGGTTTTATGAAACCTCTCTGGCTAGCTATCCCGCAGTAACCTCTTATGTCGATCAAGTTCCGCTTACATTCCCTGTAACGGCGGCACACAATAGCTATGATTTAGAACGGGTCGAAGTGCTAAAAGGGCCGCAGGGCACCTTGTTCGGGCAGAACTCCACTGGCGGCGCGATTAACTATGTCGCGGCCAAGCCCACCGATTATTTTGAAGCAGGTGTTTCCGCAAGCTTTGGCCGCTTCAACGAATTGCATGGCACTGCCTATGTGAGCGGACCGCTTGCTGCCAATCTGACTGCAAGACTTTCTGTCGACGGTGGATTTTCCGACGATTGGCAACGTAGCGTTACACGTCCCGACGACACGCTGGGTAGTCAGGAATACATTGCGGGCCGTTTGCAACTGAACTTTTCACCAAGTGAAAGGTTCAGTGCATTGCTTTCGTTGAGTGCATGGCAAGATAAGGGCGATCCGCAGGCTGCGCAACTGCATGCGATCAATCCCGTTATCCCTGGTTTGCAAAACCCTCTGCTCAACACAATCCCATTGACGCCATTCGACGCGCGCGCCGCTGATTGGACGCCCACCGCCACGGGCAATGTCTTTCCGCCCGCGCGTGCACCTTTTGCCGATGCCAATGCGATATTGCCTTCGCTGCGGTTAACATGGGAAGTCATCGACGGTATCACGCTGAATTCCATTTCAGCCTATACATACTACAAGCAGAACAATGGTTATGACAACGACGCCATCCCGCTACGCAGCGTTGACTTCAACCGCGTGGATGGCAAGATTGATTCGGTTTTTCAAGAAGTGCGTTTCAACAACGACCAGTTGTCTCGCTTCCGTTGGACCGTCGGCGGCACCTACGAGAAAAGCGACGTTATCGAAAATAGCGATGACTGGTTTATTGATTCATCCACCACACCGGTGTTCGGCTATTCGGGCAGCACCCAGATCAGCGATCAGGATATGGAGGCCTGGGCTGTCTTCGGGAGCGCCGAATTCGACATCAGCGACAGTTTGACGCTGCGCGGCGGCTTGCGCTATACTGAGATTGAGCGAGACAGCTTTGTCTGCGTCGTCGACCCCGGTGATGGGACGTTCGAGAGGGTGTTTCAGGATCTTGCTGACGCAATCCAGCTGGGCTTCGTCCCGGTGTCTGGGTTCGCGCCCCCCGGTGTGCCAGCGAACCGTATCAATGGTGGTTGCACAACGATTGACAATGTCACCATCGATGGGACTCCTGCGGACTACCAGCCTTCTGCGATCAACATAAATCTCTCCGAAGACAACGTTTCATGGCGGGTCGGTCTTGATTACAGGCTGCTTGATGACACTCTGCTGTATGTCAATGTCGCGAAGGGCTACAAGGCGGGATCGGTTCCTGTTGCCTCGGCCGCTACGATCGAGCAATTCCAGCCGGTTACCCAGGAGTCGGTGCTGTCTTATGAGGCAGGCATTAAATACGAGACCATGGACCGGTCGCTTTCCCTCAATGCCGCTGCATTCTACTATGATTACAAGAATAAGCAGCTACGGGCGAAGTTGAACGACCCCATCTTCGGACCGCTGGACTTCCTTCAAAACGTTCCGAAATCGCGGATATGGGGTTTCGAGGCCGATGCCACTCTTGTACCGGCCCATGGGTTTACGGTCACTGCGTCGTTTGCTTATCTCGATGGTGAAATCCTGGAATTTCAAGGCCTCAACTCGATTGGCGCGCCGATAGATTTTTCTGGAGCGCGAATGCCCTATGTGCCGAAATATCAGGTTAACCTCACGGCGAATTATGAGTGGAGTATGGGCGACATTGAGCCCTTCGTCGGCGCCGATGTGCGCCTGCGCAGCAGCTCCGCCACGCAAATTGGCGAAGAGAAATCCATCGTTCCGGTTCCGGGTTTCCGAAGCAGCGTACCGCTACCAAATATCTTCTCAATACCTTCCTACACCACGGTCGATGCAAGGGTAGGGCTACGGTTAAATGGGGGTTCAACGGAAGTGAGTATTTACGGAAGAAACATCTTCGACAAATATTACATCACGAATATATTCCCCGTGTACGATACATATGTCCGTTACGCCGGTCGTCCGGCAACCTATGGTATAAGGGTATCTTGGAAGTACTGATAAACAACTGGTCAACTACTGCTTTTAATTCTGAAAATATTTAAAGGGTTTTGATATGTCTGATAAATACACTCCTACCATTCATGAACATCTTCTCGGTTCCGAAACCAAGATGGTGAAGACTCCGTCGTTCGAAACTAGGATCATTACCGTCGAAAACGACAAGCTGCCGATGATATCGATGCATGGCGGGGGCGGTCATGCGGAGGCGTTTTCCCGCAATATCGTGCCCTTGTCGGAATTCGTGCGCCCGATTGCGCCTGATTTCATCTGGCACGGCAGATCCTCCAAGCCCGAGTTCTGGCCGAACGATCCGACCATCGAAAAGAATTGGCTCAAGCAATTTACCTATCAGATACTGGAGTTGATGGACACGCTGCGTATCGAGAAGGCCGTTGTCGAAGGAGAATCGCTCGGCGGCTGGATCGCGATGGATATGGCCATCAACCACGGTGACCGGGTGGCCGGGCTGGTACTCAATACCAGCTGGGGCCAGAAGCTTTCGAATGTGCAGGAATCGGCAACCGACCTTGATGCGCTCCGCGAGACTTCGGTCAGGGCGCTTACTGAACTCAACCTCGACGACATTAGGGAGCGCATCAAGTGGTTGATGCCGCTTGGCGGCTGGACCGATGAAATCGTGCACATTCGCCATCGCCTTTGGAGCGATCCTGAAACGAACACTGCTCTTCTTAAATATTACGATCACCTTTTTGCCCCTAACATTGCAGAATATTATCATACCGAAGATAAATTGAGCACGATCAAGGCAAAAACGCTGGTGATGTGGACGGATAGCAACCCAGCTCATGGGCCGGAGTACGGTCGGCGTTTTACCGAGGTAATCCCGGATTCGGAACTAGTCTTGATGGAAGGTTGTGCCCATTGGCCGCAATGGGAACGACCCGATGCCTATCTCGAAGCGGTGCGTAATTTCGTGACGATGTTGTAGCTTCGCTGCGATCATGCGCTTTGTATTCAAGTAACCAATGGAGGAGAGAATTATGACCCAAACGGAAGACATGCGGTCCACCGGACAGCCGACTGGGGCGAGGTCGAGCCAGTTCAAGAATTCCTATGAACCATATATGAGGGCCGATTGGGGGCTTCTCAACCACTGGTACCCGATCTTTTTCGAGAACGAACTCGAGGACGGCGATGTCAAGGGGGCGACAATTGCTGGCCATGATATCGCTGTCGTCAAACCCAAGGATTCGGATCGGCTTTACGCGGTTTCCGATCGTTGCGCGCACCGTGGGGTGAAGCTTTCGGCCAAGCCAATGTGTCTTTCCCCGGACACGGTAACTTGCTGGTATCATGGCTTTACCTATAGTCTGGACGACGGCAAGATCGAGACGATCATCGCGTCACCCGACGACCCGGTTATCGGGAAGCCAGGCATTCGAACCTATCCGCTTGAGGTTACGGCAGGGATCGTGTTCGTTTTCGTCGGACACGAGGATTATGGCGATCCACCGCCGCTGGCACGGGATCTGCCGATGCGCATCGATGATTCGAACCGGATGCCTGGTATGAAAGAGCGTATTGCTCACCCGCTCGACAAGAAGGTCTATGCGCGTGGCATTCACCGCACTGGCCAGGCAAACTGGCGCCTCGCGGTGGAAAATGGTTTCGACCCTGGTCACCTTCTTATCCACGCAGACAATCCGCTCGTTCTCGCCCAGGATCGTGCACTACCGCTGGGATTTAAGCCGGTCAGCCCGGAGGCAGTGCAGATCATCGATAGGGACGATTGCGGTGCGGGCGTGATGAATATGTACGGGACCGAGCACTACGTTCCGTTCTTCGATAACCCGCGGGTGGATTACAAGGCGCGGGGTAAAAATGTTATGCCTTTGCGCACCTCAATGTACGTACCCGGCTGCCTGATGGTCGAACATTGGCCGATCCCGACTACTAGCCAATATGAGTGGTATGTTCCGATCGACGACAAGCGCCACGAATACTGGGAAGTGATCGTAGCTCCCTGCGGCAGCGAAGAGGAGCGTGAAGAACTCGATTTCATGTATGAAAACATGTTTGAGCCGCTCGGTTTGCGCAGCTTCAACAATAATGACCTGTTCGCCAGGGAAGCGCTGCAGGATTTCTACGAAAACCATGATGGATGGAACAACGAGGTTCTGTGCGATCTCGATGGGGTGATAATTGGCTGGCGTAAACTCGCTTCCCGCTACAATCGGGGGATTGCGGCCAATCCACTTAAAGCATCCGCTGAAGCAGAAGATGTTAGTGAATACTGAACAGCATGTTGCCAAGGGAAGCTCATTCTAATGTTCTTGAACCAAAAAGACTTTCGCACAGCCATCGTGTCGCGTTCGGCTTGGCACGCACGGGATTGGCCTCATGAAGCAGGAACCCGGCAGTGAGAGTTAAGCTATGCTTCTCCGATGGCGTTGAGCGCGAGGTCGATGTCGACCCAGAGGAAACAATCCTCGCTGCGGCGGAGAGGCAGGGCGTTGCAATACATAACCAATGTCGTTCAGGTAGTTGCTCTACCTGTATCGGCACGGTGATTGCTGGGGACGTGGAACATGATACATCTGTTTCCACAGCGCTCTTGCCAATGGAATTTAACGCCGGCTGCCGCCTGTCATGCATTTCCCGCCCAAAGGCACCTTCCACCATTTCGTTTGACTATCCCTCGGTGGAGGAAAGCGAAAGCCCGACAAGGTTCCTAATGCTGGTTGATGCGATCGAGCCGATCGCAGCAGACGTTGTGAGAGTCAAAGCCCGCACGCCCAAGAAACTCGATTTTGCTTTCTCTCCTGGGCAATATCTGAAATTCAAGGTGCCGGGGACTGAAGAATGGCGGTGCTTTTCGATGTCCACGCCATCCGCTGATCTAAACAGGATGGAGTTTCTTATCCGCCTGTTGCCGCGAGGCGTGATGACGGACTATTTGCGCGATCGTGCGCAGCCTAGTGATTTCATCGAAGTAGAAGGTCCATTGGGTGAGTTCAGTCTCGAGCCATCTGACAAAAAGCACATATTGATCGGTGGCGGAACGGGCGTCGCTCCGCTCCTTTCGATGCTGCGGCATATGACCGCTTCGGGTCGAAAGCGACCGCAGGTCCTTTTAAGTGCGGGGTTCAATTCTCCCGAACAGTTTTTTTTCGGCGATATCGAAAGCGTTGCCAGATGGTTTCCCGAAATAGAAACTCGAATATCGCTGCTGGCTGGTAATACTCATCTATGCGCGGCCCTGACTGGTAATCCGGTCGAAGCCATTCGGAAAGAAGATGTCGATGACGGTGATGTGGTGGCGTATCTTTGCGGCCCGCCACCGATGGTGCTCGCGGCGAGGAAGCATCTGGTCGCGCTAGGTCTGCCACTAACTTCAATCTTTTTTGAGAATTTCACCGCAGCCGAAAGCTGCTGACAAGGGAGAAGAAAATGCTGAAGACATTAGGCTATCTACGCTATCAGGCGACCAATCTCGATGCATGGAAGGAGTTCAGCGATACCATCCTAGGCTGCGAAGCGGATATGAGTAGCGATAAACGGCAACTTAAGCTGCGGCTTGATGATTTCTCGCACCGGATATGCCTCGTGGAGGGGGGCAGTGAAGCTGTGCTGGCCTATGGCTGGGAGGTCGACAGTCAGGATGTGCTAAGCCTTGCGAGTGAAGCGGTCAAGCGCGAAGACTGCTTTGTGAGCTGGGGCTCCCGCGAAGAGGCGCACGAACGGGATGTTGATGAGTTCTTCTCCTTCACGGATCCTGCAGGTCACCGGCATGAAATCTTTTACTCTCCGCATATCAAGCATCTTCCGCCAAGGTTGACTCGGCCCATCAAAGGTTACCGAACGGGAGAACTTGGGCTGGGTCATGTCAATGTTGTTTGCAAAGATGTCGATAAATCGCGTGCTTTCTATGAACAGATTATGGGATTCAAAGTCTCGGACTATATCCGCTGGGACGATGCCGATGCCACCTTTTACCATTGCAATCGCCGTCACCACAGTTTCGGGTTCATGAACGAGTGCTTCGGCCAGACCGCTCCTGCGCTGCATCATCTTATGATGGAGCTTCGGGATCAGGACGACTTAGGGCGTCTTTATGACGAGATTTGTGCCAAGCACCCCGAAAAGCTGATCTTGCATCTCGGCAAGCATTCGAACGATCGTATGATGTCCATGTATATCAAAACACCATCGGTCTTTGCCATCGAGTTGGGCTGGGGAGGTTGTACAATCGATGATGAGCAATGGGAGGTCGTCACATACGACTCGACCAAGTTGTGGGGCCACCATCCCGCTGGATAAGGTTCTCGAATGGCGAATTCGACCTTTGCTTTGTGTGTAACCGCCGCAATCAAATTTATCAGCCTCAGGAGGAAGTAGCGATGATCTGGAAGCCAAAGCCCTTGCCATTCTCGGATGAGCAGAAGGATTACTATGAAAAGGCCTGCACGGCTTTGGACAAACTGCGCATGCGAGACCTTCTAACCGACCTTGTCAACATCCATAGCCCCACCGGTGCTGAGGCCGAAGCCAGCTATTTCCTGAAGAAATATCTGGAAGAGGCTGGCTTTCGCTCGACATTTCAGCAGACGGGGCCGGAATCAGGTAATGCGTGGGGCTCTATAGGCGAACCCACGGGCCCCTCGCTGATGCTCTATGCGCCGATCGACACCCATCTTGAGGCCGATCCCGACTATGACCTGCCCTACACAGGGGAATTCTTGCGCGCGGACATGTTGCCCGAAGCTGTTGTCGATGGAGATCTTGTGGTCGGGCTTGGCGCGGCCAATCCGAAATGCATGCTAGCATGCCTGATCGAGGCCGCTCATGCGGTCTGTGAAGCCGGGGTGCCCTTGAAGGGTCAGTTGATCGCAGGGACCGCTGGCGGCGGCATGCCGGTTGACATGAGTCAGCGTTTCCATGCAGGGCGTAGCTCAGGCGTGGTGCAGATGCTTACCAGTGGCGTGTGGCCGGATTTTGCGCTAATCGTGAAGCCTTGGTGGGTCGTCTATGCGGAAGAGCCGGGGATCGCATGGTTCAAGGTGACGGTGAGGGGAGATCTTGGATATGCCGGCATCCCGCGCGGCGTGCCCAATTTCCGTTCATCGATTGTACCCGCTGCCGATGTGATCAAGCGGATCGAGGCCTTCTTGCCGGAGTATACCAAGCGGAATACGGCAGGAACTGTCGAACCGCATGGAGCCATTTCCTGTGTTCGGGCCGGCTGGCCCGACAAGCCGGCTTTTCCTTCTGCAGCGACCGAAATCTATCTCGATATGCGGATCAATCCGCGCACAACACCGGCACAGGTCCGCGCCCAATTCGCAGAATTCATGAATTCCCTGGCCGAGGAATGTCCTGACCTCGATTGCAGTTGGAGCATGGTTGGCAGCGTTCCCGGCGGCAAAACCGATGTTGACAACTTTATAGTCCAAAGTGCCTTGCGAGCTTGGGAGTTTGTCGAGGGTGCCCCGCATGGCGAACCGCCAAGGATGGCGGGTCAGACAGATGGCGCAATCATTCGGCGGCTGGGTATCCCCACGGCCCGGATCGGGTATCCTTGGCCTTCTCCGGAAATCCCGGAAGAGTATATGACCGGCGGGCTGGCTGGGATGGGTGCAGCCTGGATGCCCGATATGATGAAGACAGCCAGGGCAGTCGTCTATGTGATTATAGATACGCTGATGCGCGAACGCGTGGAAGTGGGCCTTTAGAGCGCGCCTAGCGGACGGACATTACGTGCCGCATGTTCCGGAAGGAAGAAGATGAAGAACACCTATCGCATCGGACAGATTGTTCCCAGCTCGAACACAACCATGGAAACAGAGGTGCCTCAGATATTGCGCAATCGGCAGACAATCCGTCCCGAGAGTTTCACCTTTCACTCTGCGCGGATGCGAATGAAAAAGGTAACTAAGGAAGAGCTTGAGGCGATGGATGGCGAAAGCATCGAGTGCGCCAGGCAGCTGGCCGATGCGGCAGTGGATGTCATCGGATATGCCTGTCTGGTAGCGATCATGTCAGCTGGCCGGGGATATCACTACGAAAGCGAGGAAAAACTTGACAAAGCCGTGGCTGGTGCTGGCCATCCCTGCCCTATCGTCACCAGCGCGGGTGCTCTGGTAGAAGTTCTTCAGGAAATGAAGTGCCGCACAGTATCGATCCTTACGCCCTATATGCAACCGCTGACCAAACTGGTTGCTGACTATGTCGAAAACGAAGGGGTTGGCGTGCGTCACGCGATTGCATTAGAGATCGAGGATAATCTGGAGGTCGGAAGACGCGATCCGATGGCGCTCCTGCAGGATGTGGACCGGCTCGATGTCGAAGGCGTGGATGCAGTTGTACTTTCGGCCTGTGTTCAAATGCCTTCTTTGCAGGCAATTGAGCGAGCCCAAGACAAGCTGGGATTGCCGGTGGTAAGTGCAGCAAGTTGCACCACCCGCGTCATGCTAAAACGGCTCGGCCTCGCACCGCTAAGCGTCGGCGCAGGCTATGCTCTGTCAGAAGGTTTCGCGCAGGTTCGCTAACAAGGCATAGTGGCAGATGCTACATCGTCTTGCGAAGTAGCATCATGTGCGGACCCTGTCGGCAAGCCCCCTGATTTGGCCTCAATCTCGGCCGCTGCTTGCCGGAGGCCAGCCAAGATCACGTCAGTCTGGATCGGCATTTGGCCGGTTGCATTATACAGTTTCTGGGAAATCGAGATGGCCGAGCGCACGACGCCATCATAATCCCTTATCGGCACTGCCAAACACGACAGATTCAGTTCAATTTCTTCGCGATCTTGGGCATATCCCTGCTCTTTGACTCGGGCTATCTCCTCACGTAATTTCTCGGGGTCGGTAATGGTATTCTCAGTCAAGGCTATAAACGGCCCTTCCTTAAGATATGAGGAAACCACATCAGACGGTGAGTGAGCCAGTAGGATTTTCCCGAGTGCAGAACAATAGGCCTCTAGTTGAGAGCCAACGACAGTAAAGAAGGCATCCGATTCGTCGCCTACCTTGAGGAGATACGTTACCATGCCCGTGTCGAGCGTTCCCAGTTGGGCAATAGTACCGAATTTCCGAGCTAATTTGCCAAGGACCGTTTCGGCGATAGCCGCCCTGACCCGATTGCGATTGACGTGGCTTGCCATCTGAAAAATTTTGTGACTCGCCACAAACTTGCCCGGAGCGATCCTCACGACTAAGCCGGCTTCTTCTAGTGTGGAAACTTGGCGGTACAAGCTCGCCAAGGGAATTTTCTTTTCTTTTGAGATGTCTGCTATAGTGCGATGCCCAGCATTCTCGCACAGGCCTTCAAGCAGATTCAATGTCTTAAGGGCCGAGCGTATTTTTGGAGTACGACTTCTCATAATGTAAGAATTAGTTTATAGTAAGCTTGGACACAAGCTTTATTGTCCTTCATGTATGCTCGGGCAGATTTGAGGGTGGATTCATCCACTATTTTTGATGGCTCGAGGGAGTGCGGGATGATCAACACTAAGTACGAAGAGTTAGCAAAGCGGATCCGAGACTCGTATGTTGATGGACCGGTCGAACCATTGCGCGATGGGCTTGATCCCGTCGATGCCGAAGGTGCCTATGCGGTGCAGGAGATAAACACACGCTTCTGGCAAGCGCAGGGTCGTCGTATCGTTGGTCGCAAGGCGGGTTTGACTGCCGAAGCAGTTCAAAGACAACTTGGCGTCGATCAGCCTGATTTCGGGACACTCTTCGATGATATGCGGATAGAGGAAGGAGGGATACTACTGCCGAGCCGCACTATCCAGCCCAAGGCAGAGGCAGAGATTGCCCTCGTCTTGGCTTCTGATCTGCCATCGCCCGATACTTCTGCCACGCAAGTCGCAGCCGCCGTCGCAAGTGTCCATGCGGCGATCGAGATCGTCGACAGCCGCATTGCGGATTGGGAGATAACTTTTGCTGATACAGTGGCGGATAATGGTTCTTCGGCGTTTTTCGTGCTCGCCGACCAAGGCGTGCCGCTCGACGGGTTGGGCCTGGAAGGGGCCACCATGAGCATGACGATCAATGGCGAGATCGTGTCCAGTGGAATTGGCGCTGCCGCGCTGGGTAACCCATTGAATGCTGCGGCCTGGTTGGCCCGGACGTTAGCCATTCGCGGCGATCCGCTTAAGGCTGGGGACATCATTCTTGCAGGGGCACTAGGGCCCATGGTCCCACTTTTTCCGAGAAGCGACGTAAGAGCAACTATCGACCGGATCGGAAAGTGCGGCTTCATATTTGGAGAAAATGCATGAGCGGCATGACCAAGGTAGCTATCATTGGTTCCGGTAATATTGGCACGGATCTGATGATGAAGACGCTGCGCTATGGCAAGGGTCTAGAAATGGCTGTTATGGTAGGGATCGACCCTGACTCCGACGGTCTTGCCCGGGCAAAACGTCTCGGAGTCCCGGTGACGGCCAGGGGCATTCATGGCTTGGTCGATATGCCCGAGTTCGAGGATATCGGTATTGTTTTCGATGCCACTTCTGCAGGCGCGCACCAAGCTCATAGTGACATAATATTGGCTCATGGCAAACGGATAATCGATCTCACGCCAGCCGCGATCGGTCCTTATGTCGTACCGCCAGTCAATGGTGAACAGAATCTCGATGCGAAAAATATTAACATGGTTACCTGCGGTGGGCAGGCGACAGTGCCCATTGTCCATGCTGTCAATCGGGTATCCAGAGTTCACTATGGCGAGATAGTCGCGTCCATCGCCTCGAAGAGTGCTGGCCCAGGAACACGCGCCAATATCGACGAGTTCACCGAAACGACGTCGCAAGCGATCGTAGAGTTGGGCGGGGCTTCGCGCGGCAAGGCCATTATCATCCTCAATCCGGCCGAGCCGCCACTTGTTATGCGCGATACTGTTTATTGTCTCTGCGATGATACGGATCATGCGGCGATCCGCACCAGCATAATGAATATGGTGACAGAAGTTCAGGCCTATGTGCCTGGCTATCGCCTCAAGCAGGATGTCCAGTTCCAGCGTATCGGCTCCAACTGCCCGCTGCGCATTCCCGAGATGGACCGGGAATTTACTGGTCTCAAGGTATCGGTGTTCCTTGAGGTCGAAGGGGCGGCGCATTATCTTCCCAGCTACGCCGGCAATTTGGACATCATGACCTCGGCTGCGCTGAGAACGGCGGAGAAAATCGCCGCACGCATACATCAAGGAATGTTGCAGTGAGTTTCGACCCTGCCAAGGACAAGCTATATATACAGGATGTCACTCTCCGTGACGGGATGCATGCCATCGGCCACCAATATGGGTTGGACCAAGTCCGCATCATCGCCAGGGCTCTTGACAGGGCAGGTGTCGACGCGATCGAGGTGGCCCATGGCGATGGGCTGTCAGGGTCGAGCTTCAATTACGGCTTTGGCGCACATACGGACTGGGACTGGATCGGTGCCGTTGCAGAGGTGATAGAAAGCGCGGTTCTTACAACGCTGCTACTGCCCGGCATCGGAACAGTCCACGATCTCAAACGCGCCTATGACATGGGTGTCCGTTCGGTCCGCATCGCGACCCATTGCACTGAAGCGGACGTATCCAAGCAACATATCGAAGCGGCGCGAAGCCTCGGCATGGATGTTTCAGGCTTTCTGATGATGAGCCACATGACCGAAGCAGAGCCGCTCGCCCAGCAGGCCAAGCTGATGGAAGAATACGGTGCACATTGCGTTTATGTGACCGACAGCGGCGGCGCAATGAATATGAACCAATATGCCTCGCGGCTGCAGGCTTATGACCGTGTGCTCAAACCTGAAACTCAGCGCGGAGTACATGCGCATCACAACCTCTCGTTAGGCGTCGCTAATTCCATTGTCGCTGTCCAGAATGGCGCGGTTCGGGTCGATGCTAGCCTTGCCGGTATGGGGGCGGGCGCAGGCAATGCACCGATTGAGGTGTTCCTAGCTGCCGCAGATAGCTACGGCTGGGCCCATGGTTGCGATCTCTATGCAATGATGGATGCAGCCGAAGAACTCGTCCGTCCGCTGCAAGATCGACCGGTGCGGGTGGATCGTGAAACTCTTACACTTGGTTATGCCGGGGTTTACTCCAGCTTTCTGCGCCATGCTGAAATGGCGGCTGAGGAATATGGACTGGATACTCGTACGATTCTTACCGAAGTCGGACGTCGAAAGATGGTTGGCGGCCAAGAGGACATGATTGTCGATGTAGCGCTCGATCTAGTCAAGCTTCGCAAATTACAAGAGCAGAACCCGCTTGCCGATTGAATGGCTGATCGGATCGATCGAATCTTCTCGGCGCAAGAAGTCGTTAAGAAAGGGGGATATCGTCCAGCACTACAGCCGCGACGCGCTAAATCGCTCGAACGCCGATCACCAGGAAATGATCGCCGCTTTCGCCTGCCGCGATGGCGCCTGGGCCGAGGCTTTGATGGCTACTCATGTCTTGCGCTCCTACCGCACTTATGCCGATTCGCACTGCAACCTGACCGACGATGTGCAGCAGGAGGCTGCCGAATAATGTATCCAAAATCCATTGAGATGGTGGAGGTGTCCCCCCGCGACGGCCTCCAGAACGAGAAGGCCCTGATTGCCACCGCTGACAAGATTTCCCTGGTCGAGCAGGCGATCGCCGCTGGGGCGAGGCGCATCGAAGCGACAAGCTTTGTCAATCCCAGGGCCGTGCCACAGATGGCTGACGCAGAAGCCGTGTGCGAGGGACTACCCGAACGCGCAGATGTGACTTACATCGGCCTTGTCCTGAACATTCGGGGTGCCATGCGCGCACTTGCCACTGGGCGGATTGACCAGCTTGGCGCAGTTGCGGTCGCCACCGACACCTTTTCCATGGCGAACCAGGGCCAGACCAGCGACGGCTCGGTTGAAATGGCCATAGAGGCCATCGCCATGGCACGCGCGGCAGGGAAGACAGGCCAGGTCACGATTGCCGCTGCCTTCGGTTGTCCGTTCGAGGGCGAAGTTGCGGAGGAGAGGATTGTCGCTATGGCAGTCGCGCTCGCCGAAGCGCAGCCGGTTGAGATCTGCCTGGCGGACACGATCGGAGCAGGCAACCCGGCTCAGGTGGCCTCGCTGGTCGGCGCGGTCCGCAAGGCGTTGCCGCATATTCCTCTCCGCGCTCATTTTCATCATACGCGCGGCACCGGGCTCGCCAATGTATGGGTTGCGGTTGGTGCCGGAGTTTCCACAATCGATGCTGCGCTGGGCGGGTTGGGGGGCTGTCCGTTTGCCCCTGGTGCGGCAGGCAATGTCCCAACCGAGGATGTGGTCTATATGCTAGAGCGTGCCGGGGTGCGCACAGGGCTTGATCTTGAGGCGCTTATTTCAGCCAATCACTGGCTCGGCCATGTCATGCAGCGCTCTCTGTCCGGAATGGTAGCCAAGGCGCCTCTATTCCCTTGCCGACTTGACGAAGGCGTTTGCGACTAATGCTCCCCTTGCTCGGCATCGCAAGTGGCGGCGCTATCATGGGCCTGTTTCGTCCCATCTGGAAATGGGCGGCGAAGTCGTCGGCGGGCTACAAAAACGTGATCGGAGCGCTGTTGTACTTAAGCTGCGTCTGACCAATTTCATAGGCTTTATTGAGTATTGAGGGGGAATTATGAGTAACACAGAGACAGGAGCACTGGCTGGAGTTCGCGTTATTGAGCTCGGCCAGCTGATCGCCGGCCCATTTTGTGGTCAGTTGCTTGGAGACATGGGTGCCGAAGTGATCAAGGTAGAGCCACCGGCGGTGGATGGCCGCAGTGGTGGCGATCCGATGCGTAACTGGGGCCAGGGCCGTGCAAAGATGTGGTGGGAGGTGGTCTCCCGCAACAAGAAGTGTGTCTCGGCCAATCTGCGTTTGCCTGAAGGACAAGAACTCGTTCGAAAGCTGATCGCCCAAGCCGATATTCTGATCGAGAATTTCAAGCCCGGAACTATGGAGAAGTGGGGGCTGGCACCCGAGCGGCTGCATGCGATCAACCCGCGGCTGATCATTGTACGCGTTTCCGGCTATGGCCAGACGGGGCCTTATTCCGCCCGTGCCGGGTTCGGCGGCATCGGCGAAGCCATGGGCGGTTGGCGCTATATCGTCGGGGATCCGGATCGCCCGCCAAGCCGGATGGGAGTGTCGATAGGTGACTCGCTGGCGGCGACCTATGCCTGCATGGGTGCGCTTGCAGCATTGCACGCGCGCGCGCGCACTGGCCGGGGCCAAATTGTAGACAGCGCGCTTTATGAATCCGTATTACAAGTCATGGAAAGCCTGATTCCGGAATATGCGGTTGCCGGCCACATCCGGAAGCGGTCCGGATCTATTCTCGAAGGCATTTCTCCGTCCAATGTGTACCCAGCCAAGGATGGAGAATTCCTGATCGGTGCCAATCAGGACACAGTGTTCGCTCGCTTGTGCGAGGCCATGGAGCAGCCGGAATTGGCCCGCTCGGAACGCTATGCCTCTCATGAGGCGCGAGCGCGCAACCAGCGCGAGCTGGATGAGGTCATTTCCAAATGGACGTACACACGGACCATTGCCGAGCTGGAAGCCCTAATGGGCGAGCACAGTGTGCCTGCAGGCCGGATCTATCGTGCGCCTGAGATGCTCGAAGATCCACATTTTGCCGCCCGCCACGCGATCGTTGAGGTCGACACCGCGCGTTGGGGCAAGATCAAGATGCAGAATGCGTTTCCCTTCCTGTCCGATACGCCCAGCACCATCCGTTCGCCGGCCCCGACAGAAATTGGTCAGCACAATGCCGAAATCTATGGCGATTTGCTTGGCCTCGATGCAGTTGACCTTGAAAGGCTGAAGGAGGCCCACGTAATATGAACGAAGATCTCTCCGCGAATTATGCTG
>LADL02002929.1_pt1 | contig 25405 bp, 18 predicted proteins | sample 619721 | NCBI WGS metagenome assembly LADL02 (sample SAMN03397408, study PRJNA257561) | rock porewater metagenome | biome: terrestrial; feature: Opalinus Clay rock; material: porewater; isolation source: Opalinus Clay rock porewater BRC-3 borehole | place: Switzerland: Mt Terri URL, St-Ursanne ...
CCCTCTTTTTTCACTGATTTTAGGTTTTATAAATGGTTGATTTCCTGTTTATTTACAATACATTTAGGTTTTGCTCTTTAATTTTTTCAAGTTCATCTTTCATTTGAACCACCAATTTTTGCATATTCGCCAAATTGGATTTTGATCCGATGGTGTTTATTTCCCTGCCAATTTCCTGGGTGATAAATGCCAATTTTTTACCATTGGAAACGTCCTCATTCAGTTCTTTGATAAAATATTCCAAATGATTTTTTAAACGCACTTTTTCCTCGGTAATGTCGAGCTTTTCAATATAATAAATGAGTTCCTGTTCAAATCGGCTCTCGTCAATTTTTGTTTCCAGTTCCGCAATTGACTTCCTGAGTTTTTCTTTAACTTGTTCAATGCGCAAAGGATCCATTTCAACAACTCTTTCTAACAAAATTTCAATAATAGAAATTCGTAACACAAAATCGGCGTGTAATGTTTTTCCTTCATCAATCCGGTATTCATTAATTTTTTCAATGGTTTCTAAAATGCCATTCTCAATCTGTTTCCATTCCTGCTCGTCGAGTTCTTCTTTTTGCGATTTAAAGGCATCTGGCAATCTGATCGCCATTTTCAGCAATTCAATTTCATCAGAATCCACAATATTTCGCAATTGGTTCATGTATTCCTTCACCATGTTTTCGTTGATTTTAGAAGAATATTCCCCGCCATTGTCTTCAATATAAATGGAAAAATCTATTTTTCCCCTAACCAGTTCAGTTGCCAGTTGTTTGCGAATATCCAGTTCTTTTTCTCTGTAATAGCCAGGAACCCGAACGTTTAAATCTAAATTTTTACTGTTTAACGATTTCAGTTCAATCGTAATTTTTTTGGTTGGAAGCTGCAGTACGGTTTTTCCGTAGCCGGTCATTGAATGTATCATTTAATATAAAAATTTAAACAAATTTACGCATTTTATTTTTTGCAATATTTATTTTTAAAACTATTGATTCTTTTATTGAAAATATCACAAAACTTCCCTAATTTATAATTAATAAATCTTATTTTTGTAACAAATATCCTCCTATGATTGTCAACGTTCTAGACCAAAACAAATCAATATTAAATAAATTTATTTCAGAAATCAGAGATACCGAAATTCAAAAAGACAGTATGCGATTTCGAAGAAATATTGAAAGAATTGGTGAAATTATAGCTTACGAAATAAGCCAAACGTTAGATTTTCAAAACAAAATTGTTTCTACGCCTTTAGGCACCAAAATAGTTTCGGTTCCAAAAAAAGATATTGTATTGTGTTCTATTTTAAGAGCAGGTTTGCCTTTACACAGCGGACTTTTAAACTTTTTTGACGATGCGGAAAACGCTTTTATATCTGCCTATCGAAAACACATCACCGAAACTGAATTTGAAATTAAAGTGGAATATTTTGCTTCACCTAATTTAGACGGCAAAACGTTGATTTTAGCCGACCCCATGTTGGCAACCGGACAATCTTTGGCAACCGTTTTTGAAGGATTGAAAAAACACGGAACGCCAAAAGAAATTCACTTGGCTTGTGTTATTGGCGCTAAAGAAGGCATCGCTTACATTAAAAGTCATTTTCCTGAAACCACCAAATTGTGGATTGCCACTGTTGATGATCATTTGAACGAAAAAGGATACATTGTTCCCGGTTTGGGCGATGCTGGCGATTTGTCGTTTGGAATTAAACTATAAAAAATAGACAACAACTGAAATCAGCAGAAAGGCATACAAAATCATATTTCTAATAATTTTAGATTTGATATGATGCATTAAATTTGCAACCATTACTGCGGAAGGAAAAATTACAAAAAACAACTCCGAACCATTTTTAGTTGGCGCCAAAACAACGATTGTCACCGAAATTAAAAGGTGGTTGATTAGCACATCCCAAGAAAATTTAAAATTATTTCTTACCGAAACAACTTTTGGGGTTATTTTTACAAGACTCCAAAGTAATACTGTTGATAAAAATATAACTGGAATTAATAGCTTTAATAAGGTATAGGAACTAAAATTCAAGTTAATTTCATAACTAAATTTATTGTAAAAAAAAGTGGTGCTTTCAAAATAAAGGCAATAGGTAAAATAAATAAGCATTGGTGTTAAATAGCCTACAATAGGAATAAACAAATTTTTAATTGTCATCTTTTGATGAATAATCATCCCAACATATACCAACAACACAAAAAAGATGCTCCACGAATAAAAAAGTGTTGCAATACCAATCCAAAAACAGGCATCAAAAAGCTTCAATTTGGTGTCAATGCCAGATCTTAAACTGTAAATTTTACGAAATCCCAACATCAATGCAAAATTTGCAAAAACAATGTTAGAAGAAAACATGGCATCAGGAAAGGTTCCGAATAAAAAAACCATTAAGAGCAATGCGTATGAATTGTCTTTAGTCAGCTTGTTTTTTTTGACAATAAAATTTACGATTAACAGCAATAAAGCAATAAAAACGAAAAAAGAAATTCTTTTAATCAAAAATTGAAATGAAATTTCTGTCGAATGAAACAAAAAAGTGACCGTAAAATAGTAGACAAACAGCAGTGCGACAAGTATAAAAATAGTTGCCGGTTTAGTTTTACTGAAAAAATTTGCTATCATTACTATATTTTATACTTTTGTCTGTAAATATAAATAAGTTATGATTGCAAACAATATTTTTAAAGCGATAGGTGAATTTTGTCAAAATGTTCTATTTGCACCTTATAATAGCATTAGTTCTATGGACAATTGGTGGTTTCAAAACATGGTAAGCTGGATTTTTGTTGTCATTTTGTTTATTGCTTTATTCTACTGGTTAGGACAGCTCAAAAATTACAAAAAAGCAGGGAACGAATAATTTCTTATTTAAATTCATTTAAATTTTTTCCTTTTTTTAACGAAACACAAATCCTGTGGGAAGCAAAAATAAACTCAGAAGATTTCGTGAAAACGAAACATTTTCCAATGTCATTCAACCAACACGAAAAGAAGTTATTGATGGTTTCTCCTTAAAAGGAAATTGGCACACACTTTTTAACAACAGCAATCCCATTGTACTTGAATTGGGCTGCGGAAAAGGCGAATACACCATTGCCCTGGCACGTAAAAACCCCAACATCAACTATATTGGCGTTGACATAAAAGGAGCGCGTTTTTGGCGCGGCGCCAAAATAGCTTTGGAAGAAAATTTAACCAATGTGGCTTTTTTAAGATCTCAAATTGAGTTGATTGATTTGCTTTTTGTTGAAAACGAAGTCAATGAAATATGGGTCACTTTTCCCGATCCCCAAATTAAATACACACGCACCAAACACCGACTCACCAATGCCGAGTTTTTAAAAAAATACCATTTTATTTTAAAATCAGAAGGTATTGTTCATTTAAAAACCGACAGTGAATTTATGCATGGTTACACGTTGGGCTTGCTTCACGGCGAAGGCCATGAAATTATTTATGCCCATCACGATATTTATAAAAATTACCATGCACCTGAAGAAGTGACTTCAACCCAAACCTTTTATGAAAGTCAGTATTTAGAAATAGGAAAGCCTATTACATATATTAAATTTAGGCTAAAGTATTAAAGCCCCCTAGCCCCCGAAGGGGGACGAAGCGGAAAGAAAACAGCCGATGGCTGTTTTTAGCGAACGAGCCAGCTGGTGCGTTGGCTTTTAAAAGTTAAGAACATATCTAGAAAAAATAAAGAAGCATTTTACAATTCGGTTAAATAATTAGGCATCAATAACTTTTAACTTTTAACTTTTAATATTTAATATTTAAAATTGATGGAAACTTCCGGTAATTTTTTTGAAAAAGTGTATGAAGTTGCAAAACAGATTCCTTTTGGCCGGGTAACCAGTTATGGCGCTATCGCAAAATATTTAGGGACAGCAAAATCTGCAAGAATGGTTGGCTGGGCCATGAATGCTTCTCACAATAACGCCGATATTCCTGCCCACAGGGTTGTAAACAGAAACGGATTGTTAACCGGAAAATTTCATTTTGACGGCACCAACCTGATGCAACAATTGCTGGAAAGCGAAGGGATTGTTGTGAAGGAAAATCAAATTCAGAATTTTAGTGCTGTTTTTTGGGATCCTTTTAAAGAATTATTGTAGTTACTAAATTTTGAATTTTATGCTTTTTAATTCCATTTGGAGGTTTGGGGCCTTTTTTAACTTATAAACTTTGCGACTTTGTGAATTCATTTAAATCTGTATCTTTGTTGTTTAGAATGATTTTATATAAACAACATGGCATATACAAAAAAAGAAATCTCAAATGCACTTGAAACCATCACTGCACCTGGTGAAGGGATAAATTTAATTGAAAGTGGCGCAGTTAAAAATATTGTAACTTTCGACAAAGAAGTTATTGTTGATGTAACTATTGGAAACCCAACGTTACAAGCTAAAAAGAAAATGGAAGTTGAAATTATGAAGGCAATTCACCAACATGTGGATGTGAAAGCCGACGTAAAAGTAAATGTAACCTCTGTGGCATCTGATAAACCAACAGAAAAATCTAAACCAAAAGTTCCAGGAATTCAGAATATTATCGCAATTGCTTCAGGAAAAGGCGGTGTAGGTAAATCTACCATTACCGCAAATATTGCTGTTTCATTACAAAAAATGGGATTTAAAGTGGGTATTTTAGATGCCGACGTTTACGGTCCTTCCATTCACTTAATGTTTGATGTGGCGCATGCAAAACCATTGTCAGTTGAAATTGACGGCAGTTCAAAAATGAAGCCCATTGAGAGCTATGGTGTAAAAATATTGTCTCTAGGATTCTTTGTTGATGCAAATCAGGCCGTTATTTGGCGTGGTGCAATGGCTGGGAAAGCTTTAAACCAGTTGATTTTTGACTCACATTGGGGAGAACTTGATTTTTTATTGATTGATTTACCTCCGGGAACCGGCGATATTCACCTTTCAATTGTACAAGCAGTTCCTGTAACAGGCGCTATCATTGTTAGCACACCGCAAAATATCGCTTTGGCCGATGCCAAAAAAGGTGTGGCAATGTTTCAACAAGAAAGTATCAATGTTCCTGTTTTGGGCATTGTTGAAAATATGAGTTATTTTACGCCTGCTGAACTTCCAGAAAATAAATATTATATTTTTGGGCAAGACGGGGCAAAAAACTTGGCAAAAGACATTGATGTTGCCTTTTTAGGAGAAATACCTTTGGTGCAAAGCATTCGGGAATCGGGCGATGTTGGCCATCCGGTGGCGCTTCAGGACAATACGCCTTTAGAAATTGCTTTTTCAGAAATTACTAAAAATGCGCTGTCACAATTGGTAAAAAGAAACAGTGATTTACCGCCTACTGAAATTGTTCGAATTACGACCATGAGCGGTTGCAGCACAAAAAAATAAAAAACTATGGAAGCAGAAGAACTAAAAATTATTGTTGAAAATGCATTGCAGGAAATCAGGCCTTATTTACAGGCTGATGGCGGCAATATTACATTGGTTGATATACACGACAATATTGTTAGTGTTCAGTTAGAGGGCAACTGTTTGGGTTGCTCCGTAAATCAAATGACTTTAAAAAACGGGGTTGAAGCCACCATAAAAAGGCACGCTCCCCAAATTTTACAAGTGATTGAGGTGAACGGAATCACTTTTTAGCTTTCAAAAAACAGTTTAATAAAAGAGCACTTAACGTGCTCTTTTTTATTTCATTAAACATTCAAAAATATTTTTATATTTGTAAAATATGAAAACAGCCTGGACAGAATTATTGATACTTCTAAAGTTCTTAATCAAGAGAAATCCTGAATGAAAATACTCATGGCTAACGTTGCAAACTAAAGTTTTTGTAACTTTAAGGCTGTGATTTCGTCCAAAATGATAAAATTATTGGACTTATATTCATAAAAACTACTAACCCTTTTTTAGGGAATTCATAACTAAAAAAATATACGATTATGCCTAGATATTATTCATTGGGTAAAATTCCGCCAAAACGTCACACCACTTTTGAAAAACCTACGGGCGGATTGTATCAGGAAGAACTTTTCGGAACTGCAGGTTTTGCTGGAATGTCATCATTGATCTATCATTTGAATCCGCCCACAGTGGTTACGGAAATCAAAAAAGTGAAAGATGTTACGCCAAAAATCGCCATCGACAAAAATATGAAAGCACTCAGTTTTAAAGGATTTTCCTTAAAACCCGAAGCCGATTATCTGGAAAGCCGGAAAACAGTTTTTGTAAACAGCGATTTACATATTGGCTTGGCAGCACCAACAGCATTTTCATCAGCCTATTTTTATAAAAATGCTGATGCGGATGAGATGCTTTTTGTGCATGTTGGTTCAGGAACTTTAAAAACGATGTATGGAAATATCGCTTTTAAATATGGCGATTATGTGATTATTCCAAGAGGAACGGTATATCAAATAGACTTTGATACGCAGGAAAACCGATTGCTTTATGTTGAGTCATTTAGCCCAATTGTAACGCCAAAGCGCTATCGAAATAACTTCGGACAAATGTTGGAACATTCTCCATTTTGCGAACGCGATTTTAAACTGCCAACCAATTTACAAACCCATGATGAGAAAGGAAACTTTAAAATTTTCATCAAAAAACAAGGAGTTTTGTGGGAATACAATTACCTAAATCATCCTTTTGATGCTGTTGGCTGGGACGGATTTAATTATCCTTATGCTTTTTCCATTCACGATTTTGAACCAATAACAGGCCGAATTCATATGCCGCCGCCAATTCATCAAACTTGGGAAGCTTCAGGATTTGTGGTTTGCTCATTTGTGCCGAGAATGTACGATTATCACCCAAAATCGGTTCCGGCGCCATACCACCACAGCAATATAGATTCTGAAGAAATATTGTATTATGTAGACGGTGATTTTATGAGCCGAAATAATATTGAAAAAGGACAAATTACCTTGCATCCCGGTGGAATTCCTCACGGCCCGCATCCGGGCGCCATTGAAAGAAGCGTCGGAAAAAAATTCACCGAAGAATTGGCTGTGATGATTGATCCTTTTAAACCGGTGATGATTACCGAGGAAGCGATGAATTTGCAGGTAGATGATTATTATAAATCTTGGATAACCGAATAAATATCAGAAAAATGTCAAACTTAAAACAAAAACAAAATTTCAACTACGGACTGGAAAAAATATTTCCGGATGCACAAGATTTCTTGCCATTATTGGGAACTGATTATGTGGAAATGTACGTTGGAAACGCCAAACAGGCAGCACATTATTATAAAACAGCGTTCGGATTTCAATCGCTGGCTTATGCCGGATTGGAAACTGGCTTAACCGACAGGACCAGTTATGTTTTGGTTCAGGATAAAATTAAATTGGTACTGACCACACCAATGCCGAATAAAAATAACCAGGAAATTTTTGACCATATTGAAAAACACGGTGACGGCGTAAAAGTGGTGGCGCTTTGGGTAGAAGATGCCACAAAAGCTTGGGAAGAAACCACCAAACGAGGCGCAAAATCCTTTATGAGACCCACAAAAGAAAGCGATGAAAACGGAGAAGTTGTTCGTTCCGGAATCCATACTTATGGTGATACTGTCCACGTTTTTGTTGAAAGAAGAAATTACAACGGCCTGTTTCTGCCAAAATTTGTAAAATGGGAATCAAGACATAATCCAACCGATGTTGGTTTAAGATATATAGACCATATGGTTGGAAATGTGGGATGGAACGAAATGAATATCTGGTCAAAATTTTACAATGAAGTGATGGGTTTTGCAAATCTGATTACTTTTGATGACAAAGATATTTCAACAAAATACACGGCGTTAATGAGCAAAGTGATGACCAACGGAAACGGCCGCGTAAAATTCCCGATTAACGAACCTGCCGAAGGCGTCAAAAAATCGCAAATTGAAGAATATTTAGATTTTTATGGCGGTCCGGGCGTTCAACACGTCGCAGTTGCCACCAACAATATTTTGGAAACCGTAAAAGCATTGACAGATCGTGGCGTTGAATTTTTGTATGTTCCAGGTTCCTATTATGACACCGTAATGGACAGGGTTGGCGAAATTGATGAAGATTTGTCAGCATTAAAAGATCTCGGGATTTTAGTTGACAGGGATGATGAAGGCTATTTATTGCAAATTTTTACCAAACCCGTAACCGACAGGCCAACGCTATTTTTTGAAATTATTCAAAGAAAAGGGGCGCAATCCTTTGGAAAAGGCAATTTTAAAGCCTTGTTTGAATCTATTGAAGCCGAACAAGAACGCAGGGGAACCTTGTAATTTTAAATTTATTAATAAAAGCTTAACGGCGTATGTGTTAAGCTTTTATTATTTTTGGCGCGATAATTGTATTTTTAGAAAAACAATTCGTTATAAAACAATAGATGAAAAACATTATACCTATTTTTATTTTTTTAATTGCATTTACTTCAATTGGGCAATCCGTTCAAAAATCGAATGAAAAATCGGTTGTGCCTATTTCTAAAATAAAAAAAACATCTCAAAATTTCGCCTTCCAAAAAGGGGAATGGCTAAAGTTTAAAATGAGCTACAGCAATTTTTTAAATGCAGGTTTTTCGACTATGGAAGTTAGAGAAACTACCCATAATCAAAAAGAAGCTTTCCATATTCTTGGAAAAGGAAGGTCTACCGGGATTGTGAGTTTGTTTTTTAATGTAACAGACGATTATCAAACTTTTATGTACAAAGAATCTTTGTTGCCGTATCGTTTCATCAGAAAAATTGATGAAGGCGGCTATACCAAAGACGAAGAATATTTATTCAATCACGACAAAAAAGAAGCGATTGTAAAAAACCACAAACATAAAACCGTTGACAGGCATCCTATTGGTGATGATATTCAAGACCTTTTATCATCGTTATACTATTTAAGAAATCAAAATTTATCAAATTTAAAAGCTGGTGATCAAATTGAATTGAAAATGTTTCTAGATAAAGAAACAACCAATTTTAAACTCCATTATTTAGGTAAAGAAGTGGTGAAAACGAAATTCGGCAAAGTTAATGCCTTAAAATTTAGGCCAATGGTACAGGCGGGACGTGTATTTAAAGAACAAGAAAGTTTAACTATTTGGATAAGCGATGATGAAAACAAAATTCCTTTGCTTATTAAAGCTTCGCTTGCTGTGGGCTCTCTGCGAGCAGATTTAGACCAATATAGAGGTTTAGCACACCCTTTTAACATAATTTTTTAAAATTAAATTGTATTTTCGCAATTCATTTGTTGAATCAAATTTAATTGTTAAAATAGCATCCATTGAAAAAATTTGTTGCCCTTTTATTCGTTGTTCTAAGTATTGCCTGTAAAAAAGAAAAACCTGAAACCATATTAATACCTGAAAAAATTGTTTATGAATTTGGTTATAGATTAAATGATTATAAAGTTATAAATGACACGTTAAGATCTGGAGAAAACTTTGGTGAAATTTTATCAAGAAATAAAATTAGCAGCTCAAAAATACATGAAATTGTCACCAAGATTAGGGACTCCTTCAACATTAGAAGTCTTAAAGCAGGAGTACCTTACACCATACTGGCTAAAGAAGATTCAACCCAACAAGCACAAGTATTTATTTATAGGCAGTCAAAAATTCTTTACACCATTATAGATTTTAAGGACTCAACAATTTTTGTTGTGAATGGAAAAAGACCTATTAAAACTAAAATAGCGACAGCATCGGGATTAATTACCACACATCTTTCGCATGCTATCAAAAGCCAGGGGCTAAGTCCGGATTTAACGTATAAAATGGCCGATGAAGTTTTTGCTTGGGCCATTGATTTTTCAAAGCTTCAAAAAAATGATAAATTCAAATTGGTTTACGAGCAATTTTACATTGAAGATACCATTCCTGTGGGAATAGGAAAAATAAAAGCGGCCTATTTTGAACATAATGACAAACCATTTTATGCCTTTAATTATAAAACAGATTCCACCCATAAAGTTTCAGAATATTATGATGAAAAAGCCAATATTTTACGTCGGCAATTTTTAAAAATGCCTGTTAAATTTAGCAGAATATCTTCAAAATACAATTTAAAAAGGCGCATTGCCTATTACGGAAATAAAATTAAAGCGCACAAGGGTACAGATTATGCCGCACCAATTGGAACTCCAATTGAGGCTACCGCAAATGGAACAGTAACAGAATCGCGTTATGCCGGCGGAAATGGAAATTATGTTAAAATTAAACATAATGGCACTTACAGCACGCAATATTTGCATATGAGCAAACGTGCTGTGAAGGTTGGCGATTATGTAAAACAAGGGCAAACTATAGGGTACATTGGGATGACGGGAAATACCGCAGGACCACATGTATGCTATCGTTTTTGGAAAAACGGGGAACAAGTTGATCCGTTAAAACAAAAATTCCCTAACTCAGAACCAATGAAAAAAGACAAAGTGCCTGCTTACAACAAATATATTGAGCCACTTAAAATTCAATTGGATTCCATAGAATATCCAGATAATAATATTTTATTTTAATTGAAAAAACAGCAATTAATTCTCAGATCAAGACCATGAAGAACATCAACCCAACAGAAACTAAAGCTTGGAAAGCGCTAACTTCACATTATAAAACCTTAGAATCAGTTCATTTAAAATCAATGTTTAGCAATGATTCTGATCGAAAAAATAAATTCACCATCAATTTCAACGACTTTGAATTTGATTATTCAAAAAACAGAATCACTGAAGAAACACTGAAACATTTATTGGAATTGGCTCATGAAGTTGATTTAGAAAGTGCCATTAATGCTTATTTTTCAGGAGAAAAAATTAATAAAACCGAAAACAGGGCCGTACTGCACACTGCCTTAAGAAACCAATCAAATGAAGCCATTTTATTTGAAGGAAAAAACATTATGATTGACGTAAAAGATGCCTTGAGTAAAATGGAGTCTTTTACCAACAAAATTGTTTCCGGAAGCTGGAAAGGTTACACCAATAAATCAATTACGGATGTGGTAAATATTGGTATTGGCGGATCGGATTTGGGACCTGATATGGTGGTGGAATCTTTAAAATATTACAAAAACCATTTAAACGTTCATTTTGTGTCAAATGTTGATGGTGACCACGTTCAGGAAGTAATCAAAAATTTAAATCCGGAAACTACCTTGTTTGTCATTGTTTCAAAAACATTTACCACGCAAGAAACGCTGACCAACTCAACCACCATAAAAAAATGGTTTTTGCAAACTGCTTCAGAAAGTGATGTTTCAAAACATTTTGTGGCAGTTTCCACCAATTTAAAAGCGGCAAATGGCTTTGGTATTGACACAGAAAATGTTTTTACCATGTGGGATTGGGTTGGCGGCCGATTTTCATTGTGGAGCACCGTTGGCTTAACCATAAGTTTGGCTGTTGGCTTCAATAATTTCAAGGAATTGCTTATTGGCGCTTATGAAATGGACGAACATTTTAAAAATACACCATTTGAAAACAACGCGCCGGTAGTTTTAAGTTTGATTGGTGTTTGGTACACCAACTTTTTTAATGCGGAAACCGAAGTCATTTTGCCTTACACACAATATCTCAGTAAATTTGCGCCTTACCTGCAACAGGCCATTATGGAAAGCAATGGTAAAAGCGCAGACAGAAACGGAAAACGGGTAACCTACCAAACCGGAAATATTATTTGGGGAAGCACAGGCACAAACGCCCAACATGCCTTTATCCAATTATTGCATCAGGGAACCAAATTAATTCCTGCTGATTTTATCGGATTTAAAGAATCACTTTACGGAAACACTGAACATCACACCAAATTAATGGCCAACTTTTATGCCCAAACCCAAGCCTTGGCCGAAGGAAAAACAAAAGAAGAAGCGCATTTGGATTTAAAAATGCAAGGCAAAATGGATGAAATAGAAACATTGTTGCCTTACAAAGTTTTTGAAGGCAACAAACCAAGCACTTCTATTTTAATCACAAAATTAACGCCTAAAACTTTGGGAAGTTTAATTGCCTTTTATGAACACAAAATATTTGTTCAGGGAATTATTTGGAATATTTTCAGTTTTGACCAGTTTGGCGTTGAATTGGGAAAAGAATTGGCCAATAAATATCTACAAAAATAGTGGTTGATTTAATTTGTTTAGTTTTAGCGACTTATTGTAATTTTAACTGAATCACAAGACATTTGCATTTTTAACTTTTCATATAAAAAACAGCATGATTTTATAAAATCATGCTGTTTTTTATAAAAGAATTTATAATATTTTTTATTTGTAACACATAGCTATTTAACCTTTAATAGCCTTTGCCATTGATTTTATTATATATCCACGCTATTCTATAAGCAACCTAAACCCTTTTTAACATCTGTTAATAAACTGTTAACATTTAAAATAATAGAACTTAATTTTAAATGTGTTTTTTATTACTTTTATCTTAATCCTTTGTTAAAAACTTAACAATTTATTAATGATTCTTTTGATTAAAAAGACAATTTTTGCACAAACAATTAACTCAAATTCAAACTAATTTAAACTATTAAAAAAAAATGAAAAAAATAACAATTTTAATAATGTTATTACTGGGATTTAATACGATTGCCCAGATTACAACATCTTCGATCAACGGAACTGTTAAAACTGAAACGGGTGAGGAATTGCCTGGCGCAACTGTTATCGTAGTCCACACACCATCTGGCACAAAATATTATGCCACAACAAATGAAATAGGCGGATTTGGAATTCCAGCCATTCGACCAGGCGGACCTTATACGGTTCGCGTAAGTTTCGTTGGCTTTAAAACATTTGAAATGAATGATTTGAGAGCTGCATTAGGGGCGGGAGTTACCTTAAATGTGATTTTAACTGAGGAGGCTTCCCTATTAAGTGAGGTTGTTATAACCGGCACAAAAAATCCTGTTTTTTCAAAACAAAGAACTGGTGCCTCTCAGCAGTTTTCCAACAGGGAAGTTAATGCGGTTCCTGTAACTGGTTCACGATCAATAAATTCAATTACAAAATATAATGCAAACGGAAATGGAAGCAGTTTTGGAGGGCAAGATTCCCGTTTGAATAACTTCACTATTGATGGATCTGTTTTTAACAATGGTTTTGGTTTGGGCACTGATACACAAGCAGGCGGACGAACTGGTTCTACTGCAATATCGTTAGACGCTATTGAAGAACTTCAGGTAAATATTGCCCCTTTTGATGTTCGTCAATCAGGATTTGTTGGGTCAGAAATAAACGCAGTCACTAGAAGCGGAACCAATGAGATTGAAGGTTCAGTATATCATTCATTCAGAAACAACAAAAAAGCCTTCGTTGGAAGAAATGCTGGCGATGTTGAAATTATACCTTCAAAATTTGAGGAGAAAATTTACGGAGCAAGAATAGGTGCACCGATTATTAAAAATAAATTATTCTTTTTTGGAAACTTTGAAAAAGTAGATAACATAAGCCCTGCAACTACATGGACTTCTACTGGATCTCCAAATGGTGGGTCAGAAATTTCCAAACCTACCTATCAACAAATGCTGGATTTATCGAATTTTATGCAAGATAAGTTTGGTTATACCACTGGTCCTTGGGAAAACTTTGATTCCAACACCGCTTCAAAAAAATTCTTAACAAAATTAGACTGGAACATCAACGATAATCATAAAGCAAGTATACGTTACGTTCACCATGATTCTGAATCAGATCAACTAATATCAAACTCTTCATCTGCAGGGGTTGGCAATAGAAGAACGAATGCAAATTCTATGTCTTACAAAAATAGTGGATATACCATCATGGACAATACACGTTCTATTGTATTGGAATTAAACAGTAAGTTTTCCGAAACACTGCACAATAACTTTATTTTTGGATATGACAAACAAATTGAGGATAGGGGCCTTCAAGGATCTATGTTTCCAACCATCGATATTCGCGATGGTGGCGCTAATGCACCAAACTTAATTTCTCTAGGTTTGGATCCCTTTACGCCTGGAAACGCTTTAGATTATAACACGCTGCATTTTACCAATAACTTAACCAAGTATCTTGATAAACATACCTTAGTTTTTGGTGTAAATTTTGAAAAATTCAAATCAAACAACATGTTTTTCCCAGCTTCAAATGGGGTTTTTATATTTAATTCACTTACCGATTTTTACAATGCGGCCAACGAATCTGCAAACAATAATTTTGCTCCTTCAACTACTTATCTTCCAGCACGTTTGCAATTTAGATATTCTGCATTGCCTGGAGCGGTAGATCCTCTGCAAATTACGAAATCTACCAAAATAGACTTATATGCACAAGATTCTTGGAAAGTGAATGATGATTTCAAAATTACTTATGGCGTAAGAGTTTCTTCGGTTTCTTTTGAAGACACTGCACTTGAAAACCCTGCTATTAATGACTTGACTTTTATTGATAGCAAAAAATTCAACACCAAAGATATGCCTGAAACACAAACGCTGTTTGAACCAAGATTTGGATTCAACTGGGATGTAAATGGAAAAGGCAATACTCAAGTTCGGGGAGGAACCGGTATATTCACAGGAAGACCTCCTTACGTGTTTATCTCTAACGCAGTAGGTAACAACGGTGTACTTACAGGTTTTGTTGACGTTAGCGGAACTAATTTGGCTAACGGAGGATATGGTTTTACACCAAATCCTAATGATTATTTTATTCCGGCAGTACCTACGCTTCCATCTACTTTCGATTTAGCGCTTACTGACAAAAATTTCAAGTTTCCTCAAGTTTGGAAAACCAATATTGCTGTAGATCAAAAGTTACCTTACGGATTCGTAGGAACTACAGAATTTATTTACTCCTCAAACACCAATGCCATTAACTACTACAATGCCAATTTGGAAGCTCCTACCGGAACATTTGCCGGGCCAGACAACAGACCAAGGTATGCTGGAAATGACAATGGCGTTAGAATCAATGATAATGTTTCCAATGCTATTGTATTAGAAAACACAGACAAAGGCTACTACAAATCAGCCACATTTAAGTTAGAATATCCGTATAAAAATGGTATTTGGGGCTCGTTGGCATACACTATGTCTGAAGCAAAAGATTTAATGTCGGCAGGTTCTATTGCCTCTGGTTCTTGGACAGGAGCGCGCTCGATAAATGGAAATAATGATTTATCCTTATCTAAATCTGACAACGATATTCCAAACAGAATTGTGGGTATTTTGGGTTATAAAATTGAATACGGAAAAGGTTTGGCAAAAGCCGCCACCTCTATTAATATTGGCTACATTGGTGAACAATCAAGAAGATTTTCTTATACTTATGGTGGTGATATGAATGGTGACAGAATTAGTGGTAATGATTTGATTTATGTGCCGCTTTCAGCTTCTGAAATCAGTTTTCAATCGCTTACTATCACAAATAATGGTGTGGCAACTGTTTATTCTCCAGCAGACCAACAAGCAGCATATGAGGCTTACATAAAGCAAGATAGTTATTTATCCTCTAAAAGAGGTGAGTACGTTGAAAGAAATGGTCACGTATTGCCTATGCTACACCGTATAGATTTATCTGTAACGCAAGATTTCACCATGAATATTGCCGGTAAAAGAAATAATTTTCAATTTAGGGCAGACATTTTGAATTTCACTAACTTTTTAAATAAAGATTGGGGCATTTCACAAAGAACAGTTGCCGCTACTATATTAAATTATCGCACAACTGGAGCCGATAATATTCCTGTATTTCAATTGAATAGCTATGTGAATGAAGCTGGCACACGTGTACTTGCTGACAAAACGTTTATCAAAAACGCATCAGTTTTTGACGTTTGGCAAGCACAATTTACACTAAGATACACGTTTGGTAATTAGTAACAATTTATAATTAATTTAAGCCTTCTGTCTATCTAATAAACAGAAGGCTTTTTTTTGCTTATATTTCTAAAAAATTAAATAAAAATTGAAACACTTTAATCCTTCTAGTTAATGAAATACTTTTTATTTTATTTTTCGGTTTTTTTATTGTTGATTTCTTGTAAGTCAATTTATCAGGAAGATGTTTTCAAAATCAATCCGCTTGGGGTAAAAGGCGGTTTTGACGAAAGCAATTTATCGGCCTATATGGTAGCGCCAATAAATTCAGAAAATTATATTTGCTTGGACGCGGGTACAATATATGCTGGACTTTCTAAGTCTGTTTCAAATGGAATCTTTAAAGAAAAGCCTGAAGATATTCTTAAAAACAACATCAAAGCATACCTCATTTCTCATGCCCATTTAGACCATGTTGCCGGGCTTGTAATAAATTCTCCAGCCGATGTGCCTAAAACCATTTATGCCTCGCAATATGTTATTGATGTTTTTACGGAAAAATATTTTACGTGGCAAAACTGGGCTAACTTTACCAATCTAGGTGAAGAACCACGATTAAATATCTACGATTTTGAAATTTTAGAGCCTCATAAAGAAATAGCAATAACCAACACCGAACTTTTTGTAACTCCTTTTACTTTGAGCCATTCCAATCCATATCAAAGCCAAGCATTTTTGGTTCGTTATAAAAATAATTACCTATTATATTTGGGAGACACCGGTTCAGACAAAATTGAAAATTCAGAAAAACTCTTGCAACTTTGGAAGCGCATTGCGCCTTTAATAATAAACAGTCTGCTTAAAGCTATTTTTATTGAGGTCTCTTTTCCAAATTCACAATCAAACTCTTCTCTTTTTGGCCACTTGAAGCCTCAATTGTTTTATGACGAGATGCGTGTTTTGGCATCATATACAGGTAAAAATCCTTTAAATAATTTTCCAATCGTTATAACCCACCGCAAACCTCATGAAAATAACGAAGCCATCATAAAAGAGGAACTTTTAAAAGCCAACTCTTTAAAATTAAAGCTTGTATTCCCTGAACAAGGAAAATTAATCAAATTTTAATATTTGGATTTTGTAAAAATCACAAGAATATCTTCTCAAAATAGATGTTTAGAAATCAAGCTTATTTTAAAAAAAAATAATAACCTTATATTGAAATTTTTTTAATGCATTGATAAAAATCAATCCAAAATTGTTAACATAATTGGTTAATAATTATTAAAAAATAATTAATTTTTTAACCATTTAAGAAGCAACTAATCACGTTATTTAACATCTGTTAATAAACTGTTAACATTTAAAACTATGTAGCACAGTTTTAAAGGTGTTTTCCCACTTTTATCTTAATTTCTTGTTAAAACTTAACAATTTATTAAAGATTCATTTGGTAAAAATGACCATTTTTGCACAAACATTTAATTCAAATTTAATTTAAACAATGAGAAAATTTAAAAATTTGTTAATTGCGGCACTATTAATTAGTTCGACTGCTATTTTCGCTCAAGGTGTAACCACATCTTCTGTTAACGGTAAAATTACGGACAATAATGGAGATGCTTTACCTGGAGCAAACGTTGTTGCAGTACACACTGAATCAGGCACAAAGTATGGTGCCTCAACTGATTACGATGGATTTTTCAGAATCTCAAATATGAGAGCTGGAGGTCCTTATACAATTACGATATCATTTGTTGGCTTTAACGAATATTCCCAAAATAATGTATTCCTTCAATTAGGTCAAACATTTGCAATTAACTATCAAATGACTGAAGCCGCTAACGCATTGGAAGAGGTTGTTATCACCGGTGGAATAAATGGTATTTTTGATGGAAACAAAACTGGCACTGGAACCTATGTAAGCAAAAAACAAATGGAAACTTTACCAACAGTTTCAAGGGGAATAGGTGATTTTTTAAGAACAACTCCGCAAGCTCAGGTTAGCGGAAGCACAATTTCAATTGGCGGACAGAACAATAGATACAATGCCATTTATATTGATGGCGCTGTTAATAATGATGTTTTTGGTTTGGCTTCTTCAGGAACAAACGGAGGACAAACTGGCGTAAACCCAATATCTGTTGATGCTATTGAATCTTTTCAGGTTTCGGTTGCTCCATTTGATGTAAGAATATCAGGGTTTTCAGGAGGTGCTATTAGTGCTGTAACACGTTCAGGAACCAATGAATTTGAAGGATCTGTTTATGGTTTTGTTCGTAATGAATCATTGTCTGGGAAAACTCCGGTTGACTTAGTCCCTGTTGGAGGAGAAAGAGAAAAATTAGCCGATTTTTCCGCTAAAACTTTTGGAGTAAGAGCTTCGGGTGCAATTACAAAAGATAAATTATTTTATTTTATTAATTATGAAAATCAAGATGACGAAACTCCAGCGCCTTTCAACTATGCTAATTATATTGGAAGTTCATCGGAAAGTGATATCATAAACTTAAGCAACTATCTTATCAATACTTATGGTTTCAATCCTGGAACTTACTTAAGTAATGCCAACACATTAAAAAGCGATAAATTAGTTGCTAAATTGGATTGGAATATTAATGATAATAATAAACTGGTTGTAAAACACAGTTATGTAAAAGCTGAGCAAGTTAATGCAGCAACTTCAAGCACAAATGGTATACGTTTTAGCAGTGGCGGTATTTATTTTCCTTCTACAACAAATACAACTTCCCTAGAATTAAACTCTAAGTTAAGTGATAAGACTTCAAATAGTTTAACGCTTGCTTACACTTCAGTGTTAGATGACAGAAATCCCGTAGGAGATCCGTTTCCATCTGTAAGAATTAAAGACGGTTCTGGAGGTATCTTTTTTGGTTCAGAAGCATTCTCTACCGCCAATATATTAGAACAAAAAATCGCAACACTTACTGATAACTTTGAGATTTACTATGGTAAACACACTTTGACATTAGGAGCGAATTTAGAATACGCTGATGTAAGAAATGTATTTATTAGACAAAATTTTGGTTATTATGAATTTAATAATTTAAGTGGATTTCTTAGTGGTGTCCGACCTGATCTATACCAAAGAAGTTATTCTTTACAGGGTGGTCTTGGAGATGATTCAAAAGGCGCCGCAGAATTTGATATGTTTCAAGTAGGAGCATACGTTCAAGATGAAATACAAGTTTCAAATGATTTTAAAGTGAGTTTAGGTTTAAGATTTGATGCTCCTATTTGGTCAGATGGTTTGGTAAATGATTCCTTTAATACCACGACTGTAGGCTTATTGGAAGCTGCCGGTAAAGATTTACAAGGAGCAAGAGTTGGGGAAGGTGTATCCACAACAATTCATTTTTCTCCAAGAGCTGGGTTTAACTGGAATGTAAATGGAGAATTTAACACCCAAATTCGTGGTGGTATTGGGGTATTTACTTCAAGAGTTCCTTTGGTTTGGCCTGGAGCTGTTTACAATAATAATGGTATGGCAATAGGTGCTGCAGATAGAAATAACTTACCTACCGGTGTTTCGTTTATAGCAGACCCATACGGACAACCTGTTGGTCCAGCAGTAGGATCTGGCCAATTGGGTGGTGATATCAACCTTTTTTCAAGTGACTTTAAATTGCCACAAGTATTAAAAGTTAATTTAGCTGTTGACCAAAAATTACCATTTTGGGGATTAATTGCTTCAGCTGATTTTCTTTACAACGATAATATTTCAGCGGTTTATTATGAAAACTTAAATTTAAAGGACGCTACACAATTCCAAACTGGAACTGGAGATACAAGACCTTATTACAACAGAAATAGCAGAATTGATCCAACATATTTTGGAATATATTTAGGGTCAAACACCAGTAAGGGATATTCTTGGAATGGATCTTTAACCTTAACTAAGCCTTATAGCAATGGGTTTTTTGCTAGTGCTTCATATAGTTATGGCGATTCATACAGTGTTTTTGAAGGAACAAGTTCACAAAACTCTTCTCAATGGAGAACACAATTAAGTGTGAATGGTAAAAATTCTGATTTACCAGCCGCTAGGTCACAATTTGCACAAGGTCATAGAATTATTGCAAACGCCTCTTATGATTTAAAATGGAACGAGAACATAAAAACTACTTTTGGTGTCTTTTACCAAGGTGTTGACGGTAATTCATTTACTTATGTTTATCAACAAGGAGCACGTGTGTTAAATGATGATTCAAGTGACAATGCTATTATATACGTGCCAGCAAATGCTGCAGATATCAGATTAAAAGACGGTGTTAACGGATTAACTGCAGCGCAACAATGGACTGCTTTAGATGCGTTTATTGAAAGTAATGATTATTTAAAAAGCAGAAGAGGAAAATATGCAGAAAGAAATGCCGATAGAGCACCTTGGAGTGATGTGGTAGATTTAAAAGTATTGCAAGATTTCTCCATTAAATTTGGCAAAAAAACACATACTTTACAAGCTTCATTTGATATTTTCAACTTCACCAATTTAATTAACAAAAATTGGGGAGTTCAAAAATTTGCTCCAAATTTTGGACAAATTGCATTACTGAGAACAGAGTCTGAAGGCGTAGCTCCGGTATATAGCTTTAATCCAGCAGTTGTTGAGAATATGTTTACTATTGATGATAGCGGAATTGAAAGCTCAAGATGGCAAATGCAAATTGGTTTAAGATATATTTTTAAATAAACCAGTTTTTAATTCTTATAAAACCACCCAAATCGGGTGGTTTTTTTGTTTAAATTTATGGTCCAAGAACCATTCATAAAAAGAAATCCGATTGCCATTCAAATCCAAATTGGAAATCTTATAACCACCATAAACAACTGATTAAACAATTAGAGGCGAGTAAACTTGGCCTTTATTTATACTTCACAACAACAAAATAAAGAGAGTCCTTTGAAATTTGTTATGATGTAATTTCAAGTAAAAAACCTAATATTCAAAATTCAACTAATCCGTCGTAAAACTCCAAACCTGGCCAATTGTTAGTCCGCCTTTGTTGTCTTTCACCGACACTTTCCAGTAATATTTTGTTGAGGCGGAAACGGTTCTGCTTAAGGATGAAGCGCTTTGATTTGCAGAAACAATAGCTGTTGGCGGATTTACGGTTCCAAAATACACATCATAGGTTAAAGTATCACTTGTATCCACATCGCTAGCCGTCCATTGTAAGTTTACAGTAGCTGTGGTTTGAACCGAATTTAAAGCGGGACTTACCAATACCGGTGAAAAAGGTAAATGGTTTATGATACCAACGCCTTCTGTGTATAAATTAAAGGTTGATGAATAATTGCTTGACGCACTTTTGCTGTCCGTTGCTTTTACCCTCCAATAATAGGCAATTCCTTTTTCCAAAGTAATTGATTTGCTGGTGGTGGTTGATGTAAGCGTATGCGCAATTTGTGCAAAAAGATTGTCCTTGGCTACTTGTATCTGATAGGTAATGGCATCACCCTGACTGTCAGTTGAAGCATTCCAGGTAAAATTCACCACATTGTCTATGCACAATGAATTGTTTACAGGCAAAGCCAAAGTTGGTACTGTTGGCGCTGTGTTTACAGGTGTCGGTGCCGGATCGTCTCCGCCGCCGCCGCAAGACCATAAACTTACGCTTATTAGTGTGATATATAAAAGATTTCTCATTGGTTTATTGTTTAATAATTTTCAGGGTTACAGGTTGGTCTAGAAGCACTTTTGCGAGATACACGCCTGTTGGTTTGTTCGCTAAACTTAACTGCACTTTTCCGTAAACAACTGGGTATTTTTTTGCTGAAATCAATTGCGAATTGAAGTTGTACAATTCAACAACCACTTCTGTAAGCATTGTTGGAACCGTAATTTCAAAAGCGCCTTGGGTTGGATTTGGATAGGCAAAAACCGTGTCAAAGCCATCTATGGTTTTTGCATAGATTCCTTCGCAGGAAACTGCCGTTTTAACTTCCAAAACATCACCACTTTTTACATCAACAGAAAATATTGGTGCGCTTGTTTCAAATTGTTCCAGTCCGTTTACAAAAACCGTAAATGGCGCGGTTCCTTTTTCAATTTCAATAGAAGCTTTACCTGAATCAACACTCGATTTTCCTGAAACGGTTATGCCTTGAGCAACTGTAACGGCATAACATTGTGAATAGGTTTGCCCTATAACCCCAATACAGAAATTATAAGTCCCCGGAGCCAAATTTGCGGAGGTTGAGGTTGTACTTGTAAAATTATACGGAACATTGTTAATTGTTACGGTATAGTTTAAAGCAGTCGCCGCCGTAATTTTAATTTGTCCGTTGTTTTTACCCGGACAGGTTTCACTGATAACATCGATATTAAAATTGTTGGCAGGCAAGGTAAAACAACCAGCCGCATCAACCAGCGACCCTGGAGTTGTATTAGGGCATTGGTCTATAACATTTATAACGCCATCATTGTCATCATCATTGGTATTTGCAATAGGCACTCCACAAATTTCAAGGCTCCAGCTATTGATTTTTCCAATATCATCAGGACCTAAATCCACAACTTTTAATATCCAATTTCCAAAAGATTCTTCATCATAAAAATTTGATAAATTTCCTTCGGGCTTAAAAGTACCTGTATAAGGAGCAGATCCTTCGCTAATTGTTTTTAAAGCGCTATCGTCAAAAACAGTATTTGTGTAATTGTCTCCTTCGTCCTCCCTGCTCGACACTAAAAGAACCGATTTTCCACTAGGGCTTATTAACGTCAAATCCAAGTCTCCAATCCAAGGATGCGTAATATTTACGGTAACATTTACGTCTCTTATTAGTTTGTTGGTTGCGATATTGATAATTGAAGAAATTCCTGCAGTATTGTTGTCAGGGATGTTTAGAGGAACATCTACAGCGCTGCTGGTATCACAGATATCATTTTCGGTTGTAAAATTAAATATGGCTGAATAAGCACTCTCACCGCAATCGTTTATGGATTTTACCCTCCAATAATAAACTGTCTTTGGCTGTAAATTTTGAGGTGAATATGCGCTTATGTTAACATTGGCAGATTCTAATATAGTGCCAAAACCTGAATCTTGAGAAATCTGAATAAGGTAATTTGTGGCATTTATATCGTCATTCCAATTTAAATAAAAGGGTTTTAATACATCTATCTCATTGTTAGCAGGCGAAACCAAAGTTGGAGCATTCGCTATTACGCTGTAAACCCCCAAATTAATACTCGTTGTTTTTGTTACAGAAGCCGATGTCCCCTTGATGGATATATCATAATTTCCAACAATGGAGATTCCGCTAATGGTAACTTGAACACTTGTGTTGTTGCTTGTTGCTGTGGTCGGATTAAATGTAACTGTAGAACCTGCAGGATGTCCGGTGGCAGAGAAAGTTGTTACTTCATTAAACCCTAAAAAAGTATTGTAGGTAAATGAATAAACTACAGTGTTTGGGATACACACTTTTTTTGAATACTCAACAAAATTCATAATAAATTCAGAAGTTTGAATGGTAATGTTTTTGGCATTTATTGAATAAAAAATATTTCCCACGCTTTCAACTTTAATGCGCGCCTTATTGGTAGCATTATTCGGAACAACAATCCCTTGAGAACCGTCATTTGGCACATTTGAAGCCAAGGTTATTGGGAAAGTTAAACCTGCATCAGTAGACAACAATATATTTACAAAAGAGCAATTTACAGGTGATGCATTGCTGTTCGCTACATCCCAAGTGATTGTTTGAGAAGTTCCTGCTGCCCAAGTAACATCGGTTGATTGAGAAGTAACCTTAAAGGGTCCAGAACCTCCGGCAACAGTAACTGTCGTTTCCTTGCTGGCTGTTTGTCCGCCATTGCTGTTATTGTCTCTAACATTTACCCCAAACCTCATCGTTCTGCTTACTGAAGGCAATACTTCCCAAGTGTTTGATAAATTTCCGCTTATAATCGTTGCCAGATTTGGAAAATAACGCTTTGAATTAACGGTTGGAGGAATTGACCTGAAAGCAGGTCCGCCAGTAGCAGTTGAAACCAATGGATAGGTCGTGATTTCAGTATCCAATTGTTCCCAAGTATAGGTTAAAATATCTCCATTGATGTCTGATGCAGTGGTATTTAATATAAAAGGCGTAGATTTTGGGATGGTATAATTTGGGATATCAATCAAAGTTGGCGCATTATTTCCTGTTACAGAAACAGTGGCGCAAGTACTGTATCCTGAAGAAATATTCGACCACATTTCCCTGATGCTCACCAAATGAAAATAGGCATCTGCATCATTTTGTACGTTATCGGGTGCACAAAGTCCGGAATAGGACATAATAGTTGAACCGCTTCCCGGCTCTACAGCAGTTCCTGCATTTCTGTTGGCTCCTGCACAATTCCCGGCCTCACTATTAAAAGTATGGTGCGCGCCATACTGATGTCCCATTTCGTGTGCAACATAATCGATGTCGTAAGGATCACCAATTGGACTGGAAGAGCCAGTGATTCCCCTAGCTTTACCGGAAGTGGTGCAAGGTGAATTTAATTGCGCCAAACCACCGCCTCCGGTGCTAAAAGTATGTCCAATGTCATAATTGGCTGTTCCAATATTCGCGTCAATAACCGTCTGGCTTTCATTAATTAATTTACTGGAATCGTTATTTGTAAAACCATCAGTTGTTGCATCTAAAAATATAATTGCTATGTTATTGGCAACCAGCTTCATAGTTAAAGCAACATCTCTTTCAAAAATCCCGTTCACTCTGGTCATAGTGACTGCAATGGCCGTTAAAACGACTGCTTTTTTATCGGCTTCTGAAGCTGATGGACTAATATTTTGCCTATCTAAATGAAATTTTGAATATTCACCGGTTGTGGCGACAGCAAGCCTAAAAGTCCTTAATTTTCCGTCGTTGGCATTTTCAGCTTTCGCCTCAGTTGTTGTTGACGTTGTTTTTTGCGTGGTATTTACCTCATCAAATTTGCATTCAAAAGGCTCAATTGAAGGCAAATTTTTGCTTGAATAAACAATATAAGTATCACCGTTTTCAGTATACGGTTCTATATAAACGCTTCCTTCGGCATTTCCCAAAACCATCGCATGCAAACCCAATGGCGTTACGCTAAATCTTATTATGGAACCCGGATTGTCAATTCCCTTTCCAACATACGACCTTATATTTGGATATTGCTTTTGAAGATTTTCATCCAAAATGGAAGCTTCAAAAACTTGGTATTTTTCCAATTTTCCTTTTTCATTCGGAAAACTTAAAACAGTGCTTGATTTATCCAAATTCTCTTTTCGCTTTGGCGCCTTGCTTAACTTGCTTTTAAGTTGGTTTAAATTCAACTCGTAGCTTTCAAATTTATGCGGAATCGATTTTCTGGCTAATTTTTTAGTGGTGGTCTTTTGAAAATCTGTGTTTTTAGACCATAATTCATCCGAATTTTGCGCCGAAACAGCAAAAAATAGCAGGCATAAAGAAAATGTTAAAAGGAACCGTTTTATGTAATGTTGTTTCATCTGGAGTTATATTTTTTTCTTAGTACAGCTGCTGCCTGCTTGCCTGCCGGCTGGCAGGTTCGCCATTAATCATTTCTGTGTATATCAAAATTTGTTATGGCTCGTTTCATCTGTTTATTATTTATTTTTTATTGGTACAGATGC
>LADL02002572.1_pt1 | contig 25159 bp, 21 predicted proteins | sample 619721 | NCBI WGS metagenome assembly LADL02 (sample SAMN03397408, study PRJNA257561) | rock porewater metagenome | biome: terrestrial; feature: Opalinus Clay rock; material: porewater; isolation source: Opalinus Clay rock porewater BRC-3 borehole | place: Switzerland: Mt Terri URL, St-Ursanne ...
GTTCGGGATTACATTCGCAGGAACGGCTACACCGACATCAAGGCGCTGGTCGCCTTTTCCGGTGACCTGGAACTAGACGGTGAAACCTGGACAGAGGCCGCTATCAACGGCTTTTCTGAGACCGAACTGCCGCGCCGTTTCGACACGCCAGACTATCAGGTATTGATCGTCGCCGAGAAGTACCAGACGGGTTTTGACCAACCAAAGTTGTGTGCCATGTACGTGGACCGACGACTGGCTGGTCTCCAAGCGGTACAGACCTTGTCACGCCTGAACCGGAGTTACCCTGGCAAGGAGAAACAGACCTACATCCTCGACTTCCAGAACACTATTGAGGACATTCAGGCAGCCTTCCGCCCGTTCTTCGAAGTCACGGAACTGGAAGCGGTCTCCAACCCCAACCAGATTTACGAACTCGAGGCCAGAATCCAGACCTTCGCCATCATCGACCGAGGTGAGGTCGAACGTTTCGCTGAGACTTACTATCGTGGGGGGCTCAGTTCCCAGGACCGTGCCCGGCTAGAGGGGCTGGTCCGGCAGGCTATTGCTCGCTACAACTTGGAGGACGACGACGGGAAGCAGGAAGAATTTCGTCAACTCCTCAGGAGCTATATGCGGTTCTACAGCTTCCTGGCTCAGGTGGTGCGTCTAGACGATACCTGGCTGGAGAGACTCTATTCCTACGCCTCCTGGCTGGTCCGACTACTACCCAACCGGGAGATCCCAGCTGATGTCGAGATTACTGACGATATGGTCCGTCTCGCAGCGTTCCGGGTCCAGGAACAGCAGGCGCCTTTCAGTGCCTCGCTAAGTCCGGGAGAGCGCGAGAAGCTGCATCCCATTAGCGAATTCGGAGCTCAGCCCTATACTGAGGACGAGGAGCGCTCGCTGTCAGATATAATTCGGTCCTTCAATGAACGGCACGGAACCGAGTTTACCAAAGCGGACTTCCACCGCTTCGAGCAGGTAAACCGCGAGATCCTCGACCAGGACATGGTCGAAATGCTGCGAAGCAACCCGCCGGACGTGGTGTTCTCCGCCTTCTCAGAGGCCTTCTTCAGGGGTGCAATCCGAATGTTTCAGCGCGACAACGAGATGAAGAACATCGTCCTCAGCGATGCCGAGGCGCGTGACCAGGCCATCCGACATTTCTTTCACCGGGCTCTGCGGGCGGTGCGGGAGAGCCCGCAAGTCACCGGCTGACGCATTGCGGTGTGCCTAGTCGCCGCTAAAGAGCATAGCTCAGTCTAGTTGCTTCAGACTTTTTCGTGTAGTACATTAGAATCAACTCGAAAGGAGTTTCTAGCGGTGTCCGACCTTAGCTTCGTGGAAAAATCGAAGTTGGAGAAGTTGTTAGGCATGAGTAGCGGCTACGTCCTAGACTTCTCGAACCGTACCTTTCAGGAGTTCGTGGTCGACAGTGTTCGACGCGACATCTACTGCGGTAAGTACAACTACTCGAGCTCCTCTAAAGCCAACCTGTTGCGCAGATTCTGGGAGATCGAGCCTAACCACGTTGTTGGCAAGGTGGTGAGTAACCTCGTAGAACTTGCGAAAGACCAGAGCCATCATCGAAATAACAGTGCACTGCTCGATGAGTGTCGCCGAATCGCTGACCGCCTACTCCAGAGTGCTCCTGTTGAGCAACTTGACGCGATCGGTGAAGAACTGGCCGAGGGGGACTTTGAACGCTTGTTCAGATCCATCCGTATTTCTATCGACAACAATGAGCCCGAAACAGGCCTAGACCGACTTCATACATTCGCTACCAAGTTTCTGCGACGCGTCTGCGGGAAGAGGGGAATCACGGTCTCCAAAGACAAGCCCCTTCACAGCCTGTTGGGTGAGTATATAAAGAGACTGAAAGCTGACGGTGCAATCGAAACCCAGATGACCGAGCGAATCCTAAAATCAAGCATAGCCAATTTCGAGGCGTTCAATTTTGTTCGCAACGAGCATAGCTTCGCTCACGACAACTCAATCCTGAACTACGAAGAAAGCTTACTGGTTTTTAGCAACGTCACCAGCACCATTCGTTTCATCCAGGCCTTGGAGCAAAAGCAGAACACTGAAGACGACATGGCTGATGAGGTAGGGTACGATGACATCCCTTTTTGAAACTCAACGTATGACAGTGGCTTTGGGCGGCTATGGCAATGAAAAAGTCCAGAGTTCGGCAGCCGGTTGATACATAGCACGCTGGTTAGCTCAGCTGCCGTTACCGATGAGCAGTAGATGCCTGCCCCCCCTTTTTGGGCCAGGAATAAATGAGCTTTCTCATTGCCGCTTCAAGAACTCCACCAGTGACTTGTGTCCATTAGGAGGAGTCCCTTCTCACTCATTGTGATTGGTCTTATCCTCAGAGACCCGGTGCCAATCCTTTGCGTAGGTTGCGGGTGTAGACTACCCCGTCAGCAACATCCCCCCGGTCTTTCCACACGCCAAATGCCCGTTCCAACGCCCGGCCTAGCTCTTCTTCCTTGGGCTTAATGTACACCTCATCAATGGCTTGGCAGACCAGATCAGAAACGCTCTTTCCCAAGCGAGCGCTCCGCCGCTTCACTTCTTCCAACTCCTCAGTGGTTAAGTAGATCTGGGTTCGGTGCATTCTCTTTTCCATGATCAACACCTGCTTTTCCTTAAGGTATCTTGACAGATTGCCCCACGTTCGTTGTCAACCTCCTATGAGAAGTCGACAGGATCGATCCGTATAACCTCTTCAACCGGATCAAAACCCCTGTCGGTGGAGAGGATATGCCTGACCTCGTGATGGATCATCACAGCCACATGAATGAGGTCTCGGGGGCTCAGGGCTGGACATGTAACAACTAACTCCCTGGCCAACCCAACATCACGCATGGTTACTGGCAGGATACCTTCACCCATCAGGGTCTGAAACTTGTCAAATATCACTAGGCCCTGTTCCCGCTTGTTAATGTACAGGTAACGGTAGAGGATCTCCTGGAACACCTCGGCATCAGTGACAGCATCCACTGAACCAGAAGCAATAGCTCTGATAATGCTCCTGCAGGGATCGCGGTAAGGGTGTTCTTTGCCTGCAGCATACATGGGTATATTGGTATCAACAAATACCCTCACCCCCTGCGAGCCTCCTCAATTTGCCGCTTCATTTCTTTCCAGTCATCTACAGGGGCCTCGACCTGAAACAGTTCCTCAGCGGCTCGCAACTTATCTTCCCGGGTTGTCCGGTATCTGGCATCAATAGCCTCCCGGACGATTTCCGCCACAGATACCCCCCGCTCGCGGGATTCGCGCTTCAGCAACTGTATCCGCTCATAGTCTAGCCGGATCTCCAACCGTTCAGTTAGCTCTCCCATATGCATCACTCCCATGTGATTACGTTTCCGTAACTATTCTACCGTAGAACTGTGCGGTTATCAATGCTGTTGTCCCGCTTCCATGCCCTTGACAGCCTGCGACCTGCTCCTTACTATGTATGTAAGGAGATATGACCCTTACCAATGACTCCCCAAGAAAGGCTGGTGAACATCATGTACAGGGCAAAGATCACGTCCAAAGGGCAGGTCACCCTGCCTGCTGAATTTCGAAGCAGGCTGGGGCTGAAACCTGGAGACAGAATTATCATCCGAGAAACAGCCAGCGGCTATGTTCTGGAGAAGGACGTGACCGAATCTCCCTTCAGTCAGTTCGTTGGTTGCCTGCGTGATAAAGAAGGCGAGGATCCGGACAAATTGATCGAGGAGATGCGCGACAAATGATTACCGCAGTGGATACCAACGTATTGCTTGACTTGCTGATTCCCAATACTCAGCACCTGGCAGAGTCTAAGGCGCTCTTGGAGCAAGCTCACTCTGAAGGCGCGCTGGTGATCAGTGAGATCGTCTACACTGAACTGGCTGCTCAGTTTAGCGATCTTGGAGAGTTGGACAAGTTCCTGCAAGAAACGGGGATCACTCTAACGCCTTACTCCAAGGAGGCCCTGAATGTGGCTGCCGAACACTGGAAGCGATACTCCCGGTCTCGGGACCATCGCTTCCAGTGTTCCCAGTGTGGACACTACCAGGAGGTCAACTGCTCGGAATGTGGTGCGCTGTTAACAGCTCGTCAACACATCGTTCCCGATTTCCTGATAGGCGCCCACGCCTTGATAATGACAGACCGTCTACTGACAAGAGACAGGGGTTTTTACCGGAGCTACTATAGAGAACTGAACCTGATGAAGGGTTCACAGTAGAATACGGCATCCTAATCACCCGGCTCTCTCAACCCTCAGAACCGACTCGTGGTCGCCGACCCTAACGATGGCACAGTATACGTTGTTCGCTTCGCCAGCCTCACTACTAGCCAGTTCTCTCAAGTCCTGCAGTGATGTCGACTTCATGCTAACGGCAAGGGTTTCGCCAGCTATATAACTGGAGAAGACCCCGACTACCTCCTGCAAACCCTCCTCACAACCCACAGTCAGATAGATTCGGTCCGAGACCTCAAAGCCCGCTGCGCGCCTTGTCTCCTGCACCTGGCGTACCAGCTCACGAGCAAGGCCCTCGGCTCGCAGCTGCGGTGATATCTCTGTTGTCACTGCCACAAGATAGCTCTGGCCCCGGGCAGTGCTAAAGCCGGGCCTGTCTTCTTCACGAACCTCGAAGTCCTCGGGGGTCAGTGTATGCTCGTCCACCTGGATTGGTTCATTGCCCTCAACAGCAGTCACCAGCTGTTCCTCAGTCGTCTCTTTCTTGAGGGCAGCAAGGACCTGGGGCAGATCCGCCTGGAAGCGAGGGCCTAATGCGGCGAAGTTGGGCTTGGCGGTCTTGTCGACCAATACCGACTCAGAGTCAATCAGTTCGATGTCCTTGACGTTAAGTTCATCCAGGAGATACTGGCGCAGCTGCTCCCCATCATCCTTGGTGTCTTCCCCAGAGCCATCAACTCCCAATGCACCGGAACCACCTTTACTGCTTGACCTATCATCCGACTTCTTCTCTTGCAGGAAGTTGACAGCATCGCCTCCGCCTGCTACCAGCAGTTTGGCCAGGGGCTGGCGCACCTTGAGGCCCACCTTCTGCCGCGCCGACCGGCCCAGGCTGGCCAGATCCCTGACTACCGCCATCTTCTCCTCCTGTGCATCGTCAAGGAGCGAGAGGTCGGCCAAGGGGAAGTCCGTCAGGTGAACACTGGATGGGGCGGCATCGTCAAGGGCTGCCACCAGGTTCTGATACATCTCTTCGCTGACAAAGGGGGCAAAGGGCGCCATCAGCCTGGTTAGGGTCACCAGGGCCTCGTAGAGGGTGGAGTAAGCAGAAGCCTTGTCTTCGTCGGCCTCGCTCTTCCAGTACCGGCCGCGGCCCCGCCGGACATACCAGGTAGAGAGATCTGAAATGAAGCCCTCAATGGCCCTGGTGGCGGAGGCGGCATTGAAGTCATCAAGGGACCGGGTCACCGTATTTGTCAGCCGGTTGAGCTTTGATAGAAGCCATCTGTCCAGGGCCGGGCGCTGGTGGGGTTCGACTTCGGTGGTCGCAGGGTCAAAGCCGTCCAGCGCCGCGTAGGTCGTAAAAAAGGAGTAGACATTCCAGAGGGGAATGAAGACCTGCCGCCGCGCCTCGTCGGCAGGCCCGTAACCGAAGTTCATGTTCAGGGCAGGGTTGGCAGCGCTATAGAGCCAGCGCATGACATCGGCGCCAATCTCTTCGGCCGCGTCGTCGAACCAGATGGCATTGCCGGCGCTCTTGTGCATCTCCTCCCCCTTCTCATCCTTGACTAGGCCGTGTCCCAGCACAGCCCTGAAGGGGGGGCTGTTTTCAAGCAGAGTACTCTGAGCAAGGAGCGAGTAGAACCAGTTGCGGAACTGTCCCGGGAAGCACTCGGTGATGAAGTCCGCCGGGAACCACTTCTGCCAGTAGTCACGATCATGCCTGTAACCCAGGGTGGAAAAGGGCACAATCCCCGCGTCGAGCCAGGGGTTGCCGACATCCTTGATCCGCGACACAGGGGCGCCGCAGTCCCGGCAGGCAATCTTGACGGCATCGATCCAGGGCCGGTGGGGGCTGTGGCCGGCGAACTGGTCCCAGCCATCAATAACTCGTTCCTCAAGCTCCTCCCTGGAACCGATGACCTCGAACCCGCCGCAGGCGTTACACTCATAGATGGGCAGGGCCAAGCCCCAATAGCGTTTCTTGGAGATCATCCAGTCCTGCATGTTGCGGAGCCAATCAAGCTCCCTGTCGAGGCCGAACCCCGGCATCCAGCGGACCCGCTTCGCCACCTCCATGATCTCCTGCCGGAGCTCATCCATGCTGATGAACCACTCATCTACCAGCCGGAAGACCAGCTCTTCGCTGCAGCGCCAGCAGATGGGGTAACGGTGGGTGATATCTGCCACAGCAAAGAGCAGCCCGGCCTCTTCGAGAGCCGTCATCAGGTCCTCACCTACATCAGACACCCTGCGGCCTGTCAGTTGACCAAAACCCTCAACATAGAATCCGGACTCGTCAATTGGAGCGATGATAGAGAGCTGGTGCTCCCTGCTGAGCCCAAAGTCCTCACGGCCGCAACCAGGTGCAATATGAACGATACCGGTTCCCTCTTCGGCGCTAACCTCCTCCCAGGGTATTACCCGGGGCGCAACGCCAGACTGGGCCTCAAGGTCGGCAAAGGGGCCGCGGTAGGTAAGCCCCACCAGGTCATTACCCTTGACCTCATCGTCGGCGACTTGCCAATCACCGCCCACCAGCGCGAAGACATTGTCGGCCAGCTCACTGGCGATGTAATAGTACTCCCCTCGCCACTGGACCCGGGCGTAGGTTCCCTCTGGGTCAACGGCGCAGGCGGTGTTGGCCGGCAGCGTCCAGGGCGTAGTCGTCCAGACCAGGAGATACTCGCCCTCCCTATCCGTCAAGGGCAGGCGCAGATAAACGCTGGTGTGGGTCAGATCCTTGTAGCCCTCGGTGACAATTTCGTGCTCCGAGAGGCCAGTCCCGCACCTGGGGCACCAGGGCATAACATCGTTGCCCTTGTAGACTAGCCCCCGCTGGTGAGCCCGCTTGAGCAGGTGCCAGATGGAGTAGTTATTCTCGTCAGACATAGTGTAGTAGGAGTTGTCCCAATCCATCCAGTAGCCAAGGCGCTGAGACTGGGCGGTCTGGATGGCCGAGTACTTGAGAGCCCGCTCCTTGCACCGGTTGACGAAATCTGCAACCCCGTAGTCCTCGATGTCGCGTTTGGACTTGAGGCCCAGCTCCTTCTCGACCTCAACCTCGACCCAGAGCCCCTGGCAGTCAAAGCCGTTCTGGTAGCGCCCGGCATAGCCCTGCATCGTCTTGTAGCGTTGGAAGAGGTCCTTGTAGGTTCGCCCCCAGGCATGATGAACCCCCATGGGGTTGTTGGCAGTAATCGGACCGTCGATGAAGGAGAACCTTTTCTCAGACCCGTCATTGCGCGCCAGGTACTCCCCTAGGATACCCTCTCTCTCCCACCACTCCTTGATCAGCCGCTCCAGCGCCGGAAAATCAACCTCGGATGCAACCGGACGAAACATGGCAAGCCCCTCCTCTGCTCTCTTGTCTCGCGCTCTCTCTGATCTTCTCGCTGCCTCGCTCTCGCATAGCAATCTCCCACACGACACTGGCTCTTTAAAACAGTAAAGCCCGCCCCTGTTAAGGGACGGACTGCAGTCCGCGGTACCACCCTCTTTGGCCACTGCTCTGATGGATGTTGCCCCGGGATATTCCTATCTACCGGGCACCCCCCCTAGCGGCAGGCCCCCTCTGTCGATACGGGTCCACAGCAAAGGGATATACCGCCCTTCTGTGAATCGATATCGCCCCCTGACAACGGCGGGGTTCCGTCCACACTTACTCGCCCTGGGACCCGGTTGGGTTTGCCAGTTCAAAACCCTTACCAGATCGGTCTGGTTTTCAGCCGGAAGCTCACCGGGGATTTTCAGTTTGGCCCGTCAGCGCCGGTTTCCACCGTCCCGGCTCTCTATTGCCCGTAACCAAGCATACTCTTCCGGATCATAGCCTTCTCGTGGATATTGAGTTCTCCGTTCTCGAAAACCTTTTCGAGTGCTGTCCACCTCATGGGTGTCTCAATATGATAGCACAGGCAGACCCGAAAAACAAGCCAGGCACCGGCGAGGCGAACGATGCACCGACGCATCGACACACTTATCCACTAACACACTTGTCCGCTGACACACTTATCCACTGACACACTTACACACCGACAGAACGATACAGTGGCCACCGATTACAGCGACAGACTGGCACGCCGTCCCACTGGAACACTGGCGCACTGACTGTTTACTCGTGCCCACCATCCTCCCACAAGCAGAACAGGTCCTGGAGTCATCTTGGTCTTCTGCAGTTTGTCAATGGCTTGGTGTCCGTGAGCCCTGATGAAGAAGAAAGTTAGTTATGAGGCCAACTGCCTTGAGTGGTATGGTTTCAATTATACCTTTGCGGACTCACCTGTCCCGTAAAACCGATATTATGAGATCATATGAGCCCAAACTAGCCCCCCACCCGAGCTTGAACGCGTCGGTCAGGCTCCGCTCGGCACCGCGGAGCCAGTATTCGGTCCACTTGTCCCACCAGTTTCTGCTTCCAGCTGGACCGTTTTTTGCCTTTCAAGCAGGAAACACGCTCCTAAGGGAGAAGCACGTATGTCCCATGGCAATATTTTGAAATTTCAGGGCTTGGGTGTTGGTGATGTCGGAGAGTATCCGAGACCAGGAGCACTATTGCTACTCGATCTGAAGCAGGGGGAGGGTAGGGCCTTTGAGTGTCGCGAAGAACACGCGGGTGCCAGAAACACTGCTGCTGGATCACAATCTGCCAGCATCAGCTAAACTACTCTGGATGATCCTGACCCTGCCCAGCGCTGCTGCACTCTCCCAACGCGCGCTGGGAGCCCGGTATCATGTAGCCCGGAGTACTATTCAGCACGCCCTGGTGCGACTCGAGACTTCAGGCTGGGCGGTACGCAGGGAGTCGGGCGAGTGGGCGGTAACCATACCCACTACCACTACCGACATCCAAGACGCACACGCTGGACTGCACACCAAGGTACCAGAACAGAATGACCAGCATGATACCACAGCGGTGTTCCCCGATAATCCGGAGGTGTACGCTGGCATGTGTGCTGAGGTACCAAGAGAGCTGCTGCGTGATGCCCGGGTCAGCATCCAGGCCCGGGTGCTATACGGGACCCTGCAGCTAATTTCGGGGGGTGGCACCGCCCCGAGCCGGTTTACCCACCCGCAGGTAAGCCGCCTGACAGGCCGCGCACCACAGACAGTGCGAAACGCTATCGGTCTGCTAACCGCGACGGGCTGGCTGCGAACCGCGCAAAAGAATAAGTATGCGCCCCTCGAGTTTAGGCTCACCAACCCCTATCGCCAGCAAGGCTACCGGGAAGTGACTACAGCACGAGCACGTCTGGAACGGGCTTCATTCCTGGGAGAGGCGCTGCTACGTGAGTATCTCTCTCTGCTCGTGGCTAGCGACGAGTACGAAGACGATGCGAGCCCTGGCTTTCTGGTCAACCCCTTTACCGGTCAGGAAATGGAATTGGACCGCTACTACCCGCCCAAGGTGGCCTTTGAGTTCAACGGACCGCAGCATTACGGCCCAACCGCTCAGTATCCGGACGAAGAGGCAATCAAAAAGCAGCAGGCCCGAGATGATATTAAGCGTGGAATCTGCCGCCGACGCGGGATTATGTTAGTGACAGTCCAGGCCAAGGAACTGACACTAGCGGTCATGCGGAAGAAGGTGGAGGGGTTGCTCCCACTCAACGACTTGACGGATCACGAGCAGCTGGTCTCCTATCTAGAATTGGTGAGCCGCAAGTATCGCCGTAAAGCCCGAAAGGGAGCAGCGTGACCGAAGTGATTGTAGCGGGCAGTGAGGGGGGGATCTGGGCCGCATAGCACGAGACATTTGAGAGCTATGTTCGAATCCATCTATCCCCAACCCGCTTTTATCTACCTCCAGGCGGCAGGAGGTCGGCGGCTCTCAACGGAATTGTCCGGTAGGACGGTTTGGAGGCTGAACATAGCTTAAGGGGAGGCAACGCCTTTGAGAAAACCAGAGTATCCAACAACACCCAGGCACCCCGTGGTCGATGAGGTCCACGGAGAGACCATTACCGACCCCTATCGCTGGCTTGAGGATGACAAAGACCCAGCGGTTATCGACTGGGCAGAGGAGCGAACGGCCCTGACCCGCAACATGCTCGACGCCCTCCCGGCCCGGCAAAAGTTGGCCACCAGACTACATGAGCTGATGGAGACCGGCAACCTTGGGTCACCCAAGGTCATTGGCGGGGACCTCTTTTATACACGGCGGGCGCCAGGCAAGAACCAGCCCTATCTCTGCTTCAGGCCTACCGACGGCGGCGAGCAGGTTATCGTTGATCCCAATGCCCTTAACGAAGAGGGAACCACCGCCCTGGACTGGTGGTATCCCTCTCCCGATGGCCAACTGGTTGCCTATGGCCTCTCCCAGGATGGTGACGAGTGGAGCACCTTGAGGGTCATTGACAAGACCACCGGAGAACACCTCTCCGAGGAGATACCCCGTACTCGCTACTCCAGTGTCGCCTGGCTCAAGGACTGCTCCGCCTTCTACTACACCCGCTATGCCCAAAAGGGCGATGTCCCCGAGGGGGAGGAGAACTACCATAGCCGGGTTCGTTATCACAAACTGGGAACCGACCCCTCCAATGATCCGGTAATCTTTGGCGAAGGTCGCCCCATGAAGGAGATGCGGCAGCTTTCCATTGCCAACGACGGACGCCACCTGCTGGTGACGGCCATGGAGGGATGGAACCGGTCTGAGCTATTTGTTAGAGATCTGACAGGCGAAGGCACAGACTTACAGCCCATTGTTACCGAGAAGGATGCCAACTTCTGGGGCAGGATTGTCGACGGCAGCCTCTATGTATTGACCAACTGGAAGGCGCCGAAGTATAGGGTTCTGAGGATTGACATGGCCAGCCCGGAGGAGGTCCACTGGGTTGAGGTTATCCCCGAAGCCAAGGACCTTACCCTTCAGGGGTTGACCATTGCCGGGGGGAGACTCCTTCTCCACGGCTTGAGGGACGTTGTCTCCAAGCTCTATGTCCATGAACTCGACGGCTCTCTTGTGAACGAGGTAAGCCTGCCCACAATGGGCAGCATCCTGGAGATGACCGGTGAGGCCGGCCACGGTACCGCCTATTTCACCTACACCTCATTCACGCTGCCCACCGCCATCATGGCCCTGGACATTGACATTGACACTATTCAGTGCAAGGCTGCCGTGGAGGTCAAGAGCAGGGCTGACAGTGACATTATCAGCGTCAGTCAGGCCTTCTACAGATCAAAGGACGGAACCAGGGTCCCTATCTTTATCCTCCATCGTAAGGACCTGCAACCCAACGGAGATACGCCCACACTCCTTACCGGCTACGGCGGCTTCAACATCAGCCGGACCCCGGGGTTCTCGCCGACAATCTTCCCCTGGCTCGAAAACGGTGGGATCTGGGCCCTGGCGAACCTGCGCGGGGGCAGCGAGTACGGCGAGGAGTGGCACCGCGGGGGCATGCGGGGCAAGAAACAGAATGTCTACGATGACTTCACTGCCGCCGCAGAATACCTGATAGAAGAGGGATACACGGACCCAGAACACCTTGGCATCTCTGGCCGCAGCAACGGTGGACTCCTGGTGGGGGCCGCCCTGACCCAGCGTCCCGACCTCTATGGAGCCGTTGTCTGCGGGGTGCCGCTCCTGGACATGCTCCGCTACCACCTGTTCCTTATCGGGGCCCTCTGGGATAGCGAGTATGGTTCACCCGACGACCCTGAGGCCTTCAAGTGGCTCAGAGCCTACTCACCCTATCACAACGTCAGGGAGGGCGAAAAATACCCGGCGACCCTGCTCTTTACGGCGATGTCAGACACAAGGGTCCATCCCTGCCACGCCTTCAAGATGGCCGCCCTGCTGCAACAGGTGAACGCCTCTGATGAGCCGATCTTGCTACGGGTTGAGACCGCCGCTGGCCACGGGGCTGGCAAGCCCGTCAGTAAGATTGTGAACGAACAGGCCGACATCTGGGCCTTCCTCAGTTGGCAACTGGGCCTTGACATGGTCTGATGAGCCTGATGAGCCTGATAAGCCTGATGAGCCTGATGAGTCTGATGAGCCTGACGAACCTAATGAGTCCGGCTTAGTCACCAGCGTTTGCTATTGAGTCCCTGCCTGTCTGATACCCTGGCGATGTCAGTGGCATAGCCCCAGTAGTGGAGGAAGGCAGGGACTCCAAAGATCAGCACAACGCCAAAGAAGACAGGACTAATCAGGAAGGACACCGGCAAAACAACGGCGGTGGTTCCCAGGACCCACTGCCTGGTCCGGCCAAGCCCCTGCCACCAGCGTCCCGCAAAGGACCCTGCCGGCCCCAAAACCTCGACCTGCCCGGCTTCAACGGGGGTACCGTAGCGCTCAATGAAGGCCTGAAGGCCTTTAGGGTCTGCCTCTCTCAACTCAACCCTCTCCAACTGGTCCACCGAGAGGCCCTCAGCCGCCTGGAGAGCATCGTCCCACAGGTCCCAGTAGTCCTCAATAATCACCACCCCGGTGGGTGGATCTTTTCTCCCGGGCAACGCCCTCTTTAGCAATTCAAGTACTGCCGCCATTACTACCGCCTCCCTGCCATGACAACCAGGTTCTGCTTGGGAACCCTCACCTTCTGGCCACCACCCTCAAGCTCCACATCGGCCAGGAGTACCTGGGCCCCAGTCTCGATGGGCTCAAGGCTTCGTCCCATGGCTGTGACCCGACCACTGATCCCCTGGAAGGGCTCCCGCGTAATCTTCACCCGACAACCAGCGGTGAGGGGTTGAGTCACTTCTGGGTTAACGGCGGTGCCCACCCCGGGACCACTGGCGACGGGTATGAACACCCTGGGGCGCAGGACTCCCGCCCGGATGTGAGTGGTGCCGTCCACCGAGGCCACTTGGCCCTCCCCTGCCTTGAGGACCGCAAAGATCTCCTCATCGAAGGGCGCTGGCAGGAACCCGTCTAGCAGGATCACGGTAAAGGGGATATCTTCTTCGCCGGTGATACCCAGTCCCATCTCTTCCTCACCAACAAAGGCCGTCAATGTCTCTTGGCCCAGATAGCTGACAATGACGGCGGCAGCCCCAATCCTGGCTGCCTCCCTGAGGGCCTCAAGGGTGGCGGTTTTTCCGCCGACGAGGACGCTGCCAGCGTCGGCTGGTTTCAGGGCGGAGGCCTGCAGAGTAGCGTCAGGAGAACTCACCGCGACCCTGAGAGGACCAAAGGCCTGACCCCCGACGCCGTAGGCTCCCCGCACGTCGTAACCCTGGGCTTCAATCACAACCCCTTCGCCTGGGCGCACCGCCGTGACCCTCCCTTCAAACTGGGCCGTAATCTCCGTACTGCTAAAGATAGGAGTTAATGTTATCGTTCCACTGTCGGCATCAATCTCAGTGATCTTTCCGTAGATTGGCGCCACAACGGATGTGGAGTGCACATGACGGCTCTTCCTGAATGAAGCAATAATACTGCCCGCAGGGACGACCTTGCTAGGGCCCACCACCAGATGCCTGTTGATGGTCCGGGGTGGTACCCCTAACTGATTGGTAACATCGACCTGAACAGGCCTGCCGTCGCCTATCAGTATCGGCTCGCGAATATAGGCGAAGCCCAGCCTCTGAGAGACCAGGGTAAGGTAGCCGGAGACGGGAGACCGGAACTCTGCCAGATCCCATCCCACGCTTCTTGCCGCTAACAGATCCCCCTCGTCAACCTTCTCGCCCACTGCCTTTAGCATGAGCTCGGGCAGCCGCTGGGGAGGCACCTTCAGATCCTGGGCCACCCGTAGGCGCCGCAGGTTCCCAGGCAAGTACCTGAGGCGGACAATAACAGTCTCGGGGCTAACCAAATCCCCCTCTTTAACCACGATGTCCCCACCGAAGGACAGTTCCCTGAGAACCTCAATCCTGGTTGGACGCACTGGCTGACACCTCCTGGTTCATGGACCCGCCTGCCCTGGACCCGCCCAACAGCGGGGTCAGCTGTTCACGGCCGAAGGCCCCTGCCGCCACCAGGGTCTCGTAGAGCCACTGCTGTCGCCAAGGCGGTTCAGGAACGGCAATGGGGCGGCCGCGGACGTCAAGAATGATTCCAATGAGCCCACCCCTGACCTCGCCTTCGACCCCCCGGCCGGAACCAGCGCCGATATCAAGGCCCCGCTCCGGGCGTACCGTAACTGAGGCCACCTCATTTGGAGCCAACGGCAGCACCTTTAACTGTCCGCCCTTAAGGCTAACCTCCTGGACCCTGCCGTCGTCATACCTGACGGTAGCCCTTATAGCCAGGCCCCTGCCGTAGGAAACTTTGCCCCTGGGGGCGATGGCTGTGCCAAGGGGGATAAAGCAGTCCTTTTCAAAGACCTCCCAGGAGATGGCAGGATAAAGGTTGGCCAGCACACCCAGGTGGGGGAGCATGAAGATGGAATCAACCGCAAGTTCCGTGAAGCCCACCGGCTGGAGGGCATCAAGCATCATCAGGGCGGCCTGCCCCCTGTTGGGGGCGTGGGACAGAACCCCGCCGCTGCCGATGAGGAGCCCCACCGCCGCCATGTCCACTACCGAAGCCCCCTCAAGGTTCGAGGTATACACGCTGTCGGCACTGGAAAGGGCCTGCTGAAGGCGGGTTTGTTCTTCGCGAACCTGCACTGCCACTGAACGGTGCTGTTCCAGGGCCAAGCGTAGGGCCTCTCGGGCCAGGGCCTGCTCAATCAGGAGCTGGCCCAGGGTCTGCGGAATGCTAGTGGGGTATACCATCTTGGTGAAGATCTGATCCTTCAAGGCCCCCGGGGTGATGTCAAAGGGCAGCCACCGTGCGACGTTACTGACCCCGGCCTGATCAAGGACATATCCAGCAGAGTAGCTCATCCCCAGGTTGGCGCTGACGGAGCGGTCAAAGCGGCCGCTGAAGACCGAAAACACATCGGTGGTAGCCCCGCCAATATCGACACCCAGAACATCGGAGCCGCGCCGGCGCGCAATCTCCTCCATCATCTGCCCCACCGCGGTGGGAGTGGGGATAATGTCCGCCGAGGTCAGGCGGGCGAGACCCCGGTAGCCAGGGGCCTGGCTCATTACATGGCTCATGAAAAGCTCGCGGATGGCCCGCCGCGTCGGTCCCAGGACCTCCCTGTTCAGGGTAGGCCGGATGTTATCGACACAGTGAAGAGATGTGGCCTTAGGATTGAGGGTGTCCCGAACCAGGGGCCTGGCATCCACATTGCCGGCGAAGACCACCGGGATCTTGTAGTCCTCCCCGAGACGACTCTTGGGCCTGGCAGCATTAATCAGGTCGCAGAGCTCAAGAGCAAAGTCGGTATTGCCGCCATCAGTGCCGCCCGACAGAAGGAACATGTCGGGCCGTAGTCCCTTGATGAGGTCCATCTTCTCAAAGAGGGCGCGACCATCGTCGGCGGTGAGGACCTCGAGGATCACCGCGCCAGCGCCAAGGGCTGCCCGGCGCGCGCTGCGACCGGTTACCCCCTGAGCTACACCGCAAACAGCGATCTGGAGCCCGCCTCCGGCGCTACTAGTGGAGAGGAAGAGATCAACCCCAGCCGTGTCCGCCCCTGCCTCGCTGACGCCGGGGTCTCTCTCCTTCTCATTGCCCTTCTTTCTGAAGAGAATTGAGCCTGAGTCATCCAAAAGCCTCTTCCCAATCAGGTCCTCAATCTCCGCGACACTGTTGCGAAGGCCAATGACGACATCTTCATGGGGCGCCTCAACGGTGGTGGGGGCAGAGCCGCGTGCCTTAAGGCGGTACTGGCCTCCCGCGCCCGTGTCCTCTATGAGGAGCGCCTTGGTAGTGGTGCTCCCGACATCAGTGATTAGAATGCTGTGAACGTCAGCCATATGCTATCTCCCTGTTACTGACTGCCTGTCAACTGCTTGATGGCCTGGCCAACCTCGGCCAGGAGGCGGTAGACTACCTCAGCGGTCTCAACCTCAAGGGTACCCGTGCCGCAACTGGGGGTTAGGCCCATGTTCCTCCAGAGAAGCTCTTCACTGACCCCGCGAGCGGCCAGGCGGGAAATCATCGCCTTGAGCCTGTCAAGAAGGCCTGCGGCATTCTCATCCAGAGCTGCAGATGATGTCGGCACAAGGCCCCAGGCGATGCTGCCGCCAGCTCTGAAGAATTCCTGCAACTCCCCGGCGTAGGGCAGGAGCGAATCGAAGTATCCATAGACATCGACGTTGATCATGTCAAACCCGGCCTCGATGGGAATGGACCAATCGGCGCCCGCGCAGACGTGGATCGACGTCAGGGCGCCCTCACCCCGCAAGGCATCGATAATCGTCCGGTAAGACGCCAGTATCTCCTCCCGCCCCAGCGCCACATAGGTGCTCTGGCCGTAGGAGTAGAGGCCGGGGTCATCCAACGATACAAGAGGGCTCTCTGCAATACCCGCCCCTTCTGATAACACCTTCAGGTGACGCGCCTGCCACCGGGCCTGGCTGGCAAGGCAATCTGTGAGAACCTGACGGAGCTGATCGTCATAGAAACAGGGGCGCCCATTGGCGTTATTGACCTGAAACCCGATGGTGAGGGGACCGCTTAGCTGCCCCTTTAACCGCCGCGCCCCCGCCATCTCGCCCTGGGCAACCGCGGCAGTAAAGGCATAATAACCAGTGGCGTACTCCTGTGGAAAGGCGAAGGCGTTGAAGGCGCCGCTATTGCCCATAGCCGCATCCACAACTCCCATTTCAGCTTCTGTTTCAGCTTTGGCCTCCATCTCCGCCTTCACATGCAGTTCATAGAAGGCGGTCAGGGCATCAATCCATCCCTCGCTGTTGTTGTCGAAGAAGAGACCCTTGTCACTGTCTTCCTTGACAAGGCCGGTATTAATCAGCGGCGCTATATACTGACTTGTGAAGCCCTCTCTGTCAGACACCCTTGGCAACTGCGGCCAATGGGGAACCTCCGGCAGGGCTATCTCAATCAGTTCAAGGGCCCTCTGCGGCTCCGTATGGGGCAGGCTCCCCACACCCGTCACTAGAAAATCCACGGCATGCCTCCAATTCCATTAAACCCGCCAAGCCCACTCAAGTTGGTTCTCCTGCGCTTTTAATCCCTGGTTCCGTCCTGACCGCTGCTTGCAGTGTTGCCAAACATCTGGCCTGGCTCGCCGCGACAGCTCTGAAGCGGCAGGGCCGTCAGGCCTCCTCCGCTTCCACCAGTCGCCAGAGGGCCACTGTCGCGATGAACTGGCGGCAGAAGGCCGGACTCAACCAGGGTCGTCACAATAAGGTTAAAAACAACGTGGTAAACCATCTCAATATAATCGCCCCAGCCCGCGCCCAGTTTGGCCTGGGGCAGCCTCTGCCAGGGCTGGACAAAGGCGCCGAGGTTCGCAGCAATGGTCCTGGTCACAGCCATCGCTGCCGCAACGGCGGTATCGCGCAGAGCCTGCAGTTCATGCCATCTCAAAACAGGCAACCGCAACTGATAGTGGCTGACAGGGCCACGGGAGTATTTTCTCAGGGCCCCGATGCTATTCAGGAGGGGTTGCCCCTCCCCCAGAGCCGTTACCTCTCCCGTGGCGGGATCCAGCGAGGAGATGGCATAGACAACATCCCTATGGCTTACTACTTCCCTTATCCCTTTATTGTGCCCGTAGGCGCCCCCTTCACTAAAGGCCACAGCCAGGCGAGACGACGCGGGAAACAGGTTGAAGGCGCCACCCTCCTCAACCTCTGTGTAGTAGCCGTGAAGGGTGCCAAGCCACTGGTCCTTGGAGCGCTTAACCGGAAGGGAAGACCCTCTCCCGCTCCCTCTCTCCAGTTCCCGTTCCCGTTTCCGCTCCCGTTCTCTCTCCTTCTCCACCTTTCTGAGGAACTGAAGACCCAGCAACTCAAGAACATAGCCGCCCACAATGGGATGGGCCACCGTCTTCCAAGGGAACCTGCTGGCTCCGGCAGTTCCTTCCCATTGGGCAGCCAGGTCGATGATTAGGGGCGCCAGGTGTGTGGCAGCCTGGGTCACGGTGTCCTGGGCAAACCAAGCGATGCGTTCCGCTCTCTGGCTGTCAAGTATCGGTAAGGCCGAAAGGTACCTACCCCTCTCCGACAGCACTAGCCTCTGACCCGCCATCTCACTAAGCCGCTGCCGCAGGGAATCACTATCCATATCAAGAGCGCTACCGATAGAGGCCGGAAGCTTAGGCGCTGTCGCTATCTCTGCCAGAATGGCACGGGCGTCATCATCCAGTAGGTTTTGTGGCAAGGCGCCAAACCGGCTCAAGGCCTTTTCAGCGCTGGCAAAATGGGTTACCAGTGTCCAGTTGCGACTCATCTGTTCCTCCTCGCCAGTAGGAATCACAAAAATTCAGACGTTCCAATGCCCTTCTCTTCCTACGCATGGCGGTGGCTAAGGTTCCAAATGCCTGTCACTGCCAAAGCAGATAACTCAGGGCGGCCCGGTCAAATGTCCTTGCCACAGTGGGGGCAGTAATCGAAATTGCTGCTGACCTCCTCGCCGCAGAAAGGGCAAAACCCCCCAGGGTACCTCCTCTTAGCCGTCTCCGACCTGGCTGGAGTCTCCTGTCTCATCTCGCTGTCTTCCGCGCTTGCCGTTACTGAATCCCCGGTATACCCCAGATACTCGGCAATTGGGTCAGGCTCTTCAGCCTCATCGCTGATGTCGATTACCGACATCCGGTTCCGGCCAGTGGCGTTGCGAAAATTGTAGACCGCCTGCATGATGGCGAGGACGACAAAGCCCAAGCCGAACACAGCGAACACCGGTGGCGCACCAATCGACGAGGCGCTGGACAGAATGGCAATGCCCATGATCGCCACTATGATGCTGGCTACGCCACCCATGGCTGACGGGCCCCGCCCCGGTTTCACGCTCTTCATGAGATCCCTCCTCTTCCTCCTCTTCTTCCTCTACAGCCGACCAGCAGAGTCACACCGCTGGCCGTATACATGCGCAGGGGCCAGGGTTTCCGGGAAGCGATCCCGGAGCGCCCTTCGCGCTTCATAGCACAGGTGGCAGGCATCAGCAAAGCCGCACCTACCATCTGTTCCTATCTGGCCGACTGCCTGAGTGAACGCCTTGCCCGCCATTGCTGCTAGCCCTTGGGGCCCTCTGGTCAGTAGCTCGCTGACGATGGGGTTGTCCGCTGGATCATACTCTGTCAATATCTCTCTTAGAGACCTACGCTCCGCATTCCCTATGCATATCCCCTGGCAGACCATGACGTTGCCATGGGGGTCGACATGCACCCGCCCTGGGTTCGCCAGATCCTCCGACTCGCAACTTGTGTACTGACCCCAGTCACTGTCGGCAACAGCGCCGGCCAGTTTGTGGGCTGCTCTCCCCCGGAACAAGACCGACTCAAACCTGGTCTCAGCCATAAACGACGCCAGCCCCAAATCCTGACATACCCTATGGGCCAACTGGGCCCGGCTCTGCTCTTTCTCACCGCCATGGTAGTCATCAGTGCTGATCATTATGCTCTCCACACCTTCGCTGGCAAGCTCCCCCACCAGCTGGCGGGCTCTCGCCTCCGAGGTGGCCCAGAAACCATTGGTGACAACCGACACCGATTTCCCTCGCCGCACCGCCTCGCGGACACCGACAAGAAGTAAGTCGTAGAAGATGAAGGGCTCTCCCCCCTCAAACGCCACCTCTGAGATGCCGGCCATATCGGCTTCTTCCAGATAGTCAACCAACTGATCCCGCTGGAAGACGGCAGGGGCATCAGGAGAACCCCAAACAAAACAGTGCGGGCATTCCCTGGTGCAGCGATATGTGAGTAGAAAGTGAAGTCCAGAGATCAAAGCGACTACCCCCATTTGAAATTCAGGTAGGTCTGTGCTTCCCGCGGTCTATGTCGCTATCTATGCCTCAATCTATGTCTTGTTTGTGTCTTCGACAATGTGCTGGTGAAGTCCTAGCTGGCGGAGAACCTGCCTCGCGCCGCAGGCTCGTCTTGTAGCTGGGAGTTTCCCCGTCGGGGGCTAGTCTGGACCTGAGTGGGGCAATGACAGGAGTAACAAAAACTGGTTTAGGGATAAGGTAAGAGATGGAGATGCATCTCTGGAGTCGCAGGGGTTTGGATAAATTTGGTGGGCTGGGGGTACATCTGCGTAACCTCACACGAAATGTATGTAGATATCAACATATCTACATATGCTTTGGCAGACGCTAAGTATATCAACATATCTACATATGTAGATGCCTGTTGGCGGGAAAAACTGTGGCAACCCTTGACTTCGACAAATTCTGCGCCAGGGGACTGGCTATCCTGGCGCGCTAGGGACGGCGATGCTCTCGACGGCGTTCCCTTTGGAGCACAGGGTGATGCTGATGGTTCGCGTGATGCTGGGGCTGAAGACTGTGATGTCGATAATAATGGTGCTGGTGCTGGTGCTCCCCTTGACCGGGGCCATGAATCAGGGCGTCTTCGCTATCAAGGTCCCCTGCCAGGTATAATTCCGCTGCCCTCTGGGCGTCGGCCTCGCTGGTCAGAACCTTCATCACACCAGCCTGAGCCAGATCTTCAGACATGTGGATACCCATGCCACCAGCAATCACTACATCACAGTCGTTCAGCAGACCAATGGCCTGACCTTGGTGCTGCTGGGTCGCAACCCTGTCAATAATGTGTTCGCTTTTGATACCGTTCTTATCGGCCTCAAGGACTATAAAGTACCGTGACCGACCGAAATGCGGCGAAATCGTCTGCTTGTCGTCGGATGGAATAGCTATTATCATCTGTTTATCCCCCTTTGGATCGCTTTACCCGTTGGCGTCAACAGGTTGTCTGCGCTCTAATAGCGTTCTACTGGCATCAATCATCATTAGGATTTCCTAAGGGTTATCTGCCTATGTCAAAAACCTGCCTAAATAGCTGAGGGCTACCCGTCGGGGTAGCCCTCTTGCGTGGAGCAATATCTTGGCTCTATATCAAGGTCATTAGGTCATCTACTACCCTTCGTTAAGGGCCATGCGCAGCAGGTCATTGGCCATTTGGGGATTGGCCTTGCCCCTGGTCTTCTTCATCACCTGGCCTACCAGGAACCCTAGCACCTGCTCCTTCCCGCCCAGGAACTGCTCAACGGGTCCAGGATTCTCCCCAATGACCTCCCTGACAACAGCGAGGAGTTGGTCTTCATCGCTGATCTGGACGAGGCCCTTCTCCTCCACAACCTCTTCGGGACTCTTGCCGGATCTGGCCATCTCCTCAAACACGGTCTTGGCAATCTTGGAGCTGATGGTCCCGGTGTCCATAAGCCGCAACATCTGAACAAGGTGCTCAGGGGTGAGGGGTAACTCCGCTAACTCCTTGCCCTCAGCGTTAAGGAAACCAAGGAGGTCCCCCATAAGCCAGTTGCTGACGAACTTGGGATCTCCCTCGTAAAGCCCCCTGGCCTCATCGTAGAAGCGAACCAGGTCCCGGCTGCTCACAATGACCTCGGCATCGTAGACCGGCAGGCCATCGTCCTCAACCAGTCGCCTCAGGATGGCGTCGGGCGGTTCGGGCATTTCAGCCGCGACCCTATCAATCCAGGCCTCATCCACCGATATTGGAAGGAGGTCCGGTTCAGGGAAGTAGCGGTAGTCGTGGGCCTCCTCCTTACTGCGCTGGGGCACCGTCCGGTTCAGGCGCTCATCCCAGCCTCGGGTCTCCCTAACAACCCGGCCCCCACCCCGGATTACTTCAATCTGGCGCTCAATCTCATACTCCAGGCCCTTCTTAACGGCACGGAAGGAATTGAGGTTTTTGAGCTCTACCAGGGTTCCAAACTCCTCTGAACCCGCTGGCATCACCGATACGTTGGCGTCGCAGCGCAGCGAGCCCTCAGCCATCTTCACATCGGAGATGCCAGCATACTCAATGATGGTCTTCAGCTTCTGCAGGTAGGCCCGGGCCTCCTCAGGGGTTCGCATGTCCGGGGCCGACACAATCTCCACCAGGGGAACCCCACAGCGGTTGAAATCAACAAGGGTGTAATCCCCCTCGTCATGGATTGATTTGGCCGCCTCCTCCTCGATATGGAGCCCGCTAATGCGTACCTGTTTGGGGCCGCTTTCAGTGTCGCTATCGGGGCCGCTATCGGGGCCGCTTCCGAGAGTGAAGTCAACCCGGCCGTTGCGGCCCAGGGGTGTGCCTGGGGACGTAATCTGGTAGCCCTTGGGCAGGTCAGGATAGAAGTAGTTCTTGCGCTCAAACCTTATCTCTGGCGAGATCTCGCAGCCCAGGGCAAGAGCCGCCCTGATAGCGAAATCTACAACCTTCTTGTTAATGACGGGAAGCACTCCGGGCATCCCCAGACAGACGGGACAGGTCTGACTGTTGGGCTCCGCTCCGAACCCCGTTGAGCAGGGGCAGAATATCTTGGTGTCTGTCAGTAATTCAACGTGAACCTCTATACCGATAACAGCCTCAAATCCTGTGACCTGCGCCTTCATCGCCCATCAACCTCCCCACCGGCATCATCATGGCCGTTGTCGTGACTCTCGTCGTCACGGCCGTCATCATCACGGCTTGCACCGTCATGGCCCTCGTCTCTCTTGTCTCTCTCGTCTGGAGCCAGGAGATCAGGAATCCGACTATGGTGGCCAGTGCTCTCCTGGTAGGCGTGGGCTACCCGCATCACCCTGCCATCGTCCAGGGGCTTGCCAATAACCTGCAGCCCCACAGGCAGTCCCTCCGAGAACCCGCAGGGGACCGAGATGGCGGGAAGGCCGGCCAGGTTGGCTGGGATGGTACAGATATCAGCCATGTACATTGCAAGCGGGTCGTCCTTCCTCTCGCCGGACCTGAAGGCCACCGTTGGTGAGGTTGGTGATACCAGGACATCAAAGTGTTGGAATGCCTCACGAAAATCGTCGGTTATCAGGGTGCGAACCTGCTGCGCCTTGCGGTAATAGGCGTCATAGTAGCCTGAGCTCAGAGCGTAGGTGCCGATGAGAATGCGGCGCTTAACCTCTGGCCCAAAACCCTGCTGGCGGGTTGAGGTGTAGAGCTCTTCAAGGTCCTCGAAACCGGCGGCCCTGAAACCATAACGGATCCCATCGAAGCGAGCCAGGTTCGAGGATGCCTCCGCCGGCGCTATGATGTAATAGGCTGGGAGGGCGTATTCTGTATGAGGCAGGGAGCACTCTTCAATCTCCGCCCCCAGACCGGCCAGGACTTCGATGGCGTCCAGCACCAGATCCCTGACCCCCCTGCTGATGCCTTCGCCGAAGTACTCCTTAGGAACGCCAACCCGCAGTCCCTTGATGTCGCCGTCGAGCTGCTGAGTGAAGGAGGGTACCGCTCCCTCCAGCGACGTTGAGTCAAGGGGGTCATGGCCGCAAATGGTCTCCATCAACAACGCGCAGTCCTCAACGGTCCTGGTCAGAGGACCAATCTGGTCAAGAGAAGAAGCGAAGGCAACCAATCCGTAGCGGGACACAAGGCCATAGGTTGGCTTCATCCCCACAACCCCACAGAGAGCCGCTGGCTGCCGCACCGACCCGCCGGTGTCAGACCCCAACGCAAAGGGAAGCTGCCTTGCCGCCACCGCGGCTGCGGAACCGCCGCTCGAGCCGCCCGGAACCCGGTCAAGGTCCCAGGGGTTATTGGTCATGCCAAAGGCTGAGTTCTCCGTAGACGACCCCATGGCGAACTCGTCAAGATTGGTCTTACCTATAATAACAGTTCCCGCCTCTTGCAGCTTTTGAGCCACAGTAGCGTCATAAGGGGAAAGATAGCCTTCCAAGATCCTCGAGGAGCAGGTGGTGGGGATGCCCCTGGTAACGATGTTGTCCTTGAGGCCGCCAGGAATGCCAGCCAGCGAACCGCGGTTGCCCCCGTTAGCCCTGGCCTGGTCGATGCCGCGGGCCTGGTTGAGAGCCTTCTCGGCCACCACTGAATTGAAGGAATTGAGCCTGTCATCGGTGGCCGCAATCCAGTCAAGATGGGCCTGGGTCAACTCTTCGGCGGAGACCTCACCGCCCTTGAGAAGCTCCTTCATCTCGATGAGGGTGCGCTGATAAAGATTCATCCGCTACTCCACCACCCTGGGAACCTTAAAGTAGGGCCCCTTGGAGTCTGGAGCGTTGGCCAGGGCCTCATCGGTGCCCAGTTCCTGATGGCCCTTGTCTTCGCGCAGGACGTTCCTCATGAAGGGTAGGCTGTGGGATGTGGGCTCCACGTCACTGGTGTCTAGCTCATTCATCTTATCAATATGCGTCAGAATCCGGTTGAGCTTCTCAACCAGCTCCTCCTTCTCGTCATCGGTCACCGTCAGTCGGGCCAGAAGGGCCGTGTGTTCGATGGTTGCCTCGTCGATCCGTGCCAAGATACTCGCCTCCGGTTTATCTAGTCATTGAGTTCTACCCGCTCGCCGCTAACCAGGTAGATGATCCATTCGCCAACATTTGTAGCGTGGTCACCGATGCGCTCCAGGTACTTGGCGACAAAGAGCAACCGCGTGGCTTGGCGGATGTTCTTCGCGTCCTCTATCATGTAAAGTATGAGCTCCCGGAAGATCTGGTTGTAGAGCTCATCTACCCGGTGATCCCGCTCCACCATCTCCCGGGCCAGGTCGGCGTCGGTCTCAATGTAGGCGGTCAGCGCGTCCCGGGTCATACCCTCCGCGATTTCAGCCATTCGGGGAATATCAATCAGCGGCTTAATCAGCTGTTCACCGGCCATGCGAACCACAATCCTGGCAATGCCCACCGCCGAGTCGGCCATCCGCTCCAGGTCAGTGATGATCTTAAGAGCCGTGGTAATGACGCGGAGGTCCTTGGCCATGGGCTGCTGCAGGGCAAGCAGCCGCAGGCAGGCCTCTTCTATCTCCAGTTCCATATCGTTAATGTGGCGATCGTCTTCTATTACCTGCTGCGCCAGTTCCAGATCCCTTTCTTCAAGGGCCTTCACCGACAGATGGATCGCCTCTTCAACAGCAGTACCCATTTTCAACAGGTCCTGCTGCAAATCCTCCAACTGCGCGCTAAAGCTCTTCCTCTGGGGCATGTGGACGCCCTCCTCCCTCCAAACTCAGCCTCTCCAATCAGGCCTACCCAAACCTGCCGGTGATATAGTCTTCGGTGCGCCTATCATCGGGCCTTGTGAAGAG
>LADL02002495.1_pt1 | contig 25089 bp, 23 predicted proteins | sample 619721 | NCBI WGS metagenome assembly LADL02 (sample SAMN03397408, study PRJNA257561) | rock porewater metagenome | biome: terrestrial; feature: Opalinus Clay rock; material: porewater; isolation source: Opalinus Clay rock porewater BRC-3 borehole | place: Switzerland: Mt Terri URL, St-Ursanne ...
GATCTGCCCGTTTCAACCAGATTTACCGGAAGCATGGCGTGATCGGTCCCAATGTCGGCCACCCTGGCCCCCGGAGGAATTAACTTCGCAACAGCTGCCAGTCTGGGGGTAAGTTCCAAGTTGGAGCCTCCTTGTTGATTATTACAGCAAATTATACCCTAAAAACGGCCAGATGCAAGATCATCAAAGCGCATCATTGCATCCCAGTCCACTCGGGATCCCACTCTGGCCATAAGTATATTGGCCGGGTGCTCAAGAATATCCGGGTCATTGGTGGGCATTGGCATAAAACCCACCCTTGAAAAGAACTTATCCAGCATGTCCCTGTATTCCCATATTCCCATATTCATTCCGTCTGTGTCCCAATGCCGTGAATATTCGGTGGATATTATTATGTAATCCTCCCACAAGGTATCAGAGAAAATATGTTCAAGCAGGCAGGATCCCACACCCCGGCCACGCCAGTCCGACGCCACCTCCACCCCCCCAAGTTCCAGCACCGAAGAGTGCCTGTGCCATCTGCTATACGGATCCGGCCTGTGAATGGTTATGTAACCCACAATTACCAGGCCTTCCCGGGCAATATATACCCTTCCTTCGGGAATGCCCGAGATTTTGATAAGGGCCTTCAACTGTATTTCCGGGGGCCGAAAATTTTTCATCTGACAGTTCATTTTAAGTAATATAAGATTCTCCCCACAAATAGGTCCTTCAACGAAAACCGATCCCGGCATTAATATATCAACACCTTTGTATGTTGAAATGGGTATTTCAATGTAGTTAAAGGTGGAGTAAACTATAATAGTAAATGCAGTATAGCATTCCTGAAAGGAAGTAGCAACATGCCGGGGAATGTTGTTAATATTCCACTGATAATATCAATTTTTGTGGCAATTTTATTTTACACCAGTATTTATCCAACCTTCACCAGCGCAGAGGAGGATCAAAGGGTTAAATACCATGAGGCGGTATCAGGCCTGGAAGAAGATGCCTATTCACTGGTCCAGGAACTACTGGTTCTAGATCTTAAACAAAAAAAGGCCGAGGAAAAAAAGAGCCTGGTCGAAAAGGATCTTATAGAGACCAGGCAAAAAAGAAACGAAGCACTGGATGAATATAATATAGCCCAGGAAAACAAAAAAAACAGCTTACAAAAGGTAAGCTCCTGGGTAAATTTTCAATACCGGTATGGTTACTGGAGCCTTGTGGACGTTTTAATTAAATCATCCAGCCTTAGCGACCTTTTGAACCGGTCCACCTTGGTTTCTTTTATACTTATCCAGCAGGGAAAAGCATACAAACAGGCGGAAATTGCCTGTGCAGACTCTCTGCTGAAAGAAAAAGCTCTCAATGATGTTGTCGAAGGGCTGGACCACCAGAACCAAGTTCTGGCGGTCCAGTTAAATGACCTGAAATACCTTTCTGATCAGCGCCAGGCTTTCCTTGAGAATATACAGAGATCCTCCCGGGACTTGGCCCAGCAGGTGACCCTACTGGAAAGAAGGCTTCTTTCCTCTCTTAATCTATATGATTTGCTAACAGGGGCTGTGGCCAGATTCCCCTGGCAGAACGTGGAGCCTGACAGATTATGGCTAGGCATTCGAGGGGTTTCAGTGGAGATTTCTGAAAAGAATCTTAACGGGGCTCTGCAATGGTCCCCTGATGAAAACATCAGAAACATGTCAGTCAACCTGGAGCAAGGTATGTTTACACTGACCGGAAAGGATTCCAAAACCAACTCCAAATTCACCCTGGGAGGGACACTGATTCCGGTGGGAGAAAACACTGCGGTAAAAATGGGAATTAAGAGCATGTTCCTGGACAATATCCCGGTAACCAGCGAAGTACTGGGAGAGCTTGCCGCAGATTCTAGATTCCGTCTACCCCTTCCAGAGAGGGTTAAACAATTTAAACTAACCGGAATTGACATATCCGAGGAAAAAGTCACCATTAGCCTGTCGTACAACTGATTAGCTTTTAATGTAATACTACAATGCTAAGAATTTTTAATAACTGTTAAAGGTTATCCTACCAGCCGGGGCGAATAAAGTTTAATATAAACCAGCTCACACACACCACTATCTCTCCCTCAGCCAGATAAATATAGAGATTGCTTTACAACTAGGGGAAGAAGTAAGCCTCAGTATTAATACCCTGGCCATAACAGCTGTTAAAGAGGAAAAAAGCCCCTGATTTTTAAGTGTTTGGAATAATCACTAACGGCCAAAAATAAGAAGTAGCGCTCCCAACCCTTTACGATGTGTAAAAGTGCTGGTAAGGCCGGTGAAATGAAAGAATAAACAGCAATTTTTGGACATTCAATCAACCCAGGGCAGGTAATCCTGCCCGGACAGGAGAGAAAAAGACAAAATGGCAAGAATACTTTTCCTGCCGGTATTCCTGATAATACTGGTTCTGGTTGCCCTACTGGTGTTGCGCCTAAAAACAATGTTTACAATGAGTAAGAGCAGGGACATATCCCTGTCAAAAACTACCGCCTTTGGAGGAAACCCCCAGGAACTGGCGGGAACTGTTTTGGAGTCTTTAAAATCGCTGAAATCCATCCAGTATCAGTCTGAGATTATTGTGAACTTCCAAAAAACACTTGCCTACTCACGTACCGGACCGACTGACGGATACTGCAAAATCACCGGAAAACCCGGGACAATTGAAGTTTCCCGGAATGATGCCGGTATACTGGTAAAAACCTTAAAATCCGGCGAGAAAACTATCCCCGGTGAAGATCCCTGGATGGATTACTGGTACGGCATAAACCCGCTGGAGGAAAGCTTCCGGCTTTTTAGAGAAAGCGGAATGAAAATTATAGCTGGTAATGTCGGAACTTACATGGAAAGAAAATATACCGAAATACTGGTTATCTCTCATGCCATGCCCAACCAGTCAAATAAAGCCTTTAATCACTGTTTTTCCTCCATGGACAAGGTGTTTGGCAAAAACCTTTACGGGCCTGATATTGTTCTGAGAAATTTTATGGTGAGAATATTAGTGAATAACCTTACCTTTATGCCGGATTACATTGAGACAAAATTTCACATTTTCAGGGGAGAAGATTTTGTTAGCGATTACCTGCAAAACTCAAGATTGTTGTACTAAGTCCCACATTATTTTTAACCGTCTTTTTTAACGCTGGCCACCAGTTCCTCCAGCGCTCTCCCGGCATTCTCATAGGGCACCTGGCAGGTCCCTACAGCCCTGTGTCCGCCGCCCCCATATTTGAGCATCAGAGACCCCACATTTGTTTTTGAGGTCCTGCTGATAATGCTATGACCTACCGCAAAAACGCAGTTCTGTTTGTTTTTTCCGTCAACAATCCAAATGGATATGTTTTGTTCAGGATACATGCTGTATATAAGGAACCTGTTGCCGCTATATATTACGTCTACGCCCCTCAAATCTGTTATTATCACATTGTGATCCACCCTGGTATGGTTTTTGATCATTTCCATATAAAGCTCATTTTGCTCAAAATAACGTTTTACCCGTTCCTGAACGTCATACAGATTGATTATTTCTTCAATGCTCCTCCTGCGGCAGTACTCAATAAGATCGTCCATGAGCTGGTAGTTGCTTATCCGATAGTCTCTGAAGCGGCCCAGTCCGGTTCTGGGGTCCATTATAAATGAAAGCAGCGCCCACCCTTCCGGGTTCAGTATCTCTTCAACTGTAAACTGGGCTGAATCGGCCTTGTCCACCGCAGCCATTAAACCTTCAAGGTGACCGAAATTTTCTTTTCCGTTATAATAGTCATATATTACCCTGGCCGCGCTGGGTGCAGGCCGGCTGGAACCCCTGTACCGGCCTTCCAGCTTAAGTCTCTCCTCTTCACTTGAGTGATGGTCAAACCACAACCCGCATCCTTCCACATAAGGGACGTTGGCCAGTACATCATTTTTCGTAACCTCAATGATCCCATCCTGTAGATCCTTGGGATGCACAAATTTTCTGTCATCAATTATGCCAGCCTCTTTAAGAAGAACAGCGCACGCCAGCCCGTCAAAATCTGAACGCGTCAAAAGCCTCATTATATTCCTCTCCCTTATTCATATCCTGTATGGGAGTATTATTTCTCCGATTCAATGACATTTCCTTCTTTTCCTATATGAACCGTTTAATCATGCTTTTTACCAAATTGATCGGTACCGCCACACTCATTTTATTTGCCGGTTCTCCCCCTTCCAATATCTGGCCCGTCACAATACCTACAACCTTTCCCGTGTAATTCACCACAGGCCCCCCTGAAAAACCACCGTTAAAATTAATATTTAATTGCATTAATGGATCCAAAAAGCCTTCAACAGTAACTGATGCATTACCAACTGTTCCTACGGCCACCGTACCTGCCACTCCCAGAGGGCTACCCACTGCAATTACCTCATCCCCCTGTTTGACGCTGTCTGAATCACCCATTTCTATGGTGGCAAGGTTAACAGCCGGAGATGAAAGTTTGAGCAGCGCTATGTCTTTCTGGGGATCTGCAAATTTTATATTTGCCTTGTATTTTAAACCATCAGGAAACATAACCTCTATATCACGGGCGTTCTCCACAACATGGTTGCTGGTTACAATAAGGCCTGTAGGATCTATATTAAAGCCGCTTCCCTGAATATCCCTCTCCTTTGATAAAGTGATTATTTTAACGGTGGCAGGTTTAACAAAATTAATAACCTCTTCTTTCGCAAATACATTATTTAATGGCCTGCTCAACACTACTACCGTTCGGTTAGCCTCATCCCAGTGAACATTCGCTCCCAGTGTTTCACCGATAGCCCGAATAGGCACCAGCACCCTTCCGTTAATTATGGTGGGGGACACATCTGGTTTAATTTCTACGCCGTTTATTATAAGCCTGATATTGTCCCCCGCCAGCGCCACTCCAGAGGCAGCCAGGAAGAGGCCCAAAAACAAGCCGCAGAGAAATTTCTTCATAATTTACTGCATCCTCCTGCTTGTCCTATTTATGTAATAGCATAACACAACATCATTAATCAGTCATTTACAACAAATCACCAAAAACAGAAATAACCACCCTCAGGTTACCTTAAAGGGCTTGGACATAAAATCTCTGTCCAAGCCCTTTTTCTTCCTATTACTTTTAGGGGAATCCTTGCAGAGTTGCCGCAGTTTACACATGTCCTTTCTGAATAGAATGAAAACCTTCTTTATGTCTATCAGTTAACGGTCCACTTGCTGGCGTAGGGTCCGGTCTTCAGCTTTTTCCACAGTGTGGTCCGACTAATCTTAAGAAGGTCCGCAACCTTGTTTTTATCCAGTTTATAGACTTCAACAAGCTTGATTAGAATCTGCAGCTCCATTTCCCTCAAGGTTCCCATCCTGATCTCAAGCACATCGGGGTCACTGGCCTGAAGGGCTTCCCCTGAAATTTTCTCAACCAAAAACTGGACAATAATATCGTCTGCCGACTCGGTTGTTTTATACAGCAGCACATACCTTTCGATAAAACTCTCCAACTCCCGGACATTTCCAGGCCAATGATAGTGATACAGCTTGGCAATCTGATCAGGGGAGAAAAAGGGAACCTTTTTTCCTGTCTTTTCCAAGCATAATTCAATGAAAAGTTTGGACAGGTCATCAATATCCTCTTTGCGTTCCCGCAAGGGCGGCACTTTTATACTGAGCACATTGAGCCGGTAATAGAGATCCTCCCTGAAATTTTTCTTCTTCACTTCGGCCAGGAGTTCTTTATTGGTTGCCGCCAGGACCCTTACATCCACCGGGCTTATTTTATTGCTGCCAATCCGGCGGACCTCTTTTTCCTGCAGCACACGAAGGAACTTGGCCTGAAGGGAGAAGGGAAGGTCCCCGATTTCATCCAAAAAGATGGTACCTTTATGTGCCAGCTCGAAAAGGCCAATCTTACCATTTTTATCCGCCCCGGTAAAGGCTCCCTTTTCATACCCGAAAAGCTCGCTATCCAGCAGAGTTTCCGGCAAACTGGCGCAGTTTACAGCAACAAAAGGGCCATTCTTACGGTTGCTGCAATTATGGATGCTCTGGGCCACCATCTCTTTTCCGGTTCCTGACTCACCGGTTATTAAAATGGTTGAATCACTTTCGGCATAATGCCTTATCTGGCTTTTTATATTTGTTACTTTGGAGCTTTTCCCCAGTATGTGGTTTAACCTGAATTTCGCATTAAGCCCCTTGGAAATATTTTCGGACCTGATCTGCTGATCCAGTCTTTGCAATTCATATACATCCTGGATAGTCAAAAGCGAACCCCAAACCAGATTGTTTTCCAGATTCAGCGGCGCCCACTTGATCACCAGCTGTTTTTTATCATACCTTATTATTTTATCATCTTCCTGATTGTTCATAATGGAAGTTAGATCCAATTGCGGGACCAGAGAATCAACTGACTTGCCGATAACGCTTCTGGCTTCCACGTTGAAAATCTTTTCGGCCACGGGGTTGATCATTATGATTGTTTTATTCACATCAACTACCAGCATACCATCCCGGGTGGAATTGATTATTGTCTGCAGCTGCCTGTTATTCTCGTAATACAGCTTATTGGCCGCGATTGTGTCCTTGGCCCTTTGTATGCCGTTGACAACCGAGCTTTTCCTGGGGTATACAACCTCAACCCGCAACCCCTGCCTGATACATTTTTTGGCAATGCAAATTCCGGTGGTAACCACAATATTTACTTCATTTTTTATTGCCCGCCGGATCATCTCTTCAATTTCTTTTCCTCCCATATTATAAGGGAGGGGTATCAGGGTTATCCCTAAAATTTTTTCAAACGAATCAAAATCGTAATCCATCAGCTCTTCATTGTAAAAAATACAGCCAATTTTTTTCAGGCCCCTGGAACTGATATTTTGCATTTTTTGCAGCAGGTCCAGCTCACTTATTCTTAAATCAATAATAGGAACGGAAATTTTGTTGGTGCCTATTTGGGCGGCTGTGAAACGGCGGGCGATGATTGCCTCAAAACCGCTGTTTTCCAACTGCTGCGCCATATGAAGGGCCTTATCCCCATAAGCCTCCACAACTTCGATGATATCCTCATCGTTATCCAGGCAGATATCATTCAACATCACAGTAAATTCTGAAAACGGGGAAAGAACTGCTACTTTACTCAATCCAATTTCGCCTCCCGAACACGAATTTGGCACTATGACTCAGTAGGGCGCAAACCATTTAATGAATGCTAAATCGTTCCCTTTGAAAAATTCAGTTCCCTCATAAAGAAACCTACTGACAAGCACATACCATATAATTCAATTATACAGCTATCACATAAAATTACAAGGCATCACTAATTTATATAATTATCATCTAATCTTTGGTTTTATGTCACAATTATCGAGGAGAAAGTTAACCATTTATAGTTTTGTTATATCTCATAATATGTATAAAAAGGCAATATGATATGTATTTTTCCATAATGAATAGTCGAAATTGATGGTTTGTTAATGCAACACTGCTGGCCTGAAATAGCAAAAAAAAAGCCCTTAGTTAACCGCTAAACCGCGTAGGGCGTATAAGCTTTGCCGGGATGTTCACAAGTTGTCGAAATACATAATCCAATTTTTACTGCGTTCAGATTCTCTTATTCCGCTTCCGGTTCCCGGAGTATTTTGCCGGCTCCCCCCACAATATCCTGTATTATTTCACCAGCGCTTCTTATATTTTTTATCAGTCCCACCCCCTGGCCGCAACTGAAAAAACGTTCCTCACCGGCAAGGTCCTGGGAATAGATTAAATGCATTATTTCTTCCTGGCTTGATCCATCGGCCAGTTTTTGCTCAACAGTGTGATAAAAACTGTTTTTCAATACCCGTGAGGGGCGGAGCCCCCTGGCGGCAATGGCGGTGTCCGAGGCGTCGGCAGCCAGCAGTTTTTCCCTGTACAGGTCTCCAATTCTCCGGCACTCCCTGCAGGCCAGGAATGCGGTGCCTATACTGACCCCCGAGGCGCCCAATATCCTGGCGGCCAGGTAGCCGCGGGCATCGGAGATGCCACCGGCTGCAATGACGGGTATTTTTACGGCATCCGACACTTGGGGTATAAGGGCCAGTGTCCCTATCTCAAACTTTGAGGCCCTGCCGCCGGACTCAAACCCTTCGGCAATCACCGCATCAACACCGGCCTCCTCCGCCCTCCTGGCCAGACGGGGGGTGGGAACCACATGAATTACCGTAATACCGGCCTCCTTAAGCCTTTTTGTGAAAACCCCCGGGTCCCCGGCGGAAGTAATCACTATCCTGACATCATCCCTGATTACCGCCTCCACAAGTTCCTCCGCCTTCCCGGAATGGATGGGGATGTTTACAGCAAAAGGCTTCCCGGTGAGCTCCCGGGTTTTTTTTATCTGCGCTGACATTGTGTCCCCCGTTTCCAGTGCCCCCGCCAGGGTACCCAGTCCACCGGCCTCGGAGACCGCCGAGGTCAGCGCATGGTCTGTAATTCCCGCCATACCCCCTAAAAGTACAGGGTATTTTATTCCCAGAAGTCTTTCAACAGCTGTACCAAGTTTTGCCAACTCATTACCCCCAGTTTCGTCGGTAATTTAAATAATCTTATTGGCTTTTAATTTCTCAATATCGCTATCCAGGTATTGCAGCTCTTTTAAAATATCCTCTGTATGCTCGCCCAGCGAAGGGGTTTTCAGTCTGGCCCGGACCGGTGTTTGGGAAAATGCGACGGGGAAGGCGCTGCCAAAAAAATCTTTGCCATCCATCATTAATTTGCGCTGTATTACGTGCGGATCGGCGGCCAGATCATCAATACTGTTGACAGGCCCGCAGGGAACATCATTTTCATTCATTATTCGTATCCATTCCTCTGCGGTCTTTGTGTAAAGGGCCTTTTCTATCACCGGGTATACTTCCGTTATATTTTTGCTTCTGCAGCCCAGTGTTTTAAATTTAGGATCATCGGCCAGCTCCGGCCGGCCAATTACCTTGCAAAGGTTAACCCAGAACCAGTCCTCCACCACACCTAATGTGATGTACTTATCATCACTGCACTTAAAAATACCGTAACCGGGCCGCCATTTATCGTTTCGCTTCTCAAGTTTGCAGGTGGCCTGAAATTCTGCAATATAAGGACCCATCCAGGAAAGCACCCCATCCGTCATGGAGACGTCCAAATATTGTCCTACGCCTGCCTTCTCACGGATCATAAGGGCCGCCAAAATAGCGAAGGCTGCAAACATTCCCGAGCTGAAGTCGGCAATGGGCAGGGGAGGCGGGCCGTTGGGTTCATTGGTCAGCGCCAGAGCGCCGGCCACTCCCATGTAGTTAATGTCATGTCCCGGTAAAAATTTATATGGGCTGATTTGACCATATCCTGAAATAGCGCAGTAAATTATTTTGGGGTTAATTTCCTTTAATGTATCATAATCTACGCCCAGCCTCTTAACCACTTCCGGACGGTTTCCTTCCATTACCACATCTGCAGTTTTGACTAGCTTGTAAAATATGTCTTTGCCTTCAGCTGTTTTCAAATCCAGGGTTACACTTTTTTTATTCCGGTTAAGGCTGGAAAATCTGGCATAACTTATTTCCCTGAGATAATCACCCTTTACAGGTTGCTCCACCTTTATTACCTCAATACCCAGATCCGCCAATAACAGCGATCCGTAAGGACCAGGCAGGAGCCTTGTCAAATCCAGTACCCTGATGTCTGATAAAGGTTGTTTCATAAAGTTCGCTCCCTTGTCCGAAGTTTTTTATAAGAAAATAATAGTTCCCGTCTATAGCACTAAACTCTTGCGGTATTTTATAATGTAGCCCTTTACAATTCTGGCTTCTTCTTATGCGCCCATCAGGGCGCTTTTTAAATAGCTGTCAGCCATCAGATTCAATCAAATAAGAGACAAAACAAAGGTACTCTCAAGATCCCTGCCATTCCTGCACACGCCTGCCGGCGAAAATAAAGACCTCTTGCTTCGCCCACCCGCCCCGCAAGATATACCCTCCCCCGCCCGTTCAGCGGGTCCGATCAAAGTTCATCCGCCTGTCTGGCCGATAAACAAAAAGCATTCAGTACATTTTTTTTAAATAAGACTCACGGTTAATTAAAACAACTTAACAGGTGGTGTACCCCCCATTGACGGGCAATACCTGACCGGTTATGAAACCGGAGTAGTCGGACGCTAAAAAGGTAACAGCATAGGCCGGATCATGAGGCATTCCCAAACGGCGAAGCGCATAGTTCTTAATCATTTTAGCCTCGCGCTCGGGTGTCATGCGAGCTTCAATCCGCGGTGTTCTGGTGGTCCCTGGCGCCACGCAGTTAATATTTATGCCATACTTGCCGACATCCTTCGCCACTGCCCGGCTGATACCTATGGCTCCGGCTTTGGCAGCCGAGTATACCGGTAGAAAGGACTCGCCAACTCTACCCGCATCTGATACCATAGTTACAATTTTTCCGTACTTTCTTTCGACCATATGTCCAAGTACAGCATGCATACAGTTTAACGGCCCGTATAAATTGAGCTTTATGTCCTTATCCCAGTCTTCACTGGTCGAGTCCAAAAACTTTTTGTTGACCCCGGCACCGGCGTTGTTAACCAGTATATCTATTTGCCCGAAATCTTTCAGAACCTCAGCCACCATTGCCCTTACCTCGTTTCCATTGGTTACATCGGTCTTAAAGGCCAGGGCTTTGCCGCCGTTTTGCTCCACCAGCCTGGCGGTTTCCAGGGCTCCTTCCAAAAACATATCAACAACTGCCACCGATGCTCCTTCTTTACTGAATATGTTGCATATTTCGCGACCTATGCCGCCACCTCCGCCGGTTACTATGGCAAACTTACCCTTTAACATATTTTCCATAATGAATTCTCCTCTCCTTCTTTTTAACGACCTTTAAATAATGGCTTGCGTTTTTCCACAAAGGCCCGCATTCCTTCCAGCCTGTCCTCGGTTGTAGTCAGTAAAACAGCACATTGGGCTTCGTATTCCAGGCCCATGCTCAAATCCACATCAGGTGCCCGGTTTATAAGCGACTTGGCCAGTCTCAACGCTATGGGAGCCCGGTTGATCAATGTTTTAGCCCAGGTTTTGGCAGTATCCAGCAGATCATCCACCGGTACCACCTTGTTTACCAATCCCATTCTGTATGCTTCGTGCGCATCTATTGGCTCGCCAAAAAATATCATCTCCTTGGCCTTGCTTGTTCCAAGAAGCCTTGTCAGTCGCTGGGTTCCCCCGCCGCCGGGGATAGCGCCCAACTTTATTTCCGGAACCGCGATCCGGGCATTATCGGCAGCAATCCTGAAATCGCAGGACAGCGCCAGCTCGCACCCGCCACCCATGGCCACGCCCGCAATAGCGGCGATAGCAGGCTTGCCCATGTTTTCTATTTGACTGTACATCTGTCTTGAGCGGTGAAAATTATTGTATACCTCTACCGCTGAAAGCCCGGCTGACGACCTCTCCTTAATGTCCGCCCCGGCGCAAAAGCACTTGGGCCCGCCAGTCATGATAAACACCCTTATTTCCGGGTTCCGCTCAACCATGCTTACGGCATCCTTTATCTCGTCAATCATCTGATAACTCATGGCATTAAGGCTGGCCGGACGGTTAAAGGTCGTTACAGCTATACCATCCTCTACCTCAAAAATTATTGCCTCGTACTTCTTCATACAAACCCCTCGCTATTTTTTACTTAAATGCTGAAATTCCTATTACTTTCCGCCCGATAATAAGACGCTGTATTTCATTGGTTCCTTCAGCTATAGCCAGATGCCTGGCGTCACGATAGTACCTCTCCAGCGGGAATTCCCTGGAATAGCCATACCCTCCGTGAATTTGTATGGCCTGGTCGGCAACCTTGAGCACGGCCTCGCTTGAATACATCTTGGCCATGGAGGCCTCAACCACGCAGGGCATATTTTCGCCCAGCAGGCAGGCCGCCTGATAACCTAAAAGCCGCATGGCACTGGTCTGAGTCAGCATATCGGCAATCTTGGCCTGAATAAGCTGGAAGGAGCCTATGGGCTTGCCAAACTGGACACGCTCCCGGGCATATTTAACCGACAGGTCCACGCAGGCCTGGGCAATTCCAGAGCAGATAAAGGCAATCTGAATTCTTGCTTTGTTTAATGCCTTCAGCCCAACCTTCAAGCCCTGGCCCACCTCGCCCAGCAGGTTTTCCCGGGGCAACTCGCAGTCTTCAAACACCAACTCGGCAATCGGGCTGCAATGGTTGCCCATTTTTTCAATGGGCCTGGCCAGGTAATTTTGCTTTCCTTTTTCCACTATGAATCTGGCTATACCATCAATACCCTTGGACTTGTCGGTTTGGGCGATGACGATCCCCAAATCCCCCTCCATGCCATTTGAGATGAACATTTTGGTGCCGTTAATCACCCACCTATCTCCCTTAAGGGTGGCTGTGGTTTCAATGCTGGCCGCGTCCGACCCGACATTGGGCTCGGTTATCGCTGAAAAGCCAATTTTCTCAACCCTTAACAGAGGCTCAACAAATTCTTTTCTTTGTTCCCCAGTTCCGTATTCGTAAATATTGGTCAGCACGGAGTTACTGATGGATGTCATTGCCCGCAGGGAGGGCCACGCCCTGGCAAGCTCTTCAATCATCAGGAAGTATGTAAGGGAGTCCAGCCCGAAGCCGCCGCTTTCTTCAGGCAATTGCCCTCCAATATAACCAAAGGGCACCAGCTTTTTAACTATGTCCCTGGTGATGGGTTTTTTTGCATATTCATACTCATCCACCAGTGGCGCGATTTCTTTTTCAAAAAAGCGCCGCGCATTGGATTTTATTAATATCTGTTCTTCAGTTAGCTTTAGATCCATAAAGCTCTCATCTCCTTCTCCTTAACATTTTGCCGTTAAATTACACCCTTTGATCTCAGAGAACTAATCAGTTCCTGAGAATAGCCCAGTAAACCACCATAAACCTCCTGGTTGCTCTGGCCTAATTTTTGCCCTCCCCACAACACTTTCCCCGGTGTCAGGCTTAGTTTTGGAATCACCCCCTGCATTTTGACACTACCAATTTCTTCATCCAAAACCTCTATTATATTTCTACGGGCTTCATAATGCGGGTCTTTCATAATATCTTCAATACTGTATACCGGCCCCACCGGAACCCTGTTGTCTTCAAGAGCCTTGAAGGCTTCTTCAAAGGACTTGCTTTTTATCCATTCAGATACTATTCCGTCTATTTCCCTCCTATTTTCGGTTCGGGAGCGCTGAGACATAAATTTGGGGTTTTTCAACAGGTCCGGCCTGTTCATGGCGTTCACCAGCTGTTGAAAATTATTGTCATTTGCCACCGTGAGCAAAAGACATTTTCCGTCTTTGGTTATATAATTGTTGCCGGGCGCGGTAACCGGGTGCTCATTGCCTGCCCGCTCCCTGATTTTACCAAGCTTATGGTAAGAGGAAACAGTATCCTCCGAAACGCGAAACGCACTTTCATATAAGGCCAGGTCTATCTCCTGCCCGCTGCCCCCGCAGACGTCCCGGTGGTGTATTGCTATTAACACTCCTATGGCCGCCCACATTCCGGTCATATAGTCCACCAGGGCAAAACCTGGCCGTACAGGCGGATATTCCGGGTAGCCTGTTACAAAGGTCAGTCCGCCAAAGGCCGCCCCAATTCTGTCGTAGCCCCCTCTTTGAGAGTAGGGCCCGGTCTGGCCGAAACCAGAAACTCTGGCAAGTATTATGCGGCTATTTACGCTTTGTAAAACTTCATAACCCAGTCCCATTTTTTCCAATACTCCAGGCCTGAAATTTTCTATGACAACATCAGACCTGCCCGCCAATTCTTTAAAAATGTTCTGGCCCTCAGTAGTTTTCAGGTCCAGTGTTATGGATTTCTTATTTCTGGATAAATTAAACCAGCCCAATGTTGTGTCCTTATAGGAGTTTGTAACCTTTCGGAGCGGTTCCCCCTTCCCGGGAGGCTCCACTTTAATAACTTCCGCGCCAAAATCCCCCAAAATGGTGGCCGCAAAGGGGCCTGCAGCCAGCACTCCAATATCTAAAACACGGATTCCACTTAAAGGCCCCGCCTTTTCAGCATTTTTAGCGGTCAAATATATTTCACCCCTTTCGTATTTGAGCATTTCAAGGTTAACTGGCTATTTCAAAGGCATAATTGCCTGAGGCAGCACGGGCATGAGGAAAATTAAAATGATCACGGTGACACATAGTGCCGCGACAAAAATGGGCGCCGCCTTTATTACCTCCCCTGTGGTGGCCCCGGAAGCCATGCCGGCGGTATAAAGCGTTATACCAACAGGCGGAGTGCACTGTCCAACAATCACCATAAACTGGAATAGGATTCCGAAATAAATAAGGTTGATATTACAGGAAGTGATAGCGCCGATTAAAGGCGGCAGGCATGCCAAAACAAGTATAAACGCGTCAAAGAACATACCCAATATAAAGAACAGGCCTAAAAAGGCAAATATGAAACCCATTTCGCTTAGCTGCAAACTGGCAATCAGTTCGCCCCCGGCCTGAGGAATGCTCTCAAAGGCCAGCACCTTGCCGAAAACCACCGCGCCAACAATAATGCACCAAACCGCCGAGGTTGTTTTTACCGTTCCCTTCAATGTTTTCCATACTATATCCATGTTTAGCGTGCGATAGTAAAACAGTCCCAGCAGCAGGGAAACAAAACATGCCACCCCGGCCGCCTCGGTGGGTGTGGCTATACCCCCGTAAATAGATCCCATTATGGCAGCAGGGATCACCATGGGGGGCAGTGCGCCGACAGTGGCCTTTCCCCTTTCCTTCCAGGTATATTTGTTTGAAACCTGGATCTCTTTTCTGGGCCGGCAATAAATATAGCACGCAATGCATAGCATCACGCAGGCCAGTATCCCCGGCACAATACCCGCTATGAATAATTGCCCCACTGAGCATCCTAAAACATCTGCAAGAATGATATAGCCGATACTTGGGGGGATAATCAGCCCCAGTCCTCCGGCTGTGCCGCATATAGCTCCGATGGTCCCCCTGTCGTACCCTTTTTTTGTTAACTCAGGAATGGCGATGGCGCCAATAGCCATAGCCGTAGCCAGGCCCGACCCGCACATTGCCCCAAAAAGGGTGCAGGCAATAATGGTAGCCATGCCCAAACCGCCTTTAATATGGCCTAAAAAGGCGCTGGCCAATCTAAAAAGGTCAGCCGTCGCACCGATTTCCCCCATAATGCTTCCCAAAAATATAAATAGTGGTATTGCTATCAAAGTAAAGCTGTTAACAGCTTCTTTGGCCAGCGCCCCCAGGGAAATACCCGGCACCTCCGCCACAAACAATAAAAAGGGTATGCTGCCGGCAAGAAAGGCCACATAGAAGGGAGCCCCGGTGACAAGCAAAATAACCAACAAAGCAAATGAAATGGCCATAATTATTTCAAAAGACACTTTGATTCCTCCATTTCCCAATATTCATCAGACTACCCATGAAGTCCGGTCTCTTTGCCCGCCTTTTCAGATAACTCCTCTTCTTCAATCTTGGGCACTTTTATCATCCGGTAAAAAGAATAAATAACTATCAGGAACATACCAATGGCCACGGCAACATTTTCTAAAGCATAAGGTATACCCAGGCTTGAGGTGTGCTTTGCTCCGTTTCTTGCCAAAAAGGCTGCATTTTCCAGGCTATAATACCCTATTAAAAAAGCAACAACAATCTGCGCGGTATTGTTTATATAATCCATTACCTTTCTCGTCTTTTTACCGCACATTAGATAAACAATATCTAATTTTATGTGGGTGTCTTCTTTGGTTACATTGGCGCAGCCCAAAAATGCCATATAAATTGTTATTACCAGGGTTAGTTCTATAAACCAGTCATGGGGGGAGTTGAAAAAATACCTGCATATCACCTCGTAGGTAACCAATATGGCCAGTATTATAAACAGCCACCATGTCCAGTAAATTTTCTTTTCAAACCAATCAAGCCACCTGATAACATTTTTCATATTATCACCTCTATCTACTAACTATTTAGAACATAATTAGGCAATAGTCTTGACAGGCCCGAATAATTATGGGCTGGCTTGCTCATTATTTATTACGGGCCTATATCAAGGCTAAAGGCGTAAATTTTATTTGGCGCAATCCTTTGCAACATCAATTAATTCAGACATCAAAGGAGATATTTTTCTTAGTTCAGGAAATGCTTTATCAACTATAATATTGTCAAACTCTTTTATAGTTTCTTCCGGTACATTGTAAACATTGGCCCCTGCCTTTCGTGAGTCTTCTTCCATCTTGGCCCACATTTTTTCTTTCATTTCCAAACCGTACTTATGCATTTCAGGCATTACTTTCTCTAACATTATTTTTTTCAGATCCGGTGATAACTTATCCCATGACTTGTCGTTTGTAATTAACGCACCTGAATAATATAGGAATGGCCAGTTAATGGGTAAATATTTGGCTACCTCATACCACTTACGGTTCACATAGGTATCGATACCTGTAGCGCAGGCATCCAGGGTTTTTTGCTGCAGGCCCATATAAACGTCACTGACCGGCAGCTCGGTGGGGACCATACCCATAGTTTTTCCGACTGTATTTACCGGGCCGGATGACAGCCTGGTCTTTACTCCCTTAAAGTCGGCCACCGTATTAATGGGCTTTTGTGTATAAATGTGATATTTTCCCATAACTATATTGTCTAAAATCCTGACATGTCTTTCGTTGAGAATCTTTTCAACTCTTTTATACCCATCTTCCCGCTCTAAAAACTTATACAGCTGACTTTCGTTTTTAAACAAACGCGGTAGTGCCATAGTCGATGCCTCGGGAATACCTACATCAGAAAAGGCTGAAGACGGGATAATCAATGCCATGTCCAGCGAGCCGTCCATAACGGCTTTGGTCATATCCAGGTAGCCTTTGTAAAGTTCCCCTTCACCAAAAATTTTAATTTCTACCCTTCCGTCGGTATATTTTTCAGTTAACTCCTTAAATTTTTTGCAATACCAGTTGTACCAGGTATCGGAATTCTTAGTGGTTGTAGTTGATAATCTATATGTTATCTTTGTGTTTGTTTCTTTTGAAGCTGCATTAGAGGAGCCCTTTGAGGAATCTTTAGATGAACATCCTGTCATTAATAATCCCGACAGCAGTGTAAATATTACCAATGATATAATACTTAACCCTAAACGTTTTTTCATCATGCAACCCCTTCCTTATTACTAATATTCTAATTACCGTAAATATAAAGAAAGAAAGAAACACCACCTTTCTTATATATCTCTGAATAATAACCACTTTCCGGCAATTGAAGTTCTATGGTGGTCTGGCATTGTGTTCTCTTTATATGAGATGAAATTAAGCATATAATAACCGGGTTTTTAGTATGATTAGGTCAATTTATACGTCTCTCCACACTTTGCCAGTACTTATCCTTTAATTTTCTCCGAAGCACCTTGCCTGAGGGGCTCAATGGAAATTCCTCCACAAATTTAATGGACTTCGGCAACTTGTATCTGGCGATTTTACTTCTGCAATAGTCAATCAGTTCTTCTTCGGTCAATCCCGCCACTTTTTCTTTTAGAATGACCTCGGCATGGACCGCTTCGCCCCATTCCTCACTGGGGATGCCAATCACCGCGGATTCCCTTACCGCCGGGTGCAAGTTCAATACATTTTCCACTTCCACAGAATAAATATTAAAACCGCCGCTGATAATCATGTCTTTTTTCCTGTCAACAAGGTACAGATAGCCGTCCTCATCCATGTATCCCAGGTCACCTGATTTCCAAAATCCATTTTTAGTGAAATTCTTTTCAGTTTGTTCAGGGTCCTTATAGTAGCCCCCAATTACAACGGGTCCCCTCATTTGTATCTCACCCGTTTGATTGGGGGGCAATTCGCTGCCATCTTCACCGGCTATCCTTATTTCCACCCCGGGTATTGCCCTTCCCACGGAAGACATCCTTTTTTTATCCTGATCCGTTTTTATCAGGTGTTCTCTTTTCCCCAGTATTGTCACGGGAGTAAGGGCCTCTGTGGCACTGTAGCCCTGCACAAAAATAACTCCGAAGGCTTTCACCAGGCTCTCCAACTTGGCTGGACTGATGGGGGCGGCGCCGTACCTTATGGTCTTCAGGCTGCTTAAATCGTATTTTTTCTCCAGGCCCAGATCCAGCATTCGGTATAAAATTGTGGGCACCACATAAGTCAAAGTTACCTTTTCTTTTTCAATGGTCTGACATACCGGTTCCAGGTCAGCCCTGTTCAGTGTTATTATAGTGCCCCCTTTAAAGTGAACCGGCAGCAGCAAAGCGCCGCTGGCATGAGTGATGGGTGTCATGCACAGGTACCTGGTATCGGTGAAAAAAATATCTTCGGTGGTGGCGTAGGATCGATAAGCGGCAAACAAATGTATATACGCGTTGCGGGCAACACATTTGCCCCTGCCGGTGGTGGCCCCGGTAAATTTAAAAATAACCACATGTTTATTAACATCATCGGCCACATACTCCACATCAGTTTCAGCCGCCGGGGCCTTTTCCATCAAGTCCCAAAAATAATGGACATTTTCCCTGGCAACATCAGGCCTATCCATGCATACAATTTTTATTCCCCTTTGTTTTAAAGCATCATAGTAACTATCCAGAAACCGGTTTTCCAGGAATATCAATTGGGGCGGCAGATAATCCAACTGGTACAGGTGCTCGTCAAAAGAATCCCTTATATTCAGCCAGAGTCCCGAGGGGATTCCTTTCATACACCAGACACCGAATAAGCTGGCATTGTCGTTTTCCAACAGGCTTGCGAACACATCCCCTTCTTTAAGTCCGAATTCATTAGTCATAATATTGCAAATTTTATTGGTAATCTCGTGGAATTCTTTATAGGTGAATCTCCTGTTGCGCTCCACATTAATCAGCGCTGTCCGGTCCGCAAACATACGGGCGTTTTCCTTTAAGATTTTCCCCATATTGATTAACATAATAAATCTCTCTCCTTCAGGGCTTCCGTTTGAGTGATTATAAACCGTACTGTTGGTATTGCAGCTTCATCAGACGGTAAAAATCATCAAAACTCTCGGCCTGTGCAACGCCCTTGCCTCCCAGAATTATGCCTAGCGGGTCCAGCTGGCGCATGATGCCTACATCTTTTTCACCGGGGGGTTCGACAATATGCATTTTAGGCGATACCTTTAAGTCCCAGCCCACATTTTCACGTATTTCTTCCACTGTAATTCCGGGAAATATTTCCGCCAGGTACATTTCCTTCGTTAACTCGTCAAATCGAAAGACAGCACGGTCAGTTACCACCGCAACGGGCCCCCCGCCCTTTAGACCCGCCTTCCTTCGCGAATCCCCGCCGGTAAGAAAGCCGGGGGAGGTGATGTAATCAATCTTTTTCAGGAAACGCCTTTTTTCCAGGCGCATAATTATTACCACCCGCCCAATTACAGAGGCCACATCATTGGCCCCTCCGCTTCCCGGCAATCTCACCGCCGGGTCGCTGTAGGACCCTTTTTCACCGAAAATTACGGAACTATTAAGGTTTCCGTATTTATCTATCTGGGCCCCTCCGATCATTCCCAGCTGAATATATCCTTTCTGGGTATCCGCCAATATTCTCCACATTTCCATAGCCGACAGGGCATTTTCCGTGGTGGGGCTGTCTGAAATAGTCCAGGGTATCCGGCGTGAAACTGCTCCAACCCCACCCGCCTCAAATACCATGGTCATGTTGGGGGCGTGCGTCCGCAAAGCCACCATCCCCGCCAGCAAAGGCGCTCCCACACCTATGAAAACTGTTTCAAAATCACGGATTTCCCGGGCACAAACAGCCACCATCATTTCCCTCTGACTATAGTTAACAGTCAATCAACTCACCTCAAACTCCGGAAAGTTTATATTGGTAACCGGTAATTATCTCTCTCTAATTCCTGCAACTTTTCCAATCTTCCCTTACCTACCTTTTGCAGGTAGCCGTTCCAGTCCCCAACATCAAATATCCATTCTTTCACCCATTTCATAAAGCCCTCATGGGTTTTATTGCAAACCATAAACTCCCGGCGAAATGGTATATCGACCCAATAGTAACCGGTACAGCTCTGGGGGTGTGCCCCGAAGGGGACATGGACCACCGCATCAACACAATAATGGGGTATTGCTGTCATATTGGGGTTCTTCCTGATTTCTGATGTGGGTACAATCTCTTCAGCGGTGATAATTACTTTTTTCGCGGCCCGGGCAAGCAGCGCGTCATTGCCTAGATAGCCCCATATTTGACAATTGCCCATTTTATCGGCCCTTTGCACATGGATGATACCAACCTCTGGCTGAGTTTTTGGCACCAGCGCTATTTGATCTCCTTCATAGGGATCGCTGATAATCTTTATTTTTGGATTATATCTGACCAAATCACTACCCAGTAGCGACCGAATCGGTAAAAAGGGAACATCCATTGCACCGGCCATCAGCCTTAAGGTCATTCCGTTAAGTGAGTATTCTTCAACCTCTATTTTGAGTGGAATCCCCTTTTCCACCGCCCGGCGGTAGTTTAGGCCGGCACCTACCACCCCTATCCAGATATAAGCCGTCTCCACCCTGTTGATAACTCCGGCGCCGATGAGCATATTGGGAACTTCAGCGCCGCCTCCTATATAGGTAAGGTTTTTCTTGCCCTGCCTTATAATCTCATAGCAGGCGGCCACAGGCTCCCTCATAATCAGCCCGCAGTGGCTCAGTGAACAGCCATCAACAACATAGCGTCCAATGGCTTCACTTAAGGTCATTATTTTATCCTGTTCAGCCACAATAACACCTCCCCCAATTTACGGGAGTAAATGTCTCTCAAGAAGCATCCTCCACTTATTTAAAAGCCGAAATTCCCAGCACATCCCGTCCTATAATCAGCTTTTGCATCTCATTGGTTCCCTCGGCTATTGTAAAATAGCGAATATCACGGTAATAGCGCTCAACGGGAAATTCCGTGGTGTAACCATAACCACCATGGATTTGAAGCGCGTCCTCAGCTATTCTGAGCACATTGTCGGTGGCAAAAAGTTTTGCCATGGACGCCTCCCGCCTGCATGGCCTGCCCTTGTCGAGCAGTATGCTGGCCTGTAGGCCCAAAAGCCGCATGGCGCTTGTCATAGTCACCATTTCACTTATCTTGGCCTGGATAAGCTGATAACTCCCTATTGGTTTGCCAAACTGAATACGGTTTTTGGCGTACTCAACCGCGGCGTCGATACAGGCCTGGGCTATTCCCGCCGAAATAAACGCCACCATGGCCCGGGCGCTGTTCAAAAATTTCAGGCCGTGCCTCAGCCCGTCACCTATTTTACCAAGCAAATTCTCCCCGGGGACTTCACAATCCTCAAAAACCAGCTCAGCAAACGGGCAGCACACAGTTCCCATTTTTCCGATGGGCCTGGCATTGAAGCTGCTTTTCCCTTTCTCTACAATAAAGGCCCCCACACCGTCGATCCCCCTGGATTTATCGGTCTGGGCAATGACAATTCCGATATCTCCCTCAATCCCGTTGGTAATGAACATTTTGGTGCCGTTTATAACCCACCTGACCCCTTTTAGGAGGGCTGTTGTTTCGATGCTGGAGGTATCTGACCCCACGTTGGGCTCGGTAAGGGCAAAAAACCCCAACGACTCCACCTCCAATAAAGGTCTCATGTACTTTTCACGCTGTTCCTCAGTGCCATATTCGTAGATATGGGTAATTATCCCGTTGGAATTGGTTACTATGGCGCGCAGGGAAGGCCATACCCTGGACAGTTCCTCTATCATCATAAAGTACGTGGTGTAATCAAGTCCTTCGCCGCCAGCCTCTTTGGGCAGCATTCCCCCAATAAACCCGAATGGAATAAGTTTTTTAACTATTTCCTTTGGTATGGGCCGCTTGGTCATCTCGTATTCATCAACCAGAGGGCGGATGTCTTTTTCCAGAAACCGCCTGATGGTATCTTTAATCATTTTTTGCTCTTCTGTAAGCTCCAGGTCCAAAACCATCCCTCCTATTAATTTGAATCAGCTTTTCTCCTGTATATCAACATTGTGCTATTTCCTTCCTGCACTGTCTCCCCTCTTTGGTTTATCAGTATTCTTCTGAAAACCACCACTCCTCTGTCCGGCTTGCTGGTTACCCTCTTATCGGCCACCTCTACCTCCAAATGTACGGTATCGCCGATCCTGATAGGCCCTAGAAATTTCCATGAATCCACCGACAGCAAAGCGATCAAAGACTTGCGGCACCTGAAGTTCAAATCGGTTCTGGTAAACAGCCCTGAGGCTATCACCAGACCCAGAAGTCCATGGGCCACGCGTTCCCCGAAAATTGATTTTCTACCGTACTCTGCGTCGATATGCAGGGGGTTATAGTCCGCTGACAGTCCGGCAAAATTTACAATATCCGCTTCTGTGACCGTGCGGGCCGGGGAACTGAACCTGAAGCCTTTTTTCAAATCTTCATAATATAGGTGCAATTCGTCCAAAACAGCATCCTCCATACTTTTCGTCGAACCATCGGTTACTTTTTAAGAATGGTTATCGCACTGTTTGGACCAGCGCCCATGGCGTGGGCCAGTCCTATTTTTGCTTCTTTCACCTGCCTGGCCCCCGCATGGCCCCTCAACTGCATAACCACTTCATATATTTGACCGCCCCCGGTGGCTCCCAGGGGGTGTCCCCTTGAAATAAGCCCTCCGTCAGTATTGACTGGAATTTGGCCGTCCAGATTAAAAACACCCTCTCTCAGGAGCCGTGGAGCATCACCCTTGGGACAGAACCCCAATTCTTCAATATCCCATAGTTCTCCGGGCGCCATACTGTCATAGGCCTGGACGACATCCATGTCCGCGGGGCCATACCCGGCCAATTCGTACGCCTGACGGGCAGACAACTCAACGATGCTTTCCTTGGGAGGAAATTTAAAGCTGCCAGTGGAGCCATGTTGATAGCCCATTTCCCCATACACGCCCGAGGTAAGCACGGAACAGGCCACTGTTACAGCCTTACTCTTTACCCTCAGCTTTTCCGGCACGCAAAGAATAAAGGCGTTGGCACCATCTGCCAGTGGGCAGCAGTGGTAGAGTCTCAGGGGATCGGCAATTAATCTGGAGTTCATTACCTCTTCCACGGTAACCGGCTTTTGAAAGCGGGCATTGGGATTCAAGGCGCCGTTTTTGCGGTTTTTGACCGAAACCAGAGCGAGATCTTCTTCGGTGGCCCCGTACTCCTCCATATACAATAGAGTTTCCATGGCATAGTTTGCAGGTTGAACATTAAACCCCATCTGCAATTGCCAGGGGCGAAAGGCGGTACTGGGTATAGGCCCCCGGGGCATCTTTTCAAATCCGACGGCTATGGCAACATCATATAACCCCGCGGCAACCATCTGATAAGCCAGCCGGAAGGCTGACGCGCCACTGGAACAAGCATTTTCAACATTCACGATGGGAATTCCAGTCAACCCCACGTCCATTATTCCCTGGTGTCCGGACCCAGTGCCCTGATAGACACTGCCACAGAATGCCGCGCCGATTTCGTTCCAGCCCATCTCTGCATCCTTAAGAGCGGTAATAATTGCGTCAGCGGCCAATTCATAGGAAGCCTTGTCCGGATAGTAACCCCATTTGGTTGTGCCTATGCCAGCCACGACCACTTCCCTTGCATTGTTCATATATCTCCCCCCAAAAGTTACTTTTTTAGATAAATTACACAACGGGAGCAAACTTATAGGTAATAATTTCAGTACTGTCATCCTCGTCAAACAGTTTATCGATTACCAGCCTCATCTTTAACCCGGTTTTAAGTTGATCAAATTCAATGCCTGTGAACAGAGTTTCCACGTATACTCCCTCAGGAAGCTTTACAACCCCATAGGCAAAGGGAACAGGTCCTTTATAAAAACCGCCTGCCGGGGCTTGCCGGACCACTGTATAGGTGATGATCTCCCCTTCACTGCTGAGATTAATGTCCTGTAGATTTTCATTCTGGCAATGGGAGCAAAAATTTTTTTCTTTTTTGGGGAAAAAAATTTCATTACAACTCTTGCAGTTGCTCCCACTCAAACTGGCTTTTCCATCTATAAAGGAAAACATCCCTTCCATTACAGGCACCTTCACCTTTTCACCGCTCATGTTCCACCTCTCCTCCAAGTCTAAATACTCTGTTTTAATATAGAAGCAAATCGCGTGCCGGTAGTTTACCGCCTATTTACAAGGCATTTATCAGTCTCCATCACTAAAAATAAAAAAGTGAACGTTTAAGTTCACTTTTAGCACATAAAAACAAAATTCTTCACATTTTCTATACTCTCTTTTTTAAAAAACTATGAACAATGCATTGCCCACCCAAGTTTTTTTACTGGCCAGAAAAATTTTTCAAAATAATTATTTTATTTGCGGCCCATCAGACCACCATCAAGGTCATCTACTTTGCGGTTGCCGGGTATAGTAATATATAGCCCCGTCACCGCAATGAGAATAACTCCTTATAAGTAATTCTCCAAATCCCAGTATATACCTCCAGCCTGTATGATATAATTATATTTATTGGAAGGGGGGATGCCTGTGCCTTTCGCAGTTATTATGGCAGGCGGCAGGGGAGAAAGATTCTGGCCGAGAAGTAGAATGTCCAAGCCGAAGCAATTTTTAAAACTTATTGGCAATAAAACCATGCTGCAGTTGACCGTAGAAAGGATCGAGAACCTGGTCGGAATATCAGCTACCTATGTCGTGGCCGGTGCCGAATTTAAAGACATCATCCTGGAACAGGTCCCTAAGTTGCCTGAAGAAAACATCATTATTGAGCCGTTTGGCCGGGACACAGCCGCGGCAATCGGGCTGGCGGCCTTGGTCCTGGGGCGGAAAAACCCCCGGGAGGTCATGATTGTTCTACCCGCTGACCATTATATCGGCAACGTGAGCCATTTTCATGAAGTCCTGAGGAGCGCCGTAGCCACCGCAAGCCGGGGAGATAAAATAGTTACCCTGGGCATCACCCCACACAACCCTGAAACCGGTTACGGCTACATTCAGCGCGGCGAGCCGGCTGGCACCTTTGCCGGAATATCGGCCTACAGGGCCATCCGCTTTCTGGAAAAGCCGGACC
>LADL02000676.1_pt1 | contig 25027 bp, 17 predicted proteins | sample 619721 | NCBI WGS metagenome assembly LADL02 (sample SAMN03397408, study PRJNA257561) | rock porewater metagenome | biome: terrestrial; feature: Opalinus Clay rock; material: porewater; isolation source: Opalinus Clay rock porewater BRC-3 borehole | place: Switzerland: Mt Terri URL, St-Ursanne ...
AACCTCAAGGCTTCTTTTTTGCTCAAATTGCTCAATGCGGTTTTGTTGGCGAATTCTATAACCCAAATAGGATTTGTTTTACTGTATTCTCTTAAAACCCAACCAATGGCTTTGTTGATAAAAAATTCTTTTGATCCCAATAGTGAATTGATTACGGAACCCAGCAAAGCGGTGTCTAAATTTTCTTTGTATTTCAATTGAAACAACAAGGCGCATCTTTGAAGCCAAATATTATTTGAGTCGATCCATTTTTTGACATAGGCAGCTCTTTGCTCGGGAAATTTTATAAAGTATTCGCCCATCAACTTGGCAGCAATAAAATCAATAGTGTCCCACCAGGATTTATGCGTAACCATATATTCATAAAGTTCAATGTCCTTTTTCTCTAAATGTTTTACATATTTATAAGCAAGTTCCTGTGAAAAATATTGATAATCCCGCTGAGGTTTTTCCCAGAGCGCTATAACAATGTTGTCTAATTCCTCTTTTTTAGGCAGATATTCTTTGATGAAAAGTGGTTTTTGAATTTCACGTCTTTCTGCGGATTTAATGCCATAATACTCAAATTGATTTCGCATATAGGCTTTTTGTTCTAAAGCGATGTTTGGATTTGCATATTGAGCTAATTCAATTTCTAAGGTGTTTATGAATGTTGTCATTTTTGTTTTCACGTTTTCCAATTAGCTAGTATATGAAAACAAATATAAATGTTTAACCACAAAAAATCTTGATAAATATTGTTTATGCAGATTATGAATACCATAAATGATGGAGCAATAAGCAAAAATGAAGATAATCGGTAAATGGCTTATTTTCGGTAACAATTGTTATGTTATAATTACGTTAAAATTTTAGGATTATCACCAATAGTCTTATATTTGTTGAAATTAAAGGCGGATAAAAACGCCAATTTACCCAAATAATTTATGAAATTTAAACATATCATTTATATCCTCCTTGTTGCAGGTATCGCAGCATTGGCTATATACAGAATCAGTGACAATAAAAAGGAAAACAGCCAGGGAAAACAAAAAAGCGGTGGGCAGCCAAAAGTCACGGTGGTCGGAATGGTTTTGAAACCGCAGGAATTTGCCGAAAACCTTTCTCTTTCGGGCACGCTGGAAGCCAATGAACAAATAGAAATACGAAGCGAGATTCCAGGAATTGTTGAAAGCATTAAATTCAAAGAGGGAAGCAAAGTCACAAAAGGACAAATTTTATTTACCGTCAACGACCTTGAACTTCGGGCACGTCTTGCAAAAGTGCAGACCGCCCAAAGACTTGCCGCTGAAAATGAACGCAGGGCAAAACTCCTTTTGGCAAAAGAAGCTATTAGCCAGGAAGAATACGATATTTCTGAAGCCGATTTTCAGTTTGCCCGCGCAGAATCACAACTTGTCGCTGCACAATTGGCGAAGGCAACCGTGAGAGCCCCATTTTCAGGCACTATAGGTTTGCGTTATATTTCGCAAGGCACTTATGTAACGCCAACAACGCCTATTGCCAGATTGGTGAATACAGATCAATTAAAGATTACTTTCTCTATTCCTGAAAAATATTCTTCGCAAATAGCGCTTAAAGACAGAATCACTTTCACCACCACTAATGCGAAAGAACAATATACAGCAACCATTTACGCCATTGAGCCTGAAGTGGAATTGACCACCCGTACCTTAAAAATGCGTGCCATTGCCGACAATATGGAAGGGAAATTAATTCCTGGGACTTTTGCCAATGTTTTTCTTCCGCTTGCCATAGTGAAAGATGCTTTGCTGGTTCCAACAGAATCTCTAATTCCCATCCAAAACGGAAAAAAGATTTTTGTTTCTGAAAACGGTCTGGCAAAAGAAGTGATTGTTGAAACCGGTGCCCGAACTGAGAGTTCCGTTAATGTGTTATCGGGTTTAAAACCTGGAGACACCATCCTTACTTCTGGGGTTATGATGCTTAGAAACGGCACACCCGTAAAAGTAAATCTTGTCCAACCGGCAGAAAATCCAGCATTATAATGAGTTTATCAACGTTAAGCATAAAACGCCCGGTTCTGACCATTGTAATGAACCTCGCCATTGTTCTTTTTGGGATCATCGGTTTCACCTATCTTGGGGTGAGGGAATTTCCTTCCATAGATCCCGCCATCATCTCAGTGCGTACCAATTATACGGGCGCAAACCCCGATATTATTGAGTCGCAAATCACCGAACCTTTGGAAAAAGCGATCAATTCCATAGACGGAATCAGAAACATCAGTTCTTCCAGCAACCAAGGTTCCAGCAATATCAATATAGAATTCAATCTGGATAAAAATCTGGAAGAAGCCGCAAATGATGTTCGGGATAAAGTTTCTCAGGCAGTGCGAAGCCTTCCGCAGGATATAGACGCGCCACCCGTTGTTTCCAAATCCGATGCCGATTCAGATGCTATCATTTCTATGACGGTGCAAAGTGATGTCAAAAATGTTCTGGAGCTTTCAGATTATGCCGATAATGTAATCGCGCCGCGCCTTCAAACAATTCCTGGCGTAAGCAGCGTTCAAATCTGGGGACAACGAAAATATGCGATGCGACTGTGGATTGACCCCATAAAACTGGCTTCTTACGGAGCCACGGTTAGCGATGTTCGTGCAGCCTTGGCTTCTCAGAATGTTGAATTACCAACGGGTAAATTGACCGGTGCAAACACCGAACTTGCCGTAAAAACAGTAGGAAACCTTTCTACAGTTGAAGAATTTAACAATATTATCATTCGGGCCGACGGCGACAATTTGGTGCGATTAAGCGATATAGGAACAGCAACTTTAGAAGCTGAAAACCTAGAAACCAAACTAAGCGATTCCGGTCAGCCCATGGTTGCAATGGCCATTATTCCGCAGCCGGGGAGCAATTACCTGGATATTGCCGATGCGTTTTATAAGCAATACGAGCTTCTTCAAAAAGATTTGCCCAAAGATTTTAAATTGAATGTGGTTATTGACAATACCGAATTTGTAAGAAAAGCGGTAACTGAAGTTGTGGAAACCCTGGCTATAGCCATCATTCTGGTTATCTTGGTCATTTACCTGTTTTTTAGAAATTGGTCCATTGCTTTAAGGCCGCTGATTGACATTCCTGTTTCCCTGATAGCCACTTTTTTCATTATGTGGATGTTTGGTTATTCCATCAATGTGCTCACGCTTCTTGCCATTGTGCTTGCTACAGGGCTGGTGGTGGATGACGGAATTGTGGTGACTGAAAATATATACAAAAAAGTTGAAGAAGGAATGAACCCAATTCAGGCTGCCATTAAAGGCTCTAACGAGATTTTCTTCGCAGTTATTTCCATTTCTGTAACCTTGGCGGCTGTTTTTCTGCCGGTCATTTTTTTGGAAGGATTTGTGGGCAGATTGTTTAGGGAATTTGGGGTGGTTTTGGCTGCAGCTGTGCTAGTCTCGGCTTTTGTGGCTTTGACATTGACCCCAATGCTAAATGCCTATTTGATGAGACCGGGCAAACAGGAAAGGTCCAAATTTTACAATTTTACGGAAAAGTATTTTGTAAAAATGAATACTTCTTATGCCGAATCGCTTCGCGCTTTTATGAAAAAGAAATGGTTGAGTTTTCCAATTCTTATTGCTTGTTTGGTAATCACAGTGGTGTTTTACGGACTTCTGAAAAAGGAGACGGCTCCTTATGATGACCGTAGTTTTATAGGTTTAGGCGCTACGGCCCCCGAAGGCTCTTCTTACGATTATATGGATCGATTTATGACAGAGATTACCGAACTTATCAACGATTCCATTCCCGAAAAGAAAGTGAGTCTCATCATTACTTCTCCCGGCTGGGGTTCTTCCTCGGTAAACAGCGGTCGTGCCCGTATTGCCTTGGTGCAACCTGGTGAAAGAGAACGTTCTCAACAAGAAATTGCCGCCGATCTTACAAAGTGGACGCGTCAATATCCAAATGCGCGGGTAAATGTATCTGAATCTCCAACCATTTCAGTAAATCGCCGTGGGGGAATGCCAATTCAATATGTAATTCAGGCACCTAATTTTCAACAGCTTGAAGAGAAAATTCCTGAATTTATGGAAGAAGCAGGAAAAGATCCTACTTTTTCCAATACCGATGTAAACTTAAAATTCAACAAACCAGAGATCTATGTAACCATTGACCGTGAAAAAGCGCAAAGTTTGGGTGTCTCTGTTCTGGATGTGGCACAAACACTGCAACTCGCTTTGAGCGGACAACGTTTTGGGTATTTTATGATGAATGGCAAACAATATCAGGTGATGGGCCAATTTGACAAAAAAGACCGCTCAGCCCCAATGGATCTTACTTCTATGTTTGTAAGAAATAAAGAAGGACTCCTCATACAGCTTGATAATTTGGTCACTACCGAAGAACAAAGCAGTCCGCCGCAGTTATTCCACAACAACCGTTATATGAGTGCTACAGTATCTGCAAGCTTGGCGCCCGGAATGAGTATTAGTGACGGAATAGATGCCATGGAACGCATTAAGGAAAAAGTTCTGGGAGAGAATTTCACCACAGATCTTGCCGGGGAATCCAGAGACTTTGTGGAGAGCAGTTCCAATACGATGTTTGCATTCGGACTGGCATTGTTGCTTATTTTCCTTATTCTGGCAGCACAATTTGAAAGTTTTATAGATCCGTTCATCATCATCCTTACGGTTCCAATGGCAGTGGCAGGCGCTATGTTTTCATTATGGATCTTTGGGCAAACCTGGAATATTTTCAGCCAGATAGGAACAGTCATGCTTATAGGGCTGGTGACCAAAAACGGAATTTTAATCGTGGAATTTGCTAATCAGCTCAGGGAACAAGGAATGCCAAAAGGAGAAGCAATTTTAAAAGCATCAGAAACCAGGTTAAGGCCAATTCTTATGACAAGCCTTACCATCGCCTTGGGAGCTTTGCCTATTGCCATTGCGCTTGGCGCAGCTTCCACCAGCAGAATAGGAATGGGTGTTGTTATTATTGGCGGTACCATGTTCTCGCTGATGTTGACTTTATTTATAATTCCTGCGATCTATATGCTGTGGTCCAGAGAAAAGAAACACCGTCCCGAATTCGACGAACCGGAAACCTTGTTAAAAATGGAAACCCAATTAAATGAATAATATAGTTAAATTTTTAGTTTTATTTTTTTTCGCTTCAGCGGTTCATGCGCAAGAATTACTCACGGTGGAAGAAGCTGTGAAAATTGCCCTTGAGAACAATTTTCAGATAAGGATTGCATCCAACGAGCTGGAAATTGACAAAGCCGGCGTGAATATAGGGAATGCAGGAATGCTTCCATCAGTTGGCGCTACACTAAACAACAATAACAGCATTCAAAACAGTTCCCAAACCCGTGCCGACGGAAATTTAATTGAACTCGACAATGCCAAAAATAACAGCCTGAATTATGGGGTGGTGTTGGATTGGACGCTGTTTGATGGCTTCCGCATGTTTGCGCGCTATGATCAACTGAAAGAACTGGAAAAACTGGGTGAGGCACAGTTAAAACTGGCTGTTTTAACCCGGGTTAGCGATGTGATGATTGCCTATTATGATCTGGTGCAGCAACAACAGCAGCTTACTGCTTTAGACAGTACCCTTGTTATTTCAGAACAAAGGTTAAATCTTGCCAATAACCGTTTTACCATTGGAAAATCGTCCAAATTGGAAGTGCTGAATGCAAAAGTGGATTTAAATACAGATTTAACCACCATATTGCGACAAAAGGAACTGTTTGTGAATACCAAGATTAGACTTAACGAAATTCTTGCCCGCGATACGAATGCAGATTTTAAGGTGATTGATGAAATAAGTTTGGGGGAACCACTTTTTCTGCCTGAACTCGAATCCCTTGCCCAAAAGCAGAATCCTTTATTGCAGGCACAAATCATCAATAAAAATATTGCCCAACTTCAGTTGAAGCAAGTCAGGGCAGGCCGATATCCAACCATTGTTGCCAGTACAGGATACGTTTTTAGTGAATCGGAATCCAGCCTGGGTTTTACAACCAGCACCAATTCAAGAGGCTGGAACTACGGATTTAGTGCCAGACTGAATATTTTTGACGGATTTACGCAAAACCAAAATGAAAAAATAGCAAAGATCCAAATTGAAAATACCGATTTAGAAATTGAACAGCAAAAACAGACTTTACAATCACAACTTGGAACAACCTACCAGACCTATTTAACCAATATCAGTCTGATTGAGCTTGAAAGGAGCAACGAAACAATTGCAAAGGAAAACCTCGATATCACTATGGAAAAGTTCAGGATTGGGACCATACCAACCATCGAATTTAGAACAGCGCAGCTCAATTATATCAACGCCATTGTGCGTTACAGCAATGCCAAGTTCCAGGCAAAACTATCCGAGATCAGCTTAAAGGAATTTGCGGGGAATCTGATGTTTTAATTTTGGGCAGCATTTTTATGGATGCCAATAAAGGAATTTTTTTAATGACGTATTAAAGCAGTTTAGATGTTCGCTTTGCAAACTGATTTCTCATAGATACATTTTGTTCCAAAGCAATTTTGGGATTTGCATGCTGAGCGAATTCAATTTCTAAGGTGTTTATGAATGTTGTCATTTTTTTTTACTAGTTAAAAAAAACATATCTAATACTAAGAAAATAATGTATTGCGGTTATTCGTTATTTTCTATGATGGTTGATTTCCCTTTTCTTCCGTTGTTTGAAAATGCGGCCAATATAATTTTTCCTTTTTCTTCAATGGGTTTTGTATAAATTTCACTATTGATGGTTGGTTCGGAGCCATCAGTTGTGTAACGGATTACAAATCCAAGTTGCTGAATATTGGCTTTTACTTTCCCTGAGTCGATAATTGCACCAACAGGCGGAATGCGATAGTTGAATCCGCCCGAATAATAATCCAACCGAGGCAATTCTTTTTTACCAAGAACATTAACAAATGCTGACCAGTCTTTATTATAAGAAACATGGCTTATTTCTGGATTCTTTTCAGTGGCCCAGGAAGGATTTTGAGCCCAGGCCCGTTCTGCCAAGGCCAATAATTTTGGAAACAATAAATATTCCAACATATTGGTATCCCGCACATTTTCGCCAAACATTTGCCCTTGAATTCCAAGAATATTCGATTTTCCAAAATCGGTCAATCGCTCTTTGCCGTCGAATAAATTTGCTTTAATCGGATTTCCATTGGTGTCTTCTTTGGTGTTTTTATAGTAATCAAAAGGAATAAAATAAAAAGGTTTTTCAGTGTCATTATAACCCGCCCAATTATATCCGGGCTCATCGGCCGCTTTTTCGTATGCCAAATCAAAATACAGATTGCTTACGCTTGAAAGCACCACTTTATAGCCAGCATTAGCCAAACGGTAAGGCAAATCTTCGTTGCCCCAGCCAATTCCGTTGTTCCAAACATAAGCCCTAAAACCTTTATTGGCAAAATCGGGATTGGGAATGTGTTTAATTTTTCCGTTCAACACCGTTTTTTGCATCGCAATTTCCTCCCAGCCGGAAAGCGTTAGTCCGCGTTTGGAAAGTATTTTTTTTCATCTTGTCAAAATAATACACCCAAAGATCATCGGTGGAATTAAGTTTGTCATCTTCGGCAATTAATTTATTGGAAATCGGGGAAAGTTTCCAGGTTCCTTTCGGCACTTCATCGCCGCCAATATGAATGGTTGAAATTGGGGCGCCGGCATCTTTATACATCGCCAACAGCTCATCAATGACTTTTTCCATAAAATGATACGTTGACGGCAAGGCCACACACATCACATTATCGTTCCACCCTTGCGCGGAAGAATAAACGGATTTGTCATTTAAATCGCGCAGTAAATAACGTTCGGCTTCTTGCTGATTGCCTAGTTTCATAAATTTACGATACCTTGAATCCATCGCTTTAATGGCCGCTCTGCTATGTCCGGGAGATTCTATTTCAGGAATTACGTTAATGTGTCTTTCTGTGGCATATTTTAATATTTCGATAAAATCTTGTCTGGAGTAATAGCCGCTTCCCGGATAAAATCCTGTATCAGGGCCGGATGCGTAAGATGGCGGCAAGAATGAATTGCTGTCGGTTGTATGGCCACGTTTTCCGCCAACTTCGGTAAGTTCAGGCAACGACTGAATTTCAATTCTCCAGCCTTCGTCGTCACTAAAATGAAAATGAAAACTGTTCATCTTATAAAATGACATCACGTCCAGCATTTTGAAAATGGATTCTTTTGTCTGGAAATTTCGCGCCACATCAAACATAAAACCTCTGTATGCAAAACGAGGTTCGTCTTGTACCTCACAATTTGGAATTGCAATTGATGTTGATTTATTTTTCCAGGAATCTGTTGGCATCAATGATTTCAACGATTGAATTCCGTAAAAAACACCACTTTCTGTTGAAGCTGAAATTTCAATTTTATCGGATTGGATGTCAAGTATATATGCTTCGTTTCTTAAATTCGCTTTCTTTAAAATGATTTGACTTAAGTTATTGGTGTTTGAATTAACGGCAATAATTCCTTCGAGAACTTTAGACAATTCATTCGAAAGATAATTGGCTTCACCCAAAAATTCCGGATCTGATTGAATGTTCACATTTTTGTCCAGCACAAATTTTCCCTGAATATCTTTGAAGAATTTTGGTGAAGGGAAAATTTTTGGTAAATTTTCAACAGGAATAGCTGAAATTACTTTGTTGTTGCCATAAGTGGTTTGGGCGGTAATAAAATTTACGGTAGCATCCGAAATTGGTTTCAAAATATAATTTTTGATGCTGTATCCTTTTTCGGGATTCGTGTCCCAAACTATGTAAAATCCCGCTGGTGCATAGGTGAGATTAAGAATCTTCCCATTGGAAATAAATGAAAAATCTACGCTTTGATTTGGCTTTAATCCTTTGAAACTTTGCGTAGCCTTCAATTGGCTAATATCGCCATTTACGTGTGTAATCACAAAATCCTTTGAGTTTGAAGTTGGCGTGGTTTTACGGCTGTAGTTAAAATAAATTGTCCATCCAGAGGCAGGAAAATTTGTTTTTCCATTGTTTGTAAACTTCAAAGAAGTGAGCACTTTATTTTCTTTATGATAATTATTGGTTGTCAATTCCCAATTGATTTGCAAATTATTTTCATCAAACAAGGGCATCTTCTGCGAATAGGCTGAAAATGAATTGACAAAAAGGACTGACAAAATAATTAGGTAACGCATTACAATTTTGTTTTAAGTGATTTATAGCGGAGAATAACAGGCTCCAAATACATTTTTGTGGCAGTTTATAGATGATTAGTGCAAATTCAACGACCATTTTTTTCTGTCATCTTACCTGCTAAATATAGATTATATTGTCTTATTCCCCCAATTTTTGTGCTTTTAATTATTAAGGTATGGCCATGAACCGAATATATCCGAAAAATCGGTGTAAGAAATTGAATACTTATATGTTTTTTAAAAAATTATAAAGCGCACTTGGCTCTAAGATATAGCTCAAATTCCTTATAGAAATGAGCTTTATTTTAGAGTTCTATGAGCTATAAAATATAGGTTAAATTTGTTTCTGATAATTTAAGGCTCATATAAATTAATTTTAAAGCTCAATTATGGTATTTTTTGAGCTATATTTACAAATAAAATGAGCCACAAAAATAAATTTATAAAATATGCTAGATGCTAAGAGTCTTGAAATACTTTCTTTTTTAAAAGCAAACCCTTCGATATCGTCAAAAGAAATCTACGACGGATTAAAAATTGAAATTGGCTATGCCACTGTAAAACGTATCTTGTCAAAATTAGTTGATGAAAATCTTGTTTCAACAATTGGAAAGGGAAGGGGAAGAAAATACATCATTAGTCCGGCATATAATTTATTTTATCCAATGGATTTAAACAGTTATTTTGAAAAAGAAATTGATGAACGAGAAATTTTAGACAGCTTCAATTTCAACTTAATAAAAAACACCTTAAATCAAGTAAACCTTTTCACCAAGGAGGAGCTTCAAAAACTTCAAAAACTTCAAAAAAGGTACGAAGAAAATATTTTAAATTTATCTGAATCAGAATATCATAATGAGCTTGAACGATTAGCGATTGACTTAAGTTGGAAATCCTCTCAAATAGAAGGCAATACCTATTCTCTTTTAGAAACTGAACGCTTATTAAAAGAAAAAGAAACAGCCTCCGGAAAATCAAAAGATGAAGCTGTAATGCTTCTAAACCACAAAGATGCCATAGATTTTATTGTAAATAACAAAAGTTATGTATCACCTTTAAAAATGTCCAGTATTGAAGATATACATAGTATTTTAATTAAAGATCTTGGAATAGAACGCAATATCAGAAATAGAAGGGTAGGTATTTCCGGAACAAATTACAAGCCTTTAGACAATGAACATCAAATAAAAGAGACATTAATTGATATGTGTGATTTGGTAAACGGTAAAGGAAATGTGTTTGAAAAAGCATTGCTAACCCTTGTTTTACTTTCTTATATACAAGCATTTGGAGATGGAAATAAAAGAACTGCAAGAATAATTAGCAATGCGATACTTATCAGCCATGGTTACTGCCCAATTTCTTTTAGGACAATTGATTCTATAGCATATAAAAAGGCGATGCTGTTATTTTATGAGCAAAATAATATGACTGCATTTAAAGAGATTTTTATTGATCAGTTTGAATTTGCGGTTAATACCTACTTTTAGATTGCTTCTGATCACCTGTATGTTGAATTTATTAATTATATAAGTGGCAGCGTAGGAAAAAGCAGTGTTAGGTTTTGTGTGTGCTACTTTCCGATACAAAAATTAGCAAAAATATTCCCCAACAAATCTTCAGTAGTGACTTGACCTGTTATCTCACCCAAATGAAACAATGCCTGACGGATGTCGATGGCAAACAAGTCGGCGCTGATGTTGTTGTCAATGCCTTTTTGTACTTCTTTAATCGCTTTTAAAGCGTTGTTCAAGGCTTCAAAATGACGCGAATTGCTCACAATGGTTTCGTTGTTGCTTAAAGCGCCTTTGTTGGCCAATTGGGTGAGGGTGGAAGTGAGCTCATGAATCCCGATTTTCTCTTTTGCCGATAAAAACAGGAGGGAAGTGTTCTGAAAAGCTTCAGTTGTTTTTTCGATCAATTCGGCATCGGCAACATCCACTTTATTTGCAATAATCAACAATTGTTTGTTCGGATAGTTGTCTTTGATCTTTTTGATTTCTTCCAAAATTCCTGAAAGGGAAAGTTGGCCGTTTTTAATTTTTTCCAAATCGAAAACGTAAATAACCAGTTGCGCCTGATCAATTTTTTCGAATGTTTTTTGAATACCCAGACTTTCAACCAAATCTTCCGTGGTTCTGATTCCTGCGGTATCCACAAACCGATAAGCAACGCCGTCTATGGCAATTTCATCTTCTATGGCATCTCTTGTGGTTCCTGCAATATGGCTCACAATGGCTTTTTCCTCATTCAGCAAGGCGTTCAGCAACGTCGATTTCCCCACATTTGGTTCGCCCACAATCGCTACCGGAATTCCGTTTTTCAACACATTTCCCAAAGCAAAAGAATCAATCAGCCGTTTCAACACCGAGCTTATTTTTTCCACCAGTCGGTTAAATTCAGCCCTGTCTGCAAATTCAACATCTTCTTCAGAAAAATCGAGTTCCAGTTCTATCAGACTGGCAAAATTCAGCAATTGCTGACGCAGGTTTTTAATTTCATTGCTAAAACCGCCGCGCATTTGCTGTAAAGCCACTTGGTGCGATGCTGCAGAATTGGAGGAAATTAAATCGGCAACAGCTTCGGCTTGGGTCAAGTCCATTTTTCCGTTCAAAAAAGCGCGCAAGGTAAACTCGCCCGCATTGGCATTTCGAACGCCATTTTTGATGAACAATTGTATCATTTCCTGCTGAATGTAAACAGAGCCGTGACAGCTGATTTCAACCACATTTTCACCGGTATAGGAATGCGGATTCTTAAAAACAGAAACCAAAACTTCATCGATCACGCGATTCCCGTCCACAATATTCCCCAAATGAATGGTATGCGATTTTACCTTGTTCAACTCTTTTTTTCCGAATTTGGATACAAAAAACCGATTCACAATTTCAATCGAATCTTCACCCGATAAACGAACAACCGCAATGGCGCCAACACCCGATGAGGTGGCCAAAGCAATAATGGTGTCGTTTATAATGGAATTGTTCATAGGTGTAAAAATACGGTTTTTAGTTTATTGTTGAGTTGTTTAATCGTTTATGCGTTTAATTGTTTACAGTTGTATTTGCTTAATCATTGATTTATATGTTGATGCTAAAATAATTTAACATTCAAAATTTAAAATTCAACATTCAACATTAATTTTCAATGATAAACAGCCTGTTTTATAAAATCTTCATAATCCTTATAAAACAACTCAAACTGATGCATGGTTTTGTTGAAAAATTCATAAGCCGCTCTCCAGGTATTTTTATCGTGAATGTTGAATTTTTCTGGGTGTTCAACATAAATCCGGTGAATTGCCTTGCCGTTTTCCAGCATATAAGCAGCATCAAAAATAATTTCTGCTAAATATTCTTCGGTAAGAATGGTTTTTAACGCCAAAATCTGGTCAAAAAGCAGCTGATTTTTATGCTTGTCGAACGATTCAATGTCCAAACAAACCAATGCCTTGTTTTTATCGGCCACAAACTTAAAGCTGAAATCCTTGATTTGCGTATTGTACAACACCCATTTTCTCGGAAAAGATTTCCCAAAACTTGTCCAAAATTCTTTTCGCAACTGCGCCGCTTCCTCTTTACTGAACATTTTTCAAATCGTGTAATTGTTTTTTTGTTGAGATTTAAAATTATTCAACATCCATAATTCAACATTCAAAATTAATTTTCAAATGAAATTTATCCATGAATTGATTCCTGCGTTCCCAAATTTTTCATCAATTCGGCTTCAAAATCCAGCAAATCGTTCCATTTTTTATCCACTTCTTCGCGGTCGCCATATTTACGGGCAAAACCTAAAAATAAGGTATAATGATTTGCTTCCGAAGCCATTAAATCGCGGTAAAATTTTGCCAGTTCGGGGTCCTTAATGTTTTTCGACAGCAGCCTGAAACGCTCACAGCTCCGTGCCTCAATAAGCGCCGCATATAGCAATCTGTGCACCAATTGCGTGGTTCTGCTGCCGCCTTTCGGGAAAAATTTCAGCAAATTATTCACATATACGTCTTTTCGGTCGTGTCCCAAAATCACGTCCCGTTTCAATAACCGTTCGTGCACCATCTTAAAATGGCTCATTTCCTCTTTCACCAACGCGACCATTTCTGTCACCAAGTCCGAATATTCCGGAAAACTCATAATCAACGAGTTCGCTGTTGAAGCAGCTTTCAGCTCGCAATGTGCGTGGTCTATCAAAATTTCATCAATATTTTTTTCGGCAATGTTCACCCAGCGCGGGTCGGTAGGAAGTTTTAAACCTAACATAAGGCATTAAATTTATGGTTAATTTTATTGGTTTTATTTGGGTGTTCCCGCCGAAAAAGCGGGCGGGTCTTTCGTTCCAAACTTTTTTCGCAGAAAAAGCGCAAAAAGGTTTTCCCCTGCAACCCCTAACACAATTATTAATTAAATTTCTTAGCGTCCTTAGCGATTTTTCTTAGCGCGGCTTGCGGTTAAATATAAATAAGCCAATGATTTATTGTGCCATAAACTTTGTGAACCTCTGTGTTTTTCCTTTGTGCATCTTTGTGCAACAGCTTTTTAATCACACGGAGATTCTCGGAGAATCCCTAAGTTACACAAAGAAATATACCGAAATTTGTGTAAAACTTTGCCCATTGCGATTTTTCTTTGCGCGTTTTGCGGTTAAAAAATCAGTAAAATTAAAATATTAATAGACTTTAGGCACTCTAGGCACTTTTTACTTTCACCTAATTACAAATCACCCAAGTGAATTTAAATGTCCAAATCAAAAGTCTTCTTCAACAATTCAATTGCGCTGTTTTTTTCTCTCAATTTCTGATATTTTTCATCTGGCGTATAGGCATATTTCCTGGTTTCTTCTTCATTTACGTCAACAACAACATCCAATTTAAAATTGTTCAGTTTCTCGCGCAAATATTTTACCAATGGAAATTTAGCACGATCAAGCTGGTCTTTCATCATCGCATTCGGCAACTGAAAATGGATCATTCCGTTTTCAACGCTGGGCACATTCGAATTCATAATCGATGCCACACTTTTTTTGCCTTCATCCATCAATAAATTGATGTAAGCTTCCCATAGCAGCAACAATTTGCTTTCCGAAAAATCATCCGCAGGCAATCCGTCCACTTCTTCAAAATCGACTTCAATTTTTGCGACTTCCGCTTTTGTTTTTAAACTTTTTAATGAAAGGCCGGAGGATCTTCTCGGCATATTGATCAATTCAGGTTTTACAACTTCTGTGCTTGGCGCGGCAATTTTCGGTGCCACGTTAATTACAGGCGTTTCTTGTTTTGCAACAGCCTTAATTTCTTCTTTAACTATAAATTTTGCGCTGCTTTTTTTGGCAATTTTTGATCTAAAAACAACCGCCGAAATTATATAAGGCTTGCTATTTTTTTTTTCTCCGTCGTAAGTGACAGAGGCCAGTTGCATCAGGGCAAGTTCAACCAGCAATCGCTGATTTTTACTGCTTTTGTATTTCAAATCGCAGTCGTTTGCCAATTCAATTCCCTGCAACAAAAATTTCAAATCACATTTTTCTGATTGGGACAAATATTTCTTTTTGGCGTTGTCGCCAACTTCCAGCAAATCGATTGTTATTTTATCCTTACTCACCAGCAAATCCCTAAAATGCGATGCCAGTCCGGTGATAAAGTGGTTTCCGTCAAATCCTTTCGACAAGATGGTGTTAAAATGAACCAAAACTTCCGGGATGTTATTGTCGAGTAACAAATCGGTGGTTTTAAAATATTCATCGTAATCCAGCACATTCAGGTTTTCGGTAACTGCTTTACGCGTCAATTCTTTGCCTGAAAAACTTACCACACGGTCAAAAATGGAAAGTGCGTCACGCAAAGCGCCATCTGCTTTTTGGGCAATAATATGCAAGGCGTCATCTTCCGCATCAATATGCTCCTGGACGGCTATTTTCTCCAAATATTTTTTGGTGTCCAACACTCCAATACGTTTAAAATCAAATATCTGGCAGCGAGAAAGTATGGTCGGAATTATTTTATGTTTTTCGGTGGTCGCCAAAATAAAAATGGCGTGTGCCGGCGGTTCTTCCAAGGTTTTTAAAAACGCGTTGAAAGCTGATTGAGAAAGCATATGAACCTCATCAATAATATACACTTTGTATTTTCCTGTTTGTGGCGGAATGCGAACCTGGTCGTTTAAATTTCGTATGTCGTCAACCGAATTGTTCGAAGCGGCATCCAGTTCAAAAATGTTAAAAGCAAAATCTTCCTCAAGGTCGCCGCCGCTTGCCTGGTTTATTTTTTTTGCCAAAATCCGCGCACAGGTTGTTTTTCCGACGCCTCTCGGACCGGTAAACAACAATGCCTGCGCCAAATGGTTGTTTTTTATAGCATTGTCAAGCGTGTTTGTAATGGCTTGTTGCCCAATGACGTCCTCAAAAGTTTGAGGTCGGTATTTACGGGCTGATACTACAAAATGTTCCATATATTATTTTTTTATTCGGATGGTAAAAGTACTTATTAAAAGGTAAATATTAAAAGTTAAATATTAAATATTAGAAGTTAAATATTAAATATTAGAAGTTAAATATTAAATATTAAAAGTAAAATATTAAATATTAGAAGTTAAATATTAAATATTAAAAGTAAAATATTAAATATTAAAAGTTTTTAATTGTAAATAATGTTATAATTACAAATCAAACTCCCTTTCCTTTGGAAAAGCCTGTCCCGTTTTTGTACGGGAGGCTGGGGATAGGATTAAATATTAAAAGTTTCAGTCCCGATAGCTATCGTGATCAAGTTTCACGTTTTTAAACATATATCATACAACTTATTCCAAGAGGGGAATTAATTCAGATCAATATATATGAACTTCCTGATTGTTTTTAATTGGTTTCTATCACCTTTTTCAACTTCGGTCTGCGGTCTGCCGTCTTCGGACTTATAATTTAACATTTAACATATAACATATAACCAATAACTTATTACTTTATCTCATATATCTTATTGTAAAGATGTTTGTATCTTGAAATAATTTCATCGCGTTTTGGTTTCATGGTTGGCGTTAACAAACCATTGTCAATTCCCCAAACTTCAGGTGTCAGTTCAAATCTTTTAATCATTTCCCACTTGCCGAAACTTTTATTTCCTTCTTCAATTTCTTGGTTAATTCGTTCTATAACAATCGGATTTTCAATTAAATCCTCATTGTTTTGAAGGATAGGTTCATGGTGTATTTTCGCCCATTTTCTTAGAAAATCGAAGTTAGGCTGAACAATCGCCGCTGGCATTTTTTGGCCTTCACCAATCACAATAATTTGCTCAATAAATCGGGATTGTTTCATCTGATTTTCAAGCAAGGCTGGCACGATGTATTTTCCGCCCGAAGTTTTAAAAATCTCTTTTTTGCGTCCGGTAATTTTAAGAAAACCTTCTGCATCAACTTCGCCTTTATCTCCAGTATGGAAATAATCGCCGGTCATCACACTTTTCGTTTTTTCCGGATCTTTATAGTAACCAAGCATAATGTTAGGGCCTTTCACCAATATCTCGCCGTCTTCTGCAATCTTAACTTCCACATTGTCAATAGGTTTTCCAACAGAGCCAATTTTAAAAAGATTTCCTTTATACATATTTACGGACACTACCGGAGATGTTTCTGTCAGTCCGTAACCTTCCATCACCTGCATTTTTGCTGCAGAAAATACTCTGGCCAATCGTGGCTGCAAAGCGGCGCTTCCTGAAACCATGGTGGTTAAATTTCCGCCCAATGCCTCACGCCATTTTACAAAGATGATCTTGTTGGCAATGGCCAATTGTTGTTCATACCACCAGCCGTTTTTTCCGTATGGTTCATATTTTAATCCCAATTCAACTGCCCAGAAGAATAAAATTCGTTTAATTCCAGTTAATTCAGACCCTTTTGCGATGATGCCGTCGTATATTTTTTCCAGTAAACGCGGCACAACCGACATTAAACTTGGATTGGTTTCTTTGATGTTTTCCCCCAGTTTTTCAATGGATTCCGCAAAATAAATGGAAGTTCCTGAGTACTGATATAAGTAGTGCAACATGCGTTCAAAAATATGGCAAATCGGTAAAAAACTCAGGGTTCTCGTAGTTCCTAAAATTAAAGGCAGTCTGGGAAAACTGTCCAAAACATTCGTTACAATGTTGTTATGGGAAAGCATTACGCCTTTTGGTTGCCCTGTGGTTCCCGACGTGTAAATAATGGTGGCCAAATCAAACGGTTTTACTGAATTTTTCGCTGCTTCAACTTCGGCCTGATTGCTTTCATCTTTACCAAGTTCTAAAACTTCTTCCCAATTTTTGCAACCTCCAATTTCTTCAAAAGAATAAATTTCTTTAATGGAAGGTGCATTTTTTTTGGCCGAAATGGCTTTTTCATAAAGAACCGCATCCGACAAAAAGCAATAAATGGCTTCTGAATGATTGAAAATATACGCATATTCTTCTTTAGAAATAGTTGGATAAATAGGAATGCTGATGGCTCCCAATTGCATAATCCCAATATCTAAAATATTCCACTCTGTTCTGTTGGCCGATGTAATAACAGCAATTTTATCACCGGGTTTTACGCCCAATCTCAACAATCCCCTGCTCATTGCGTTGGCTTTATCAATATATTCCCGGGTGGAAGTTGAAACCCATTTTCCATGGTATTTTGTGGTAAAAGCCTTCTCTAAATTGTATTTCTCGAGCTGGTAATAGGCAAAATCGAACAATCGTGTAATTTCTCTTGGCATTTTATTTGGGTTAATTAGTGTTCTTGCAAAGTATAAAAATTAAAGTGAACTCACAACAATGCTTATAGCATTCGTGAAAATTAATTTTTATAGATTTTCGCCCACAGATGACTGTAGTTTTCTAAAATAACTTTTCGTTTCATTTTTAGGGTGGGCGTAAGTAAATTGTTTTCAATGCTCCAAATCTCAGAAGTCAGCTCAAAGGCTTTAATCTGTTCCCATTGACCCAATTTCTCATTGACTTTATCAATTTCTTTTTGAATGCGTTTAATCACTTTTTTATGCTGAATTACGCCTTCATTTGAACCGTCAAATTCAATTTCTTTGCGTTTTGCCCATTCCAATAAAAATTCGTAATGTGGCTGAACAATCACTGCCGGCATTTTTTGGCCTTCTCCAATCACCATCGCCTGTTCAATAAACCGGGATTCTTTCAACAATCCTTCAATGGCCGATGGCGCAATGTATTTTCCGCCCGATGTTTTAAACATTTCTTTCTTGCGATCGGTAATTTTTAGAAATCCGTCCGCATCCAATTCCCCAATATCTCCGGTATGCAAAAAACCATGTACAATGGTTTCATTGGTTAATTCCGGATTTTTATAATAACCCATCATCACATTGGAGCCTTTTACCAATATTTCGCCATCTTCGGCAATTTTCACTTCCATATCCTCCAAAATTCGGCCCACGGTTCCAATTTTAAAGCCTTTATTTCTGAAATCGTTGATGGAAATTCCGGGAGAAGTTTCGGTCATTCCGTAGCCTTCAAATATTGGAATTTGCGCAGCCGTAAAAACACGGATTAAATTTGGTTGAAGCGGTGCGCTTCCCGATACCAGAAATTTAATATTTCCGCCCAAAGCTTCACGCCATTTGCTGAAAACCAATTTGTTGGCAATATTTAGCTGAAAATGATACCACCAGCCATTTTTTTGATAAGGTTCGTATTTTTTGCCCAAATTAAGCGACCAAAAGAACAGCATTCTTTTGATCCCTTTTAAATTGCTTCCCTTGTCCACAATTTTATCGTAAATTTTTTCCAGCAATCGCGGCACAACGGGAATAAAATGTGGTTTTACCTCTCTTAAATTGTCGCCCAATTTATCGATGGATTCCGCAAAATAAACTTCAAATCCCATATACTGATAATAATACAAGGCAAAACGTTCAAAAATGTGGCAAACAGGCAAGTAGCTCAAAACCATATAATTGCCTGGTGTAAAATCCAGTGCTTTGGCGCTTGAAAAAGCATTTTCAACAATATTTTTATGGGAAAGCATCACGCCTTTTGGGGTGCCGGTGGTGCCTGAAGTGTAAATGATGGTCGCTAAATTGGTGCCTGGAACTTGTGTTTTTAGCAAGTCAACTTCTGTTTGATTGCTTTGGTCTTCTCCCAATTTCAACAGGGAATTCCAGCTTGAAATTCCTTCAACAGTTTCAAAAGAATAAAGATCCCTTAATTGGGTATCGTCTTTTATTTTTGATACTTTATGCGCCAAAGCTGAATCGGAAACAAAACACAAAACAGCATCGGAATGGTTGATGATGTATTGATAATCGCTCGAAGAAATGGTAGGGTATAAGGGCACGTTCACCGCGCCGACTTGCAAAACGGCCACGTCTAAAATGCTCCATTCAACCCTGTTTGTGGCAGTTACCACCGCAATTTTATCGTTGGGTTTTACGCCCAAACGCAGCAAAGCCCTGCTGATGCAATTCGCCTGATCAATATAACTTTGGGTGGAAGTTGAAATCCACCGATCTCCAACTTTGGTGTTAAAACACTTTTCCTGCGGATTGGTTGCCAATTGGTGGTAAGCAAAATCGAATAATCGCGTACAATTTTCTGCCATAAAAGATGATTGATAATGCAAAGTAGAAAAAAAAAAGGATTTCACAAAAAATGAAATCCTTTTTTAGATTTTAGCACTTTCAACTGGCTAACAATTTATTTTTTACCATTTTATGGCATTCTCAAATGCCATACTCGTATTTTGAATAAATAAAGCAAAGTATGCTGCTTATTTTGTTCCTTGTTGGTTTCTGAAAACGCCGGCAAATAACAATCCGCCAATGATTCCCATTAAAATAAAAGCCACTTGCTGGTATAAATTATCAGCGGTAATGATGGATGAATTTAAAAATGAGTTGCTAAGTCCCATAAAAGATTTACTGCCGGGAACAAGCATTACGATACCCTGAGTCAGATAAACTGTTTTTGGAGATTTTGTATATCTGCTAAACAAGCTGCTTATTGCAACAGCAGCTATTGTTCCAAAAAAAGTACTTAGTAAAACCCCTGATCCTGAGAGTATCGCGGTAATAAAAAAAACGAAAACGCCAGTAAGCACTCCCAAAAACATGTCCTTTTTACGAACCTGAAAGATAGCCAAAAGGCTCATTGAAAACAGCGGAATCCCACAAAACATAATCCAATGAGGCATGTCGGATGTATGAACCAAAAGCTTAAAGTCAATCACGGATGACATCACTGCCAAACCCAGTAAAACGCCAAAAAATTGTTTAAATAAAGAAATTATTGAATCGAATAATTTGGCAACGCCAGAAACCAAATTTTTTGAGGTAATTTCTTCTAAAGCCGTTGTAATTGCCAAGCCGGGAATAAAGATTATAATGGCTGACAGAATGGTGATGCCGACATTAAATTCGGGGAAAACCAAATATATCAGACAGGCGAGTACGGTAACCACAAAAGAAATTAAGGATTCTAATACAGTCTCTAAATAGCTTGATTTATTCGATAAATACACGATTAAATAAACCAATGCCCCTAAAAGTAAAGCAAAAATAAAAGAAATCCAATTGGTGCCAATCATTAAACTAAATGCGCCGGCGGCAATTGAGTAGGAGAGGGTTTGTACTACGTGATTTATTTTTTTTGTTTCATTTTTGATTAATTGCAATTCATCTTCCACCTCAGAATGACTAATCTCCTTTGCTATTATTTTATTCGTTACTTCCTCAACACGTGATAACGCCCCTAAGTTTAGGACGCCAGGAGGAAGGCACTCTAAATAATTATAGGTATGTTCATCTTCATCTTCATAAAAAGCATAGTTTATCCATGTGGGCAAATCCATAAAGGTTCCGTTTATTCCCTGGGTTTTTGCAACTTTGGTTAAATAGGTCTGAATTTTATAGGAAGGAATTCCGTAGGTATGCAACGCTCTTCCTAAATCAATTATAAACTGGTATTTTTTTGGTGTTTTCATTGTCTGGGTTCCTATGAAATTTTGGAAAAAGAGACCGTTTTAAATAACGGTCTCTTTAGGATATTCTGTTTAATAAATCCTTAAAGCGTTTATGCTGAATTTATTTATGCGCTGTCTTTTTATTTTAAGACAGCTTTATTTTTATTCTTTGGTTAACCATTTTCTGGCGTTCACAAATGCTTCTGCCCAAGGTGAAACCTCGTCGTTTCTGCCTTCAGGATAATACGCCCAATTCCATTGAAAAAGGGAACGTTCAATATGCGGCATCATTACCAAATGCCTGCCGTCTTTTGAACTCATCATCGCAACATTGTAATCGGAGCCGTTTGGATTGGCCGGATACGCATCATAACCGTATTTGGCCACAATATTGTATGCGTTTTCTTCCATAGGCAAGTTAAATTTTCCTTCGCCGTGTGAAATCCAAACCCCCAAAGTGCTGCCTGCCAAAGTAGAAAGCATCACCGAGTTGTTTTCCTGGATGGTTACCGAAGTAAATCCGCTTTCGTGTTTGTGGGAATCGTTGTGCAATAATTTTCCGTGAACTTCATGCTCGGGATTAATCACTTCCAGTTCCATAAAAAGCTGACAGCCATTGCAAATTCCGACGGATAAGGTATCTTCTCTTTTGAAGAAATTGTCCAAGGCGTTTTTCGCTTTTTCGTTGTACAAAAAGGCACCCGCCCAGCCTTTGGCAGAACCCAAAACATCAGAGTTTGAAAATCCGCCCACAGCACCGATAAACTGAATGTCTTCCAAGGTTTCGCGTCCGCTGATTAAATCGGTCATATGCACATCTTTTACATCAAAACCTGCCAAATACATCGCATTCGCCATTTCGCGTTCAGAATTGCTTCCCTTTTCACGAATAACGGCTGCTTTTGGCCGCTTTAGGCTGCTTAGCAGAGCCGAAGCACCGGTAAAATGGCTTGGAAATACGTATTGCAAAGGCTGATTTTTATAATTTTCATAACGATCCAGCGCTTTGTTGTTGGCACATTGTTTTTGATCCAGCAAATAAGACGTGTCATACCAAACATCACGCAGTTCGGCAATGTTGAAGGTAAGTGTTTCATCAAAATTGATGATGGTTACGCATTCACTTTTAGCGGCAAAACCGATCTCGAAAAATTCAATGTTGTTTTCGGCTAAAATTGCTGGTACACTTTCATCGGCACTTTGGAAAATAATCCCGCTGTTTTCGGCAAAAAGCAATTTTACCGTATCGGCTTCCGCAATGGCGGTAAGGTCAATTTTCAATCCCAATGTTTGCTGCGAGAAACACATTTCAAGCAAGGTGGTAATCATTCCTCCGGATGAAATATCGTGTCCGGCTAAAATCAGATCTTCTTTGATTAATTTTTGAAGGGTGTTAAACGCGATTTTAAATTTAGCGGCATCTTTGATGGTTGGCGTTTCCTTTCCAATTTTATGATGGATCTGGCCAAATGATGAGCCTCCTAGTTTATAAGTGTCGTTGGATAAATTAATGTAATACAGTTTGTTATTGAGTGTTTCCTTAATTAAAGGTTCAACTACTTTTGAAATATCATTACAATGTCCGGCCGCAGTAATTACCACCGTTCCCGGAGAAATCACTTCGTCATTCGGGTATTTTTGTTTCATGGACAAGGAGTCTTTTCCGGTAGGAACATTGATGCCCAAATCAATCGCAAAATCTGATACCGCTTTCACGGCTTTGTACAAACGCGCATCTTCCCCTTCATTTTTGCAAGGCCACATCCAGTTTGCGGATAGGGAAATGGAAGCCAAATTGTTTTGTAATGGCGCCCAAACAATGTTGGTCAACGCCTCTGCAATCGCATTTTTGCTGCCTGCAACCGGATCAATAAGCGCAGAGATTGGCGCATGGCCAATGGAAGTGGCAATGCCTTCTTTTCCGTTGTAGTCCAATGCCATCACACCGCAGTTGTTTAAGGGCAGTTGCAACGGACCAACGCATTGTTGTTTGGCCACTTTTCCGCCAACACAACGGTCCACTTTATTGGTCAGCCAGTCTTTGCAGGCCACCGCTTCCAGTTGTAATATTTTATTTAAGTAAAGATGTATATCTTTCTGATTGTAAGTTATTTCACTGTAATTTACATCGACAGTAATATCGTTCATAATGGTCTTTGGCGAACTGCCGAACATATCGGTCAGGGCCAGATCCATTGGTTTTTTTCCGGTGGATTTAGATTCAAAAGTGAATCGGTCGTTGTTGGTGACTTCCCCGACTTCATAGTACGGAGCGCGTTCTCTTTCGGCAACGCGTTTTAAAATACCCGCATTTTCTTTGCTGATGATCAATCCCATCCGTTCTTGCGACTCGTTCCCAATAATTTCTTTGGCCGAAAGGGTTGGATCGCCGATGGGCAATTTATCCAAATCGATCAATCCGCCGGTTTCTTCTACCAATTCAGACAGGCAATTTAAATGTCCGCCAGCCCCGTGATCGTGTATGGAAATGATCGGATTTAGATCGCTTTCAACCATTCCGCGAATGGCGTTTGCTGCTCTTTTTTGCATTTCGGGATTGGAGCGTTGTACGGCATTTAATTCGATGCCGCTGGTAAATTCGCCGGTATCAGCCGATGAAACCGCTGCGCCGCCCATCCCGATTCGGTAATTGTCGCCGCCTAAAATCACTATTTTATCGCCTGCAGCCGGTTTGTCTTTTAAAGCCTGATCTGCTTTTCCGTAACCAATGCCGCCGGCTTGCATAATCACTTTATCATAACCCAATTTGCGTGAAGGTGCAATGGGCGTGTCGGTATTGAGCGAATCTGAAGTGGATTCCTGGTGTTCAAAAGTCAATACAGAACCCGTAATTAAAGGCTGCCCGAATTTATTTCCGAAATCGGATGCGCCATTTGATGCTTTGATTAAAATATCCAAAGGCGTTTGGTACAGCCATTTTCGTGCTTCCATGCCATTTTCCCAAGGTCGGTCCTGAGGCGATTCGAAATGTCGGTCCTGCGTTAAACGTGAATAGGAAGTCATATAAACTGCGGTTCCAGCCAAAGGCAAAGAACCCTTACCGCCAGCCAAACGGTCTCTGATTTCTCCGCCTGAACCTGTTGCAGCACCATTAAAAGGTTCCACGGTTGTTGGGAAATTATGCGTTTCGGCTTTTAATGAAATCACCGATTTAAAATCTGTTTTTTGGTAAAAATCGGGCTTGTCCGGTGTTTTTGGCGCAAATTGCTCCACAACAGGACCTTCCACAAAAGCCACATTGTCTTTATAGGCAGAAACAATGCCGTTGGGATGCGTTTCTGAAGTTTTTCTGATGAGTTTAAAAAGCGATGAAGGCATTTCTTGGCCGTCAATCACAAAAGTGCCGTTGAAAATTTTATGTCGGCAATGTTCAGAATTCACTTGTGAAAATCCGAACACCTCAGAATCGGTCAATTTTCGTCCGATTCGCTTGCTCATTTCATTTAAATAATCAATTTCTTCTTCGTTTAACGACAAACCTTCTTGTTGGTTATAAGCGGCAATGTCTCCAATCTCTAAAATAGCGGCCGGCTCAATGTGGATGGTGAAAATATCCTGATTTAATTGGGGATATTTCTGAAAAATCATCGGATCAAATGGCGCATCTTCTATGGTAGCGTTAAATTCCTCTATTCTCACAATGCCCTCTATTCCCATATTTTGGGTAATTTCAACGGCATTTGTGCTCCAAGGCGTCACCATCGCGGCGCGCGGACCAATAAAAAAAGCATCCAAAGATGCCTCAGCTAATTTTTCCTGGTTGCCAAAAAGCCAGTGTAATTTTTGAATGTCGGTTTGGATAAGTTCTTTTGACGTTTGTACAGCATATATTTTACTGCTTTTGTTTCCAAAGAATTGAATCATAAATTGATTTTTTT
>LADL02000431.1_pt1 | contig 24976 bp, 28 predicted proteins | sample 619721 | NCBI WGS metagenome assembly LADL02 (sample SAMN03397408, study PRJNA257561) | rock porewater metagenome | biome: terrestrial; feature: Opalinus Clay rock; material: porewater; isolation source: Opalinus Clay rock porewater BRC-3 borehole | place: Switzerland: Mt Terri URL, St-Ursanne ...
GCAAAGCCCGCAGCGCCGTGTTCACTTTCCCCAGCAGGCGTTCGACGACTCCGCCCCGATGCACGGTGCCCTTGTTCCGCATGCGTATGGCGATGCCATAGTCCGCGCATCCTCTGCTGAAGGTGCTGCTTTGGAACTCCTTGGCGGAATCGACGACGATCTGCTTCGGGCGACCATGCATTGGCCAGGCATGATCGATGCCGCGTTCTGCCAGCCAGGCAGTCTTGCAGCACATCGCGTGCGCCAGACAAAGCGCGACAGACAGTCGTGACGGCCGCTCGAGGGTCAGGCAGAAGCCGATGATCGCGCTCGTGGCCACATCTGCAGCGATGGTCAGATAGGGGCGACCAACGAAGACGCCGTGGTCATCAATCACCTCGACAAACTGGATGTCTGCCGGCGTGTGATCGATCTGGACAACGTCGAGCGCGTGGTTAGCCCGGATGTAGCCGGGTCGCGGCTTCAGCCGGTTCAGGTGTTTACTATCTGACAGGCGGCGGCGGGCAATTTCTTCCGGTGCGAACAGAATGGGGATCCGCCGGGCGACAGTGACATAGGCGGGTGGAGTGTGCCCTTCCTCTGCGCAGCGGGCGCGGATCTCTTCAACGATCGGTGCAAGGTCTGGCTGCTCAGGGCAAAGCCACATCTCCCGCAGGGTCATCGCGATGATGCTCTCGACAGCGGGGCTGACCCGTGGTTTCCTTGTCCCACTCGTTCGCGGCAGCAGGGACGATACCCTGCGCTCTTCCCGATACCGCGCCAGATAGTTGTAGACTTGGCGTGTCGAAAGCCGCAGCTCGGATGCCGCGCGCATCACGGCCTCACGCACGGGCGCCGCCCCGTCAAGAATCCGGTCCAACTCGCGCGCGATCCGCGTCGCCTTGGCCCAAGCTTCATCCGAGGCATGCGCTCCGCCGGACGTCATCGATATGAAACTTTCGAAACCGGCTGGGCAGTGCGCCAACAGGGCGGCCACTTGCTGAAATACGGAACCAAAATTGAAACCTTAAGCTGAAAAATGATGTGCAATATCGCGGTATCTTCCAGAAATCACGTAATAATCATGTGCTGAAATGGTGAAGAAAATGCGACACTGGTTCCTGCCGGGCCCGATGGAAGCAGAACCAGATTATCTGCCTCCCGGGCCGCGGGCGGAACCACCGGACACCTCGGTCATCGACGACTGGGCAAAGGCGGAAGGGGCTCACGCTGCACGCCTCGCAAGGGTAGCTGGACGCTTGGGTGCGCTGGATGACCGGTTGTTGCGCGGCCCAGAAGGCTGGCGGCATAGACTGGCTCTGATCGAGGCTGCAGACCTCAGCTGGTTCGCAGGTGATCGGGTGAGTTCTGATCGTCTGGCGCTCTGGGTATCGATGCGGCTATCGGGCGCACAGGATGACCCAAATGCGTTGGCAAGAGTTGGATGGGCTGTTCGTCGCCTGACAGGTGGTCCCGGCCCGAAGGTCGATCTTGCAGCGTTTCTTGACCGCCGCGATCCCGAGAATATTGAAGACAGCGCTGAGCGCCTCAAAGATCGTGCGGGCGGATGGCTGGACGTAATGGCAGCCGCAGCCGATCTCCACCCAATCACGCAGTCTTGCATGGGCTTTCATCTCTGGAGCCTAGCGGGTCTCGGGCAACACGGAGACCAGATCGAAGCGGCCGTCACAGCTGCCAGGATCGCGGCCAGCAACGGAAGCGGTGCCATCTTTGCACCGCTGGCCATGGGTGGGGCAGGGGGGCTGCGTGCCTCCGGCTTGCCGTTAGAGCGGTTGGTCCGCTGGCTGGATGGTATGGACAGCGCCATTTTGACTGCGATGCGTTATCTGGATGATATTGAAGTATGGGACGTTCGCGCGAAGAGTGCGATGGCGCAACTATCGGGTCGTACACCTGTAGCATTGCGCAAAGTCCTCACGGAATGGCCTTTGATCTCGGCTCCTATGGCCGAGGCCTTGACGGGTGCGAGCCGGGCTGCTGTGCAACGCAATCTGGTCAGGCTGGAAGATTGGGGCTTGATTCGTGAGATGACAGGGCAGGGGCGCTTTAGGATGTGGCGGATCGACATCTAGTTGCTTGACAAATCCTGCGCCAACACGGCCTTGCGGGCAAGCTGCACTCTATTGGCGGGATCGTCAAGCGCAGGGCTCATACTCCCGCGCCAGGCTTTCAACACTGCGCCCGGTTCGCATCAGTGCGACCATCTGCTCCTTGAGAGGAGCAAAGACGATGACGATTTCAAACGAACTGCTGGACCGAGAAATCTTCTACTAGCTGAGAGAAGCACAGATCATCATTGAAGGATGGCGGAAGTACGACAACTCAAAGCGGCCTCACAGCGCATTGAGTTATCGGCCGCCAGCCCCGGAAACCATCGTCCAGATGGACCAATGGCCAGCGATGCACAAACAATCAAACCGGACCAGTCAGATCAAGTAAGCAAGGACCATTCCGCAAACCACACCCGAAGAACTTCTTCCAACCACCAGAATACCCACAGTGCCAAGAGCTGTAGCAGAAGACCGAACGCTACGGTTCTTCGGAAAGTGACGTTCTTGCCGCGCCAGGCGATAAAGAGTCGGACGATTGTATTCGCACTCAGCGCAGCTGCAAGTGGAAGCGCCCCATCCACCGCGGGGATCTGCCCAGCCGCAACGAGTGAGGCCAGAGCGACGGTTGCGGAGTTTGTACTGACCAGCCCGGCCAGCGCCACAGTCGCGAGGACGGCTGCGTTCCCGAAAACGTCATTGAGGGTCGCTGAGATTAGCATAACGGTTGCAACAATCAGTGCGAACTGGATGGCTGCTTTCACTGAAAAAACCTGCGACGGCAATTCAAGTACCGCAGGCTTCGCTTTGCGGCGCAACACCAGTACGAAGAGAGCAACTCCGTGCAGGGCGGCAACAAGACCGGCGCCGACCAGCAAGGGAAGCCCCACTGTGAACATGGCGGGACTCAGCGCCAGCAGGATGATGCCGGTCTGCACAAGTGACGAAACCGACGAAAGCGTTGCACCAGTCGCCGCGCTCCAGGCATCTTCGGGCTTTTCAGCCGAACGCTGACCGAGCGCCACGATTGTCGATGTGCTTGAGACAAAGCCGGACAGAAACCCGCTGATCGGCAAGCCAAGGCGCGCTCCAACAACGCGCGTCGCGATATGGCCCGCAGCGCCGATCAACATGATGATGACGATGATGATGAAAAGGGCGCGGGGATTAAGGGCTCCGCCGGGACCGATTTCGAGGTTTGGCAGGACGGGCATGATGACCAGGATCGACACGCCAAGGATGAGGCCGTCACGTAGCTCAACCTCGGTCAGAATAGACCGGCTGAAGCCGCGCAGTAAGTCGCGTGCAGCAAGCAAGGACGCGATGACCACAGCGGCGCCCGCCGCAAGCAACGCCGTTTCCGTGGCCATGGCTCCCAGAAGCACGACGGAAACCAACGCAAGACTGGTTGTCAGGCCAATTCTCCGGTCGGCTTGCTGAGCGACGGATACCACACGCATTGTCGCAACGGCTGCGACGGCGATCATCAGAAGCGGGACACCTCCCGCTATCATGCTGATTGCGCCGATCAGCGATGCCAAAGCAAAGGTACGCACGCCTGACGTCGCTTCCTCGCTTAGCGTATGTGTGCTGCGTTCGCGTTCAATACCGATCAACAGCCCAACTCCGAGGGCTTCGATCAACGCGTAGAACGTCTCCGGGTCCGTTTCCATTCAGCAACCGTAGCTGTTGATTTGCTTCGTCGCAGCACGAAGAAATGCCGGGTATAGCATGATGCTTTCCTCAACAGTGTTGAAACGAATGGCCCACCTTGTTACATGTAACAAGAAAGGGGCCGCCATGCCAACCCCTGTTTCCCAGCGTGTCCGGAAGCGCCGTGATGCCTTGCGGGCCGCTGGCCTGCGTCCCGTCCAGATCTGGGTGCCGGATACCCGCCGCCCCGGTTTCGAAACCGAGTGTCGTCGTCAGGCAGCGCTTGTGGCCCAGGCCGATCACGGCGAAGACGGCCTGAACGACTTTATGGATGCCGCCCTGGTCGAAGTGGACGGCTGGGAGTGAGACGTGGGGAGCTGGTGACGGTCGCCCTCCCAGGCGACCACGGCAAGCCGCGTCCCGCGCTTGTAATCCAGTCCGACCGGTTCCCGGATACGGCCACCACGACCGTTCTTCTGATCACGTCCACGCTGGTCGATGCGCCGCTGATCCGGCTGACGGTCGAACCCTCGCCGGAAAACGGAATGCGGGCCACGTCGCAGGTCATGATTGACAAGGCCATGACGGTCCGAACGAACAAGCTCGGAGGCGGTTTCGGCCAGCTCGACGATACTGCTATGCTCGAAGTCAATCGGGCGCTGGCGCTGTTTCTGGGTGTGGCAGGGTAAGAGAGGGCTGGACTACAGGTCTTCTGGAAACGGAAAGGGCCGGGCGAGGAGGGAGACCGATGATAAACCCGAACGATCGGATCGACCCGACCACGGTTTTCGCGGCACGGCAGGAAGCCCACCTGCAAGCGCAGTTGGACCGCAGCTGGGCGAGGGCGGCATCCTGATCCAACGGCGCGCTGACGTCGACTGGTTCAACAGCCGTCGCCTCCTCGAACCGATCGGAAACATCCCGCCCGCAGAAGCCGAGGCCAACTTCTTTGCAGCTCTGGAAACTGAAGCCATGGCCGCGTAACTAACCGCAACCAGCCTCCGGCAAACCCGGCGCGGTTCAATCAGTGGAATGAAAGCACTGTGTTATCGAGTTGATTTGAGAGCATTAGCTTGAGGTATTATCCTATAGACGGTCTTGACGAGAACAGCACCCACATTCGGAGTTGGATCAGTTAGAATGACAACTCTCAAGCCATCACGCTCTCTCCAAACGACGTCTATCCCGTCCTTAACATCTGGCCGAATTGGGTTGAGAAGGACTCTTTCGAAATTCTCCTGAGATATACCGGCGTCAGCCATACGAGCCTGAGCATGACGGCTAACGGCAACATTGCCCAAACCTCTGACGTCCGCATAGTAGTGTTTGATCGCTATTCTCCTTCAAAAAGCTAATTGCTCAAGTCTATCGTGGGTGTACGACAATGCAGCACACCGCCTCCTGTCGAAGACGGTGTGCATAGGGCGGTTAGTCAAAAAATTCCGAGAAGATCGATTGTTTCCGCCGTCGTTTGTCATAGCGGTCATCGTCGTCATACCGATCATCCCGGCGTCGATCACCGTATCGGTCATCGTCGCCTTTCAGGAGGGACGACGCCATTCCCATAAACCCGCTGCCCCCTCCGCGCCGATCGGAGCCCCTTTGAGGTTCCTTGTCCAACGCTACCGGCGCGGTGGAGCGTTCGATGATCTTGTCCAGTTCGCCCCTGTCGAGCCATACGCCCCGGCACGACGGACAGAAGTCGATTTCAACTCCGCTCCGGTCGGACATCGACAGACCGGTATGGCAAACGGGGCACAGCATGGCTGATACAGCTTCTTGAGTTCGCATGGTCCTTTATCCTTCCTGCCGCTGGCCGAAGAGGCTCAGCAGCATCTGAAACAGGTTGATGAGGTTGAGGTAAAGGGAGAGGGCTCCCATGACCTGAAGTTTTCCGAGGTGTTCCTGGCCCGCATGTCCCTGCGCGCCGCGATGCTCCAGGTATTCGCCCTTGAGCCGCTGCATGTCCCACGCCGTCAAACCGGTAAAGACGATCACACCGACGACCGAGACGACCATGGACAGCGTGCCGGAACCAAGGAACAGGTTGATAATCGAGGCACCGATCACACCGATCAGGCCCACCATCAGGAAGCTGCCCCAGCCCGACAGATCGCGCTTTGTCGTATAGCCCCAGAGCGCCATCGTCAGGAAAACGATAGATGCGCTCAGGAAGGCCTGGACGATGCTCGTGCCGGTAAAGACGAGCAATGCGCTGGCCAGAGACACGCCCATGAGCGCCGCAAAGCCCCAGAAGAGGCCGTGCAGTGTGCCAAGCGACAGACGATCAAACCGGAACGATGCGAACATCACCAGTGCCAGGGGCGCGAAGATCGCGACCCACTTGAGCGGTGTGCCGAAGACGAGGGCAGTAACAGGAGCGATGTTTGCCACGGCAAATGCAACTAGTGCAGACAACACTAGCGCACCGCCCATATAGGCGAAAACACCACTCAGATATCTGCGCAAGCCCATGTCATATTGGCTGCTTGCGTATGATCCGGTGCCATGGCCGGGAACAGTTTTTTCCATCGCTAAAATCCTTCTTCGTTAGCGCGAAGGAGAGCAGCGGTTCCTGGATGTCTGACTAGCAAGCATCGGTGGCCCACCCCCCCCTTCAGGGGAGCGATCCGACATCACGGGGGTTGTCACATTGACAGCACCGTCAGAGGGGCCCGGCTCGCTATATTGAAATGGCCCTGCACCCCATGCGTTTCAATAGGGAGAACAGAAGATTCGGAGCCTCAGGCGATGCCTTGAAGCAACGAACACCCGGCTTAGAAAAAGCGCATCATGGCAAAGGCCCCGGCAGCGAAAAGGCCTGCCACGAAAGCGAACGAGGCGAAACTGAGGGCGAACCCGCCAAGAAGCCACAGCCCATCGCGCTCGCTGAGGCTGAGTGCCATCATGATGACCGACAGGGCCGGTACCGTATTGCCGAACGGTATTGGCAGGAACATGAACACCGACATCACAAGGCAGGCAAGTCCGACGGTCAGATCCGCTGCTCTACGCGACAGAATCCAGTATCGGGGGTGGACGAGCCGCTCAACCCATTCGATCCACGGCAAGGCGCGTGTCAGGATTCTCGCGAAGGCCTGATGTTCGATTGATCTTTTGCCGAGAAAATCCGGGAGCCATACGGCGGTGCGACCGAGAACGAGCTGCATTGCGACAAAGATCAGGGGCGGTCCGGTGATGACGGACGAGCCTGGCACAAAAAGGAACAGGTTCGGGAGCGCGAATATGACTAGCAGCGGCACGAAACTGCGATATCCAAGCGACGTGATCAGGAGATTGAGCGAAACGCATTCCAAGGGACTGTCCCGGAGGTCGCGCAGAACAACCGACAGTTTCCTGTCGACTGTTAGGTCATCATGGGGCAGATGCACGTCCTTCCTATTCATTCGCAATCCGAACGGTCCATCAAGTCGCCGGGTGTCTGGGTGTTACAAAGCAGTGCCGATTGAAGATCGGTGCGATCCAGCAAAGCACCTTCAAACACGGCCCCGGTCAGATTCGCATCATCGAAGATGACGTTCTCAAGCTGCGCGCCAACAAAGCTGGCACCTTTGAGGTTTGCGCCAGCAAAGCTGACATCGCGCAGAACTGCGCCATCGAAGATTGCGATGTTCATGACTGCACCATCGAACATGATGCTGCTGAGCTGAGCAGATGACAGATTGACGCCCATCAGCCTCTGGCCCGAAAAGTCATGGCCATCGAAGACGCAACCCTCGCAGTCGCCAAGTGCTCTGACATCAGCCAACCTGCCTTCGTCTTCGGCATAGGCGGCACCACCAAAGGCGAAAGTCAGAACGATTGCAGCCAACAGCGAGACGTTAAGACCGTTCAGAACGCCGCCGAAAAGTCTGACCGGGGAGCCGCAAAGCGGTCTGTCCTTGCCCGGAAAGGGGATGAGGTGACGATTAAACACCGGCAACCAGCCACGCTGTATAGGCCGCATAAGCTCCGAGGAAAGCGAGACCGACCCCGCGCCCTATCCGTTGCCAGGCAACGACGGCCATGATCAGCAGGATAGTTGCTGCCGTCATGACCCAGACATCGAGTTGCGCGATCTGCGGCGGAATGGGGATTGGCTGAACAAGCGCGGTGACGCCCAGAATACCGAGGATATTGTAAATGTTCGATCCGATCACGTTGCCGAAGGCGATGCCGGATTCGCGCCGCAGTGCTGCCATGACGGATGTCACAAGTTCGGGCAGTGACGTGCCGACCGCGACAACCGTCAGCCCGACAACGGTCTCGCTCATCCCCCAAAGGAGTGCGAGAGTGACTGCGGCATCGACGGTCAGTCGCGCGCCGAAGATCGTCAGGGCAATGCCGCCGACTGCCAGACCAAGTGCCACCCAAACGAAACCGTAGGCAGGAGCCACCCCCGGCACTTCCGAAGATGGTAATGCAACGCCATCGGTCTTGTAAGCGACCCAGATGTAGGCAAGCAAAGCCATTACCAGAACGCCACCCATCCAGCGCTCAAGCGTTCCAAGTAAGATCACAGCGACGGCCAGTGCGGTTGCGATGGCAAGTGCGGCCCCATCGCGGCGAAAAGCCTGGGCATCGACCGTCATGGGCATGATGACCGCCGCAACCCCGACGATCAGCAGGATGTTCGCGATGTTAGAGCCGATCACGTTTCCGACCGCGATACCGGGAAAGCCGCCCAAAGCAGCCTGAAGGCTTGTCACCAGTTCTGGTGTAGAGGTGCCAAAACCGACAAGCGTCAGGCCAATCAACAATGGGGATACGCCGAACCGGGTCGCGGCGGACACGGCTCCTCGCACCAGTGCCTCGCCACCGGCAACCAAAAGGGCCAACCCAAGGATAAGCTGAAGATATTCCATGAGCGGACCGTCTTTAGATGCAAGGTTGGCGAGCGCATGGGATATGCAATTCGGTGGCCTCCATAGTGGAAATAGGGAGCGATGACACTCGATTTCAAGTGGTCGAGAACTCTTGCGAGTGAGAGCGCTGCTCCGACACTTTGAACGTTCTCAGCGGAGCCATTGTTCGCTTCTGACAACTGCCACAATCGGTGGATGCCGGTTGAGCGGCAGGCCTATTTCTGCGATCCGGAGTTTTCTCCATAATGGACGTACCAAGCGATTTTCCATCCAAGAAGGAGAGGACCATAGTTATGCTTTGGAACCTTCTCAATGGACCTTCTGAACCTCTCCCCCAGTCCGAGTCACTACATTTGAGAGCCGCACATGGCTTGCAAAAAGCGGCAGTCGTTATTGCTTCAATCCTCCTCAAAACAAGGGGTGAGGTGACTTCAGCCTAGCGACGGCAAAGGGTGCAGGGTATTTTATCGGCCGCCTCATGGAGCACTTGAATGCCGGCAAGGGAATGCTGATTTCAGTTGTACTCGAGGGAATTGGTCCTTCGAAGTTTTCAGGAGAAAACGAATATGCGTCGTGCAGCAGTTGGTACTATGATGGCCGCTCTGATCGCGGCTCCGGCCTTCGCCCTCACGGTTTCGGACGTCGATACCGATGGCAACAGCCTGATTTCCTTCACCGAAATGGCGGTGATGTATCCCGACCTGACCGAAGAAGCCTTCGGCGCAGTCGACACCAGCGGTGACACTTTCGTGGACGAAACGGAACTCGCTGCCGCTCTCGAAACCGGAATGATCGAGGAGCCGGCCGAGTAACCCTTCTCGGTCAGGTTTTTCGCATTCAATCAAAGGATTGATGAGATGGAAGAGAACATGCATGCGCCCAAGGCGACCAACTGGTGGGTCTGGGGCGGAGCCGCAGTGGCCGCGATCGTCGTGATCGCCGCTCTGGGCTACGGGTATGATTGGTTCGGCGGCGGGGCCGCCGATGAGGTGATCCCTGCGATCGAACAGACCGCGCCAGCAACTGAGTAGGCGCCAGAAGCTTAGAAACATGCCTCTGGTGGACAGAAATTCGCCAGAGGCCTGTTTCACTCGACGATGTCGTTATTTCGGGACTCCATCGTTCTAATGCCCGGGAACCCTGCAATTACTACCGTGGTGATTGAAACGCGGTATGGAAAACAGTGGTGCCGGGTAACGTCTGCGGCCTGGCAGGGCCCGGACTCCCAGAGCTGAACCTGTCGCTTCTTGCGACATCACTCCAACCACCCTCGAAAGGTACCACAATGAAAAACGATAAACACGGCAAGCGCGGCAACAAGGAAGCCAAGAAGCCGAAACAAGATAAACCGAAAGTTTCCGGGTCAGATAATCCGTTCGCGGGCAAGCCCGCAGTGGAGATTGCTAGAAAGAAGCTGAAGTAACTTTGGCTTGCCCTTGCGGTGACCAATCACCTCAGACTTCGCGGGCGATGTAGCGTTTGAGACTGCGAATGGCTTCCAGCTTCGAGTTGCCGGCAGCGATGCGTTTGGCAACATAGGCCTGGGTGCGTGAGTCCAGTCGCAACCGACCGATCGCGGTAATATGGATAGCGCTGTTGGCCGCGCGATCGCCGCCTCTGTTCAACCGGTGCCTGACAGTCTTGCCGGAAGATGCGGGTACCGGACTGACGCCGCAAAGGTCTGCAATGCTCGCTTCGGATTTGAGGCGCTCGGGATTATCGCCAGCCGTCAGCAATAGTTGCGCCGCGCTGTTCAGGCAGATCGCTGTCTGTTCGAGCAGCTCTGGGCAAGATCCTTGACGATGGCTTTGATCATGTCGTCCAGGTCGGCGATCTCATCATGCAGTTCGAGATAACGCCGTGCCAGCGATTTGAGCGAGATGCGATACGCTTCTTCGACCTCCCGATATGCCGTGAGATCGGGCCGCCAAGCTGCCAACGTGCGGATCAACTGCATGGGTGTCATCTGCCGCAACGGGTCTCGCAATCTGTCGGGTACGCAGACGATCGTTGTCTGGATCATCTGCAAGGCGATGCGGTGCGCCTGAACTGCGGTCTTGCGGCAAACCCTTAGTACACGGAGGCTTTCGACCATTCCATCACGGCTCATTGGTGTCACGGTGTGACGTTCGGTAAAGGCTGCATGAGCAGCGCTTTCCGCATCGAAGTGGTAGTTCTTTCCGCGGCGGTGTCGGTCATGCTTGTCAGGGGCAGTGACCTCCAGAACCTCGACACCAGCCGCCTGCATGTAACGCAGCAATCCTGCGCCATAGCTGCCCGAGCATTCGATGCCGAGGCGCTGCAGATCGCCGAAAGACCTCATCCTCATCCAGGCGAGCATCAAGCGGTACCCATGTCGTGTCGTGGGAAAGCTTTCGACACCGAGAACGCGATCCCGGTGGTCGACAACGGCCGCCACGTGCAAATCCTTGTGGGTATCGACGCCTCCGACAACGCGAGATGCTTTGGTGTAATCGGCCATGTGATGATCCTTTCCTGCGGCGCGTGAACGAGAACCGCTTAGAAGACTGCAGGGACAGGACAGTCATGAGACCGGATGGTCAGGCCCTTCTTGGGTCACGGCGCACCTTTGAGACAAGCTCGCCGCAGGGCGTTCCCGGATGATCGACAAGTCCAGAGAAAGACACGTGTCAGGTCGATCGGAGTGAGAGTCAGATCACGCCGGGAAGCCATGCGGCACCAACCCAGCGAATGGTCGATCGGTGTTTGAGTCAAACCACCCGAGAACTGGCACCGATCGTATGACTATCGGCGTTCATGATCTCTGACGGACCAAACTTGCCGATGGCTTCCTCCAACGCTTCGACGCAGATACGCCACGATCTGATCGGCATGTTGAAGCACTCAAAGCTTGCGTTGAATGTCCCGTTCTTCGTTCGTCATGAATACTTCCTCCACCCGAGATTGGGTAATTTACAGGAAGTGTCCCGAGAGTCCGTACATATCTACAGAAGTCCCCGGGCGACGGTCGTCAGGCAAGCGCGGCGAACAGGCCCAGCGCGATCAGGATCAGGCTGACCGAGGTAGCCGTGTGGTCGTTGATCAGCCGCTCCAGCCGTTCCAGCCCCTCCGCAAGTTCCGGCAAGGTCTGCCCGTTCTCAACCGGCTTTTCCGATGCGCGCACCGATGCGGCGGCTTGAGCCGCGGCGACCGCACGGGCGCTGACCCTCGAAACCACGCCGAGCAGGTCGCCTTCGGGCAGCGACGGGGCGCGCAGCCCGATTCCCAACGCAGCGATGACGAGGGCCGCCGCGAGCCCTAGAGGCCAGGCGCTGGCGCTGACGGCCAGGAAGTCAATCGTCCCATACGGTGCCTTGCCCGTTGCCGCAGAATAAAGAGACCACGGCAGGGCAAGCGCAGCGGCGGCCAGAGCCACCACCGGCACAACCATGAGGCCGGGCAGGCTCTTCGCCTTGTCGGCCGCAGGCAGAGTGAACAGAAAGCGCGCCAGCAGAAGCCCCGAGGTGAGCGCGGAGAGGCCGATCAACGTGGCGCCAAATTCGCCTGCGGGGCCCTTGATCGCGGATTTCGCCAGCGCTCCGGCGGTCAGAGGCAGCCCCGCGACCGACAGGGCGATCACCGCCAGTGCCGCGATCACCAAGCCGCGCGCGCCCCCCCGAGCCCTGCTGGCCAGGCCGACGCCCAGGAACAATGCCCCCTTGGCCAGACCGTGATGCAGCGCATATAGCGCGACCGCCGGCAGCACCGAGACCGCTGGCAGGCCCGCCGCCAGCGCCGCGCCCATCACACCGATCAACAGCCCCATCTGGCTGACGGTGGAATAGGCCAGCACCGTCTTCGGATTGGCCTGCATCGCCCCGTAAAGCGCCGCCGCGAAGAGCCCGCCGAACCCTGCCAGGGCCAGCATCGTACCACTGATCGGCCAGGCATGGCCCCAGGGCAGAAACGCAACCAGCCCGAAGATGCCCGCCTTGACGATGGCGCCCGACAGCACCGCAGAGGCTGGCACCGGCGCCGCCGGATGCGCCACCGGAAGCCAGACATGCAGGGGGACCAGACCCGCCTTGATGCCGAATCCCGTGATGATCAGCCAAAGGGTCACCGGGTCGGCCGTTGCAACGGCGAGGTTCAGGCGGACATCTTCGATAAGGGTGGATCCCCCTGCCGCCTGCGATGCCATCAGGAAACCCGCCAGAAGCGCGGTCTCGCCGATCACCGCAAGGATGATGTAGACCGTGCCTGCCCGCATCGAGGCGGGCTTGCGATCATGGATCACCAGCGGATAGGCGGCAAGCGACACCAGCGCAAAGTAAACGTAAAAGCTTGCCAGATCGGCGGCGAGGAACACGCCCAGATTTCCGGTAAGAACGAGCATCCAGAACAGCACGAAGCTTTGCGCACGAGGATCGCCGCGCATGTAGCGCATGGCATATACCCCGGCCCAGAACCACAGTGTCGCCGCACCGCCCAGGAACAGCACGCCCGTTTCGGTCAACCGGAGCCCACCGTCGAGCAGAACCCATCTCACGCCAAAAGTGTCGTCCCGCGGCGCCAGGAACATGGCGGCAAGTGCTGGCAGCGGCCCGAGCGGCAGCGCCAGCAGCATCCTCGGCCCGAGTTTCGGCACCAGGCACAGAACGGCGAGAAGGAGCGGCCAGAGGATCACGGCCGGTAGCAGAAGGGTGGCAGCTTCGGTTGTCATTTCAGGTATCCCCTCTCCGCGATCAGAATGACCCAACTCAAGGGGCTGAACGGGAAAGCCGCAAAGAGGCCGGCCACCAGCACTGTCAGCGCGGTTATCGCGGCGGGGAGAACCAGCATGCGGTTCCAGGCGCCGTCCAGTTCCCGCACCGGCGCATGGCTCTGTGATGGCGCAAGCAGCCAGGCGCGGTACAGCAGCGGCAGGAAGTAGAGCGCGTTCAGCAGAGACGACCCCGCCAGAACGGCGACGACCCATCTCGCGTCAGATTGCAGCCCGCCCAACCCCAGGTACCATTTCGAGATGAAGCCCGCGCTCGGCGGAATGCCAATCATGCCGAGCGCGCCGACACTGAAGGCCGCCATGGTCACCGGCATCATCCGCCCGGCGCCGTCGAGATCCGCAACCGCCTTGATTCCCATCCGGTTGGCCAGCGCGCCCGCACACATGAACAGCGTGATCTTCATGATACCCTGATGCACCAGATGCACCAGCCCGCCAATCATGGCGAAGGGGCCGATCAGACTGGCCCCGAGAATGATGTAGCTGACCTGGCTCACCGTCGAATAGGCCAGCCGCTTCTTGATGTCGGTCTGCATCAGGGCGCGGAACGAGCCATAAAGGATGGTTGCCGCGGCCAGCACGGCAAGCGGGGGACCGAGCCCCAGATCCGAGACCGTATCGATGCCGTAGACGTCGTAGATCATCCGCAGAATCCCGAACGCGCCGGCCTTGACCACGGCAACGGCATGCAGCAGCGCGCTGACCGGGGCCGGGGCGGCCATCGCCTCGGGCAACCATCCGTGGAACGGGATGAGCGCCGCCTTCACCCCAAGCCCGCCGATGCAAAGGATGAAGATCAGCGTGAGTTCGAGCCGCGGGATACCGGACAGATCAGGCGGCGCAGCGAACTCGATCGTGCCGACATGCGATTTCAGCCAGACGATGCCCGCCAGATAGGCGGCGCTGCCTGCCAGCGTATAGATCAGGTAGATGCGCCCCGCGCGCAGGGACTTCTCGTCACCCTTGTGGACGACCAGCGGCCACGTCGCCAGAGTCAGAAGCTCGTAAAACACGAAGAACGTGATCGCTGTGCCGGACATGGCCACGCCGGTCGCCGCCAGGACGCAGAGGTTGAAGAACCCGAAAAAGCGCGCCAGGTGAGGGCCGCGTCCGAAATAGGCGATCGCGTAGACGGTTGCAATCAGCCACAGGAAGGCCGAGAGGGTAATGAACAGCAACGCGAAAGCGTCGGTGCGAAGAATGAAATCGTGGCCCTGCAGGAATTCGTAACGCCATTCCGTGGTCACACCGTCTTCCACTGACAGCAGCAGAAACCCCACGAGCGCCAGCTTGGCCAGCGCGAAGCTGATGTTGATCACGTCGCGCCATACCGCCATGCGCTCGGGCAGGGCGAAGCTGATCAGTGCCGGAACGAAGGGCAGGAAGACCAGCAACAGGGGTAGGAATTCGTTCATTGGACGTCCTCCGCCTCAGTTGCCGGCGGCCCTGCCCAGGGCGACCCGGCAGTGATATCGACCATCGCCTGTCCGGCAAATCCCAGCGACACTGCCAGCAGCGCCAGCGCCAGCGGTGCGGCGGTGCGCAGCGGGGCCTTCGCCACGACCACCGGCGTGTCGCTTCCGGCGAAGGCCCAGGCCAGCGGCTTGAAAAGATAGACCGCGGCCAGCAACCCGCCGACAAGCAGCACCGCCGCCGCGAACACAGCGCCTTGCTCCACTGCGGCCTCGAGCAGGAGGAACTTGGCGAGAAAGCCGGCAGAAGGCGGCAGGCCCATCAGGGACACCGCCGCCAGCCCGAAGGCCGCAACGGTCAACGGCATAGCCCGCGCAAGCCCGTGAAGGTCTTTCAGGTGGTGGCCGTTCACGGCCTTGAGCATCAGCCCCGCGGCAAGGAACATCGCCGCCTTGGCTAGCATGTGGGCGGTCGCGTGGATCGTCATCCCGGCCCAGGCTCCGCCGGTCCCTGCCGCGGTCGCGACCAGAGGAAAGGCCAGCAGGAGATAGCCGATCTGCGCCACCGTCGAATAGGCCACCAGGGCTTTCAGGGTGTCCTGCCGGATCGCCTGGACCGAGCCGTAGAGAACCGCCAGCGCGCCAAGCCAGCCCAGCAGCTCCAGCCCCGCAGGGGCGATGATGGCCGGGAAGGCCTCGAACCAAAGGCGAAGCAGGATGACGAATCCCACCTTCACGACGATCGCGGAAAGCAGGGCGCTGGCGGGGGCGGGGGCGGCGGCATGGGCCGGCGGCAGCCAACCGTGCAGTGGAAAGACTGCAGCCTTGATCAGCAGTCCTGCCGTCATCACCGCGAGCGCTGTCTTGGTCGCAAGGTCAGGCCGCGCCATCTCCGCCAGGAGCGTCAGATCCACCGTCGCATAGTTCGAGAACAGGAGGGCCACGCCCAGCAGGTAGGCCAGTGATCCGACCAGAGCGATCACGAAATAGCGCAAAGCGGCCCGCAGCGATCCCATCGCCGCCATCGCCACCGCTGCCAGGCTGACCATCTCCAGCGCGATGTAGAGGTTAAAGAGATCGGTGGTCAGGAAACCGGCATTTGCTCCGCCCCACAACAGGTAGAAGAGCGGCCAGAAGGCAAAGCCGTGGGCGGTCTCCGAGCGGTCCGCACCGGGTGCGAATTCGTGAAGCGCATATAGCCCGACGATCGCAGCGCAGACGGCCGTGGCGGCCACCATCAGCTGTGCTACCCCATCAGCGCGCAATTGAACGCCCAGCGGCAGGGTCCAGCCGCCGACCACATGCCCCGAGCCCTCTGGCAGCAGCAGCAGCCAGACCGTCAGGCCCGCCATGACCGGGATTGCCGCCAACAGCCACCAGCGCCCCCAAGGGCCAGAGAGCAGTGCCGCGATCATGAAGGCGAGCGGCGCCGCGACAAGCAGGTCGAGCGGGCTCATGGGTGGTTCCCGTTTGTGTCGTCGGCGGCCGTGCCGTCCGGCGCGCGCTCGTCCTCGGCCACGCGCAGGATAAGCGCCGCGCCGAAGGCGGTGAGAGCAACGGCGACGACGATACCCGTGATCACCAGCGCCTGCGGGAACGGATCGGTCGAGTCGGCGCCGCGCCCAAGGCCTCCCAGGATCAGAAATATCCCGGCGCCTACCACGTTGACGGCAAGAAGCTGACGCAGCGGATGGCGCAGGGTCAGAAAGCCATAAAGACCAAGCCCAACCAGAACCGCGCCCGTGAGGGGGTAAAGATGCTCCACTATTGCCATGCGTCGGTCAACCTTTATGATCCGGCGTTACCGGCGGACCGGCCAGCTGGAGTGCCAGGGTAACGCCGATCGACAGCGCGAGGCTGTATTCGATTGCGACGATAAGTGCCTTCTCGAAGCCCGGAGGATAAAACAGAAACCGGCCCAGGGCGATGCCCGCCAGGCCGATAGTCAGGAAGACCGCCGGACCAAGCACCAGCGCCACGCGCAGGAGGCGATTGTCGCCGCGCGGCCACAAGACCGCGCCGCCGATCACGGCAATGATAAGACCGCCGGCAAGTACGGTTCCGGCCTGGAACGCTCCGCCCGGCAGGTCCGACCCGGTCCAGACCAGATAGGCCGCCATGACCAGCGCCAGGGGCAAGAGCAGCCGCCCGAAGGCCGCGGCCACGCCGTGGCCCTCACGCTCTGTCAATGCCAGCGTGGCGGGCGGGTGCGGCCAGGCAGTGCCCGGGGCAAGCGACCAGACCGCGACCAGGGCGCCCAGCAGGACAAAGGTTTCCAATAACGTATCGTAGGCGCGGAAGGCCAGAAGCACGCCGGTCACCGGGTTCTCGATGCCAAGCGACGGCATCAGCGCGGCGATCGGTCCGCCCAGGTCGTCGGATGGCGCGACGCTCAGAACAGCGGCCCCGACCAGCGCCGCGAAACCGGCGCAGGCCACCAATGCGCCAGCGCGGAGCCAGCCGGGCATCTCGTCGCACACAAGATCGTCGCCAAGCGCCATCAGCCGTTGCCGCGCCAGGATCAGCAAAACTCCGGTGACGCCCGCGCCGATGGCGATTTCCGCCATCGCGACATTGACCGCGTCCATCGCGAGCCATGCCAGACCGAGCAGATTGCCGAACACGATGAAGAAGACGATCGCTGCCAGCGCGTTGCGCATCAGCAGCGCCGAGGCGGCAGTGCCGATGATCATCAGACAGAGGATCAGATCGAAGGCCAGCGTCATTCGATCGTATCCTGTTCGGCGCCAGTCTTCGCGCGGCGCGCCATCAGCTGCGCGGTCACGCCCGCGGCCATGAGCGCGAACAGCCAGACGGCGGCGATTTTGACGGCGGCGGTGACCGAGCCCCAGTGCAAAGCGGCGGCGAGCGCCACGAAGCCCAGGCCGACATTGTCGGCTTTGGTGAGCGCGTGCAGCCTCGTCTCGGCATCTCGGAACCGAAGCAGCCCCAACGATCCGGCCGCATAGAAGAACACACCTGTATAAAGTAGCGTGGGAATAATGTAATTCGTGATGGTCATGGCTCTTTGTCTTCCGGCCTTTCGCCATCGCTGCGGCCATTGCGCACGAAGGCGAGAATTGCCACCGAAGCAAGCACCGTAGCCACCAGGGCTGCGTCCAGCATCGAGGCGTCGCCCTTTGCCGCGCCCAGCGTGAGCGCCACGCCGACACCGCTGGTTGCGACCAGCTGCGCAGCCATGACGTGGTCGACCGCCCGCGGTCCGAACCAGGCGCGAAAAAGGGCCAACGCCAGCGTGAGCAGCAACAGGACGGCGGCGATCATGAAATGGTCAACTGCTTCCATGGCGGCCTTCCGTACTCTCATGGGCGGGGACCGGGACACCGAACAGGCGCAGCACGCGGCGTTCCTCCGCCTCCAGGCTGCGCCTGTCGAAATCCTCGGTGTCAACCACGTGAACCTCCAGCGCACCGCTGCGGGTCCCCGCGGCCAATGAGCCAGGCAGAACGCTGACGACCCCGCCGAGAACGGCATTTACCTCGGCGATATTCGTCAAGAGCGGCACCCGGCGCCAATCGGGCCGAACGGGCAGACGCGGGTCAAGGACCCTCCGCGCGACATCCAGACCGCCCCAGAAGCCGCGGAGCAGAAGGTGGGGCACGTAGGGGACTGCCCACCACAGGCGAATCCCCGGTCGCCCCGCGGGGTACAGCACAAGGCTGATCCAGGTTGCCAGAAGAACCACCGGCAGCCCGTGGTAGAGCGCATCCACCGCCGCCCCCGTCAGTGCCAGCCAGAAGGCAGAGAACGCGACGAGGCGCGATGTTGTCGCAAGGGTTTTCATGTTCTCAAGCGTTCTCTTTTTTGATTTCCCAAGGTGACAAGACTGCGATGCACCACGCTCCCCTTCGTTACAGAAATGATCATCCATGGTCAAACCCTTGAACTATTGAAAAATCTGCGAAATTGTTCCGGGCCGACATGGCTCCTGAGACTGCTCTGCTGTGCGCCTTCGAGAAGGGGTCGCGTCTGCTTGCTGCGGTTGATCATATGCGTAACGGCGTGCGAGATGCATAGGCGCAATAGTCCCGGAAGCTCGCCATTAAGGGAAAAGAATGTCGTCTGCCCTGCCATTGAAGGCTTCGTCGCGATCATCACAACCGGCAAGCCGTGACAGATTCAGCCCCGCGAACAGACCCGGTTGCTAGAACGTGCCCAGGACGGTCCCGAGCAGGATCGCGACGACGAGTGCGAGGATAGGTCCCAGCACCGCAACCACAAAGATGTCGGCATAGGACTCGCGGTGGCTCAACCCGCAGATCGTCAGCAGCGAGATCACCGCGCCGTTATGCGGCAACGCATCCAGCCCGCCGGTCGCGATTGTCGTTACCCGGTGCAGCAATTCCGGCGAGATACCCGCGGCTGCCCCCATTTCCAGATAAGTATCGCCCAGCGTCTGCAGCGCGATGCCCATTCCGCCAGAGGCAGAACCAGTGATGCCGGCCAGAACGTTGACCGAAATCGCAAGCGAGATCAGGGGGTTGCCAGGTGCAACGCCAAGGATTGCGTCCCGGATCACGGCAAAGGCGGGCAGGGCGGCGATTACCGCGCCAAACCCCACCAGGGCCGCGGTGTTGAAGATCGGGACGACCGAGGCATTGGCCCCGTCCGACAGCGTCTTGCCGGGGGTCATCAGGCGCCGCGCGTTCAGCGCCCAGACTGCCAGGATCGAGGCCGTCAGCGCAGCGATGATCGCCCACATCCCCTTGACCGAGCCCAGCGTTGCGGGCCCGTAGGGTGGCTCGGCCAGGTAGGCGGTATCGAGCGCCGGGATGACAAGTTTGAGAAACGCGAAGTTCAGCACGACGACCAGGATCACCGGCAGGATCGCCACTGCAAATCCGGGCCGGTCAGTGGCCTGGGGGGCAGTCAGTGGTGGCAGTTCGGCGGTGTCGAACCCCTCGCCATGGGCACGTTCCCGAATCGCTTGGCGCACAGGCCCTGTTGCCTCGGGTTCTTCGGCGGCCAGGAACCCCTCGCCCGCCGCCCGCGCGCGCGCCTCGCGCCAGCCCAGCCAGAGCAGACCGGTGCCCAGCATCACCACCCCGGCAATGATGCCGATCCCCGGTGCGGCAAAGGGCGTGGTGCCGAAGAACGGCATCGGAATGACGTTCTGGATCGCCGGCGTGCCGGGCAGGGCGGTCATGGTGAAGGTGAAGGCACCAAGCGCGATGGTGGCCGGAATCAGCCTTTTGGGCACGCCGGCCTCACGAAACAGCGCCAAAGCGATCGGAAAGACGGCAAAGGCCACGACGAAAAGCGACACGCCGCCATAGGTCAACAGCGCGCAGGCCAGCACGATGGCCAGCACCGCGCGGCGTTGCCCAAGCCATTCGGTCGTACGGTGCGCGATGGCGGCAGCCGATCCCGAGGCCTCCATCATCTTGCCAAAGACCGCGCCCAGCAGGAACAGCGGAAACAGGAGCACGATGAAATTGCCCGCGGCCTTCATGAAGATCTGCGTGAACGTCGCCAGTAGCGGCGCACCGGCGAACGCCGCTGCAAGAAGTGCCAGCACAGGTGCGAGGATCAGCACGCTCATCCCCCGGTAAGCGAGATAGATGAGCAGGCCAAGGGACAGGGCAGTACCCAATATGTCCAGCATGGGAAGTCCTTTCAGCAATAGGTCGCGGCGATGTCGAGCGTGGCCCGGCGGCCGAGATCGCTCCGGTGTTCGGCCAGCCATGTGTCGGCAGCCCGGTAACCGATGCCGTGCAGCCGGATCAGGAACCGCCACTCGGCGTTCATCTTGCTATGAGATCCCTTGTCGGCCATCACGGCATCGTCGTGGATTCGGTGCGCGCGCAGCTTTTCGACCTGCCGGAACAGGGCCTGGCTGTAACGGTTGGGGGGCGTCCGGTCGGTTTCCAGCTGATGCTTCAGGATCGCGACCGAGCGCATCTGACTGACGAGGTTCGTGTTGAAGGTGATCTCATTCAGCCGCGCGAGGATGTCCTGCGGCAGACGTGGCACCTCATCGCGCTGCGACGGGTTGACCGTGATAAGGATAAGATCCTCAGCCGGGCTTTCCTCGATCAGCGGCAGGACCGGCGGATTGGCCACATATCCGCCGTCCCAATAAGCGTCTTCGCCGATCTCGACGGCCTGGAACAGCATCGGCAGACAGGCCGAGGCCATCAGCGCATCGACCGTCAGATCGGCGTTGCGAAAGAGCCGCAGCCTGCCCGTGCGCACATCGGTGGCCGAAACGAAAAGCCGCGGCGCTTCGGGATCACGCAGCGCTTCAAAGTCAATCTGGTCCTGGATCACGCGGTGCAGCGGATTGTAGTTCAGCGGGTTGAACTGGTAGGGTGACAGTGCGGTCTGTCCGGCACCGAGAAAAGGCAGGACCGGGGGCTTCGGCAGCCACGGGGCAAACAGGTTCTGGAATGCCTGAAGCGGAAACGCGCCACCGCCGGCGGCGCGGCTGACCGATTTCCAGAACGCCCACAGCGCCCGCCTTGCGCCATCGCGCCCGCCAACCGACAGTCCATGGGCCAGGACAACCGCGTTCATGGCACCCGCGCTGGCGCCGCTGATACCGGCGATGTTGATGCAGTCTTCATCGAGCAGCCGTTCCAGCACGCCCCAGGTAAATGCACCGTGGGCGCCACCACCCTGGAGGGCGAGATCGACCGCGACCGGTTTGTCCGCTGCTTTTGCCACCTCTATTGCCCTTGTCCTGTTGACGGGATGCTTGCGTCCGCCCAATGCGATTTGCGCGCAACCAAATTCACCGGTCTGGCGCGTTTCGGCGTCAACTCGTGTGATCCGTGTACCCGCTAACGCCTTAGCGGGCCGTCAAGCGGGTGTCGACGTCAATCGAACCACCAGGACGTGAGGTCACGAACCGCCCGTTCGCGAACGCCTGCCCTTGGGTTTCCGCGCTATGCGCAACAAACCACATGCTTGCCCGCAATCATGGACGTGATGGCATTTCATTATGCCAGCCATTCCAAGGTTGAAACAGGCACGCCAAAGCGGTGTTTTCCAATAGGCATTGTCGAAGCGTTGACCGGTCTCAGAGATCAACACAAGGTATCCGATCCAGTTCAGAGGGCGCAGAACGTTCGAAAACAGAAAGTCCGCTTGATCGAGGTATTCACGGGACTGTTGCATTAGTTTTTCCCAGCCCGGATGGTTGCGGATGCTGTGCGTTACTCAAGCGGCCTTGAACAGGCCTTCAATGAACTGGATCTCGCCTCTGACGCCTGGTTGCTTGTGATGGATGTGGCCGCGCTTGATCGAGCGCATTGTCTCGATCCCGCTCAGGGTTGCTTTGGCTGATCGTAGCGACCGAAAACTCTGACGGTATCCAAGGAGCCGTTTCATGGCGGCATGATCGCTCTCGATGCGGTTGTTGCGCCACTTCTTGTCGATGTGCCGAATGCAGTCGAAATGCGGGTCGTAGCGGTGATTGATCTCGCGGATGACGCGTCGATAGCTTTGTGCTTTGTCGGTGATAATGGTGACCGGCCGATGTAGCTTTACGCGTTCGATCGCTTTGTTCAGAAAAGCCTTTGCTGCCTTTGCATCCCGCCGGGCAGTCAGGCGAAAGTCGATCATCTGGCCGTTGGCATCAACGGCCCGCCACAAGTAACGCCACTTGCCGCCAACGCGGATGTAGGTCTCATCTACGTGCCAATCGACACTTGCTCGGCGCAGCTGCTTCTCCGTTCGTTTGGTGATCTCCGGGCCAAACTTGATCACCCAGCGATACACGGTGGACCGATCAACACTGATCCCGCGCTCTAAGAGCAGATCCACCACGTCCTGATAGGAAAGAGGGTAGCGCAGATACCACCGCACTGCACAGAGGATGATTTCACGCGGAAAGCGATGGTGCTTGAAAGGGGAACTACGCGGCATGATCGACCTCAAAAGTAGAATCGTGGCAAAATGGCTTGGTTAATGCAACAGTCCCCCTAAAACGTGGTGAGTGATGGGATCAAACCAGGGCGGATTTTTGCCGGCAACGGTTCGCCTCGCGAAAGGAATTGCGAAAACTTTCAAGGCATCTAGCGTCGAACGATACATTTAACATAAACTTCATTACCAGATTTTCAGCGCGTTTTTGGGCAAGTTCAGTTGCGGGTTGGAAACTCTACCTCACCCCATTGCGCCGTTTTTGCAGAGCCGCAACGCTTGCATCAAAGTCCAGCCTTCCTGCCTTGGCTCGACGGATCAGTTCGCGCATCAAACCGCCAGGATTGCGAACAGGGTAACTCGGGTGATCTCGCTGCGCATCAACCAATAGTAGGCAGAAAGCCAACCCGTGGTCGCCCAAGGTGCTCTGGCCCTCGTGCCAAACTGAAGTATGGATGTCGAGCATCGGCAGCAACGCCCAGGCCGCCTCGATGATGTCGCGCTCTTTGAGAGGTCGGTTTTGATCTCTGCTCGCGTCAAGCATCATGCGCAAGCCGTCGCCGGCAATGCGATATAGATTCTCTGGCGTCAGAGCGGGTGGCGCGGGGCAGGGAATTGATGATGGCGATTCACTCTGTGCGATTTCCGCGTGTCTTTCAGAGTTATCCACAGCGGGCGGCGTCTTTACAGTTTGAGTTTCTTCTCTGGTGTTTTGTGTAAAGGGCCGGAAGTTTTCCGCTGGCTGGTCGGAAGAAAGCCCACGTTTTTCAAGCCAGTCATCAAGGCTGCTGCACAGATCGGAACTGGCCTTCAAATGGGCGTTGAGCCGCTCCAGACCGAGACGGCTTAAAGCATCGCTGCGTGGCCATTTATCGAAACTGGCGAGAATCTTGACGATCTCAGGATCTTTGATAGCCGAGGAGGGCAGGGCGGCGATGCACCGTTTCATGTGACGCAAACGAAGGGACCGAAGATCCTTCAAAGCGCGCAAATGCCTCCGTTCCGCACGGAGCCGATCGCGAAGGGCTATGAACTCTTCCAGTCGCGCGATCAGCGGAGTCAGTATCAAGCCTAGGCCAGCGCGACCATAGCGGGCCCCATTCGCCGCGACACGTTTCACGATCAGCCCAAGCTTGGCCAGCGCGGCCTCATCCGTTCGCAACTGGCGCGACGTCTTGCCAAGTTCGACCGCTGCGAGATCTTGCGCGCCAAAAAACACCGGTTCACGATGGGGAGAGGTCCAGTCGGATGCGCGGGTGCGCCCGATGATGTAGTTCAGAACTGCCAAGCGCGCCGGGCGCAGGCCTATATGCGGGGCAACCTCTGAAATTAGCGCCATGACAGCACCTTTGGTCCAGCCTTCCGGCAGGGTGAGATGGGTTTGGATCACGTTCACTGTCTAGTCCTTGTGAATTGGAACAAGGCTGCAACAGGGCATCCGTGTCCCCGCGAGCGACACGTTTTTTCATTGCCTTGACTGTCGGGACTGCTAGAACGAGATCACAGTTTGATTTGATCTGACGGAACGCCAATTCCGTTGTTCTTTGAGCCCCTCGCTTGGTTGCCGCCTTGCGGGGGTTTCTTCTTTTTTATCGTTTGCCTGTGACTGTTTGAGATCAGTAGTTGACTTGTTCGAAGCCATAGGCGCCCTCAAAATCCTCCCAATCGACGAACACAGCACGGACCCAGATATCGGGGCAGTTCTGGCCGTATCGCTCGGCCCCTCGGAAGGCTGGAGGAAGGGCACTTATCGAGCTGTTTTGCCACCGGAATTGGCCGTCTTGATCATACGTGGCCCCATCGGAAGGTTTCTTCGTAGAACCACGCTAAGGGGGAACTTTCAGAGAACATCTTCACGTTCCCCAGTCTCTGGCTGGCCTGATGTTCAGCGGTCGCGCAATTTTGCGGTCAGCGGCTCTAGAATGCCAATCAAAGTCGCCGGAAAGGATGACGTGCTCCCACCCGAGCGGCGAGGTATGCGGAAGCAGCTTGGCGTCGTAGAGCGGGCTGGCCTGTGCGAGGTGGCTGGCCGCTTTGTCCATGTAGATCGTGTTCCAGAACGTGATGGCGGCGATGACGAGGTTGAGCGCCATGGCCCGTTTCTGTTGAGCCGCGTCAGAACGATCATGAATGCGCCCTTGTGAGTGGGCAAAGACGGCCCTGGCCAGCGAGTGCCGCGCTTCGCCCTTGTTGAGGCCTGCGTGGCATTCCATGCGCAGAGCGGCGTTTTCGATCCAGTCAAGCATGAAGAGTGTGCGTTCGATCCGACCGATTTCACCGAGGGCAAGATACAGCCTGTTTTGCTGGCGGTACGCCCCAAGCTTTCGCAGGATTTCAGACGGTTTCAGAGATCTGTCGCGGATGCTG
>LADL02000848.1_pt1 | contig 24887 bp, 21 predicted proteins | sample 619721 | NCBI WGS metagenome assembly LADL02 (sample SAMN03397408, study PRJNA257561) | rock porewater metagenome | biome: terrestrial; feature: Opalinus Clay rock; material: porewater; isolation source: Opalinus Clay rock porewater BRC-3 borehole | place: Switzerland: Mt Terri URL, St-Ursanne ...
GTAGCGCAGTCTGGTAGCGCATCTGCTTTGGGAGCAGAGGGTCGCGTGTTCGAATCACGCCGCCCCGACCAAATTCGCCGGCTGCTCACTCGCCCGTAGCCGGTTCGGTTTCGATGACAGTCCCGCCGACCAGCCGGCACAGCGCGAGCAGATCGGCGACCACCGCGCCGTCCTCACCACGAACCGTGATGTGATAGGTGCCGCTGCGGCCCGCCAGAGCGGTCTCGCGCGCTTCTGCGGTCAATTTTTCGCCGAGCGTGCCCGCTCTGAGGTAGGTGATCGAAACCTGCTGCCCCACCGCATTCTGATTGCGCGAATTGCAGGCATAGGCAAACGCGGTGTCGGCGAGCGTGAAGATCAGGCCGCCATGGGCGGTGCGGTGTCCATTGAGCATTTCGGGGCGCACCACCATGGACAGGCGGGCGTAGCCCTCGCGGACCTCCTCGATGACGATGCCGAGCTGAGGCGCGATGCCCTCGCGCGTGAAAAAGGCCTGCGCGACTTTAAGGGCGAGCGCATCCGCCGATTTACTCATGTTGGGCTGCCGTGTTCGAGGTCCGGAGTCTTCTGATAGCGCCATCTCTAGAGTGTCACAAGCGCGCCCGCCCGGCGCATGATAGGCCTGATCGCTGCTCCGGGCTACGCCGCGCGACACCATGCGTTAACGCTTGTTGACGAGGCTTGGGCTATGATAGGAGGCAGGGGCACAGTCTCGAAGAGGGAATGAGATCGTACATGGTGGCGCGCATCTACAAGCCGTCCAAAACGGCTATGCAATCGGGTCAGAGCAACACCCGCGAGTGGGTTCTCGAGTTCGAGCCGGGGGAAGCGCGCGAGCTGGAGCCCCTGATGGGCTGGACCGCCTCGGGGGACACCAGACGCCAGCTGCGGCTCTATTTCGATACGCTCGATGAAGCGGTCGCCTACGCGAAGCGGAATGGCATCGCCTACCAGGTGAGCGAGCCGCAGGAACGCCGTCTTCACATCAAGAGCTACAGCGACAATTTCAAATACGACCGCGACCAGCCCTGGACGCATTGAGGACCGCGGCGGTTTCCGCCCGGGGACTTGTCGGTGGGCGGACAGTCGAAATCTCGCCGACGCTTGCCGCGAACCGCCGCGCACGCGATAACACCGATCGATGCGTCTCAATCGGATGGACCCTTAGCTCAACTGGATAGAGCACCGACCTTCTAAGTCGGGGGTTCCGAGTTCGAGCCTCGGAGGGTCCACCACGCACACGCACGCGATTCGTTTGCGGCGGCGCGCGGACCCCGAACAGACGCGCGAATTTACGAATTTCAATAAAAAAACGCCTCGTACGCGCGAGTGCGATGGTTGCGTGACGGCCACGCTTCGGAAGTTGCGTACGAATTGACAAAGGTTGTGGCAAGAAGAACGAGACTCCGTCTATTTCTAGTGAGGCGATGCCATTTCTGGTTTGACGTCGTATCAATTCGAGTTAAGCTAAGTTAACAATAAACGGGGAGAAACTGTCTCAAAGAAGGCCGGCTGCGTCGATGAGTGCCGCTTTTGGTAAGCGAATCGGTATTTCGTTAGCAATTTGACGCGTGAAGATTGGAATAGCCGCAATTCGCCACGTATTGACGGAAAGCTATTTATGAATCCGGTCTCCGTATTGTTAATCGAGCCAGACAAGCTCATGCGAGAGGGGCTCAAAGTCCTCCTGCACGGGTCGGTGTTTTCGATCTGCTACGAAACACCGAATCTCAAAAGTGCCGAATCGCTCCTAAAGAGCGGTATCAGCGTTGATCTCATCGTCGTCGAAGCTTCCGATCGTCCCGAAGAGATCCTGCGCCGGCTCACAAGCCTGCAGGGTTATCCCTCGGATGCGAGGCTTGTCGTTCTGACGGCTGCCGCCGATTTCAAGATGCTTTCCCTGTTTCTCGAGATGGGGGTGAGCGGGGTTTTGCTGAAGGACATTTCGGCGGAAGCGCTCATCCGCTCGCTTCACCTGGCGATGGTGGGCGAGGAAATCATGCCGGTTCACATGAACCTGCTGCGCCGCCCGGAGAAGTCGGGCGTCGTGCTCGATGAGCCGGAGGCCGCCGACGCCTGGCACCTGTCGTCGCGTGAAAAGACGATCCTGAGCTGCCTGACCGAAGGCCAATCGAACAAAGTCATAGCGCGCGAACTCAACCTGACCGAGGCGACCGTCAAGGCGCACGTCAAGGCGATCATGCGCAAGGTCAACGCACAGAACCGTACTCAGGCCGCACTGTGGGGCATGGCCAATGGGCTTGAGCGTTCGAAAGTGGACCCGCTCCCGGTCCAGTGATTGCGCCCATCCCTCCGGATGGGGCGGTCGCGGCAAGTTCGGGTCGGTGCTCGTGCTTCAGCGAAGCTCTGGGATCCTGCGCAGCACTTCCCAGCGCCAATAATCGAGCTTGCGGGCGAGATCGCCGCGATTGTTTTCCTCTGCCTCGACCATGCGGCGGGTTTTCCCCAGATGATAGCGGTCGACCACTGCGTTCCACAGCTTGGGGTGCCGGTCGTACTGGTGAACGATCGGGCTCAGCGAGCCGTCGGCGTTGTAGACGTTCGTTCCCGAAATCCGCAAGGCGCCCGGCGCGACCATCCCGAGGGTCGCGACATTTCCGCCATTGGGATTGACGACCGATGTTCCGAGCATATCGAAATAGGCAATGTAGTTTGTGATGGCCTGGTCGATCCCGAACGAGCGCGCCTGTGCGAAGCGGGGAATCGCGCCGAGCGGCAGCATGGCGCCGAGGAACTGAACGATCCTGTCGCCGCGCCCGATGATGGTCCCGCAACAGATGCACGGCTTCTCGCCGAGCAGCGAGGCGACATCGCGCCCGAACGTCGACACCAGCCAGCGACCGGTGGGGTGGTCGCGCAGCGGCACGTCGTTGGCTTCGGTGTAGTACTGGACCGTATCCGCGACATCGTCCGGGAAGGGTGGCCCCTGAAAGACGACATCCCGGGTGTCGGTCATCAGGACCGCTTCAGGCAGGGTCGCGGACTGGCGCAGGTACCACAGAAAATAGGCGTAGCGGACGAATTCGACACGCGCCCCAAATTCGAAGGGAAGGTCTTCGACGCAAAAGCCCTCGACGGCGTGCGCGCGAAGGAACGCGCGCAGATCTTCGCTTTCCCGGTTGACGAACAGACAGACATCACCGTCGAAATGCGCACGCAATGACAAAACGAATGCCTTGATATCGTCGAGCTCGTAATTTGTTGCCGATCCCAGAACCAGTTTTCTGCCCGGCTCGATGGGGGGAAGCCTGTCGAGGGCGCTCACCGGATCGAGCACGCGGGCAAGCGTCTTGAGGTACTGGGTCATCGTTTCGCCTCGCCGTCCTTACTGCGATCGCAGCATGTCCTGGATGCGAGGCATGACCAGCGCGCGTGCGGCCCATCCTCTTGCGCTGCCGGCCCGCGAGCTTCGAGATCTGGCATCTGTCCGGCTTCCTTCGTCATCGGCGCAACAGCGCCCCAACGTACGCAACGTCGGCACGGCTGTATGCGAGACCCCGCACGGGCACCCCCAGCGCGTACCGATAGAGGCCGAGCGCGAGCGTCAGCTTGGCGATCGCCACCCCGAGCAGCACCTGCGCCGCACCCACAGCACCGTATTTCGGCACAAACACGAGCAGAAGTATTACGGAAGCGGCCAAGGTTACGACCTGGCAGAGCGTGGCCAGTTCGGGGCGTCCGAGTGAGAAAAACGCCTGCACCAGCACCCAAACCGTGCCGCTCAACACCGCTTCGAGGATGAGAAGCCGCGCGATCGGCACGGCCTCTGCAAAATCGTGGCCGTAGACCAGCGGAAGCGCGATCGGCAGGACCACGATCAGCGCGAGACCGGCGCTTGCCATCAGCACGAACGTCACCCGCGCGGCGCGCGCGGTCTTGTCGACCACGTCCTCAAGGGAACGTGCCGCGGTCGCAGGCAGCAGGACGCTGGCGACGGCGGTGTAGAAGATCTCGAGAAGCTTCGAAATGCTCAAGGAGACGATGAAGTAGCCGACGGCCGCCGGTTGCACCAACGCGATCACGGTCGCCTGCCCGACATATCCCGAGGCCGCGGTGACGAATTCCGCGGGAAAACACCGCAGGCCGTAGCGTAGAAGACGCAGCGCGGAGGATCTGAACCTTGATATTCCCGGGCGGTAATGGGGCGTGAGGCGATTGAAGAGCCAGATTGTCAGCGGGATCTGCGGCAGCAGGTAGGCGAGGGCCGCGGTGAGCGGGCTGAGTGTGCCAGTGAGCAGCAGGCATGCGCATCCCACAAACGTTCCCGCGACGCTGACCCCGCGCGATGCGTTCGCACCGCGAAAATCGGCTGCCGCTTCCGCGCCTGTCTGCATCATCAGCGCAACGAGAATGATCGGTGACATCAGCATGAGCCCCTGCGCCGTGCGCACCGTTTCGCGGGCATAGTCCTGAAGCAGAAGCGGCAGCAGCGCGATGCCGATCGATGACGCGATCGCGCCGGCGAGAAAGCTGAGTATCAGCGCCGTGCCGAACAGGCGCCCGCGCCGTGCCGGTTCGCGTTTGACATTGTAGACAAACGAATTCACGAGCCCGAATGTGACGAGATACGCGATGAATTGCGGCCAGGTGATCAATGCGGCCAGGATCCCGCGTCCCTCCGCGCCGAGCGTCCGCGCGGTGATGACGCCGGTCGCGATGCTCAAGGCAAACATCGAGAGCTTGGTGGCGATGCTTTGCAGGATCGCACCGATATTGTCGCGGCCCGCGAAGAGTTGCACCAGCCTGGCATTCAGTGCGCGCATCAGGTCACGAAACCGGTGCTGCGCAGGAAATATCCGCTGGTCGTAGGGAGCTGCTTGAGCGGCACCGCCGGCCGCCCGGCATAAAGACAATAGGTTTCCTTCAGCGGTTTGTTGAGGAGGCATCCGGCCGAGGCCACGCTGTAATCGGGCAGGACACTGCCCGCCAGCACGATCGCCCCGGTTCCGACCAGACAATAGGCGCCGATGTCGATCGGTTGGGTGTCCTGGCGGCAGGCTTCCATGTTGATGCTGTGGGTGAAGAACTGCGAGCGCAGGCCCGCGACGGTGGTGAATTTTCCGATCCGCACCTGGCTCGCGCAGTCGAAGAAGTGCTGGCAGGTGATCGCGGCATGCTCCTCCAGAACAAGCGAGGGCACGCGGTTGGGCACATGCTCGAAGTGGATGCCGCCGGCCGGATGGGCGGTGATCCAGTTCAGATTCTCGATCCGCGCATGCGCGCCAAGGGAGATGAGGTCGAGCCCCTTGGAGAAATTGAGATGGCCGACATATGCCCCGTCGTCGAGCTTGAGATGCTTGGGAAAAAGCCACGAATACCCGACTCGGGCCCTTGGATGGATATCGTAGCGATAGAGCTTGCACAGGACCCATCTCTTGAGCGGCCAAGGAAGGACCATGACGACTGCGTTTAATGCGGTTGCGATCATCCCACCCTCCCAAACGCATTGTGAGACTCAGGGCACGCCGTCCCCTCGCTGCGATGCACCAATATAGGGGCGAGCTCCACATGTGCATGAGGGCTCGTGCGCTGAAAGCGGGACGCAAAAGGACAAACCGATCTGATCCAAAAGAAAAAGCAAGATGGGTGGCTGGCGCATAAGGAGGGGCCGGATTGGCGAAAAGGAGATGCCGGTCCGCCAAAATATTGCGCCGCAGCAACCCTCAGTGCACTAGGATTAACGTGTTGGCGATTTGGGTTAGGTCGATTCCGGTCGCCTCCATGGAGTTTGGTCACCGATATTAGGAGCGGCGGTCTATCGTGACGACTGTGACGCGCCGGGGCGTAATAAAGGGCGGTCTAGTCGGTTCGGCGTTTGCGCTGGGTACGACCGGGATCATGGGGCCGGTTGCCTTCGCCGGTGCGCCGAGATGGCGGCCCTACGTTGATCGGTCGTCAAGTCTCAAGTTCCTGCCGTTTGGAACCAGCTCCCATTATCTCCAGCCGTGGCGCAGTTACGCCGAGGTCGTCCCCGCGTCGCGGTTTCTTTCTGGGGTCGGTGTCGTGCTCGACGAAGGACAGCAGACACCCGACGCGGTGATCGATCTTCTGGCGGCCAACGGAGTCAAGACTGTTCGCCTCGAAATTCCATGGGGTGCGTTTCGCTACGACGACGAGACACGGCTGAGCGATCCGGCGCCGTTCGCACGCGTGCTTCGAGCCTGTCGTCGCCGGGAGATCAGGGTCCTTGTTCTTCTCAACGCCCATCACGGTCTGCCGGGTCCTGCGCTTCAGGTGGAGCGTCACGCGGCCGGGGATGCACAGCAGGGGGCTACGTCGATCGTGCTCGATTCGGTTGCCGGACTTGTGCCCGGCCGTTCGGGAATTTCAAATCAGACCGAGTTCTGGGCGGCCGAAAATCTGATCACCGCGATTGACGGGTCACGGGTGACGCTGGCAAAGCCGCTGGCTGCGCGGCTGCCCGCCGGATCGCCGCTCGACATCGCAGTCCTTAAGTATGCGCCCTTCGGCGCCGTCGACACTGCAGACACCCAGGAGACGCTGGGCGGATGGGTCAGGTATGTCGCGGCCGCCGCCACCTTCGTGACGTCGGCGCTCGATACGGCAGGCGCCCAGGACAAGAAATTCGACCTCGAAATCTGGAACGAGCTCAGCTTCGGCTCGAAATACCTGTCGCTCGCGAATTATATGGATCCGGATCCGGGGCCGACCAATACCGATGCCGTCCAGACGGCAATCGTTGCGCTTACTGCGGACCTGCTGGAGCGAAGCTCGATCGCCTTTTCGGGTGTAAAGGCAACAAACGGCTTCGCGAGCACCATTCCCTGGCCCGCGGCAAGCATGCAGCCCGCCGCAATCTGCGCGCTCAGCAAGCACCCGTACCCACGCGCGCTCACCTTTCCGGCGAGCGAGGTGAAGGGGACCCGGCGTGTCGATGCACGAGGTCAGCCGACGGACTTTATTCCGTCCTATACCGCATATTTTCCGGAATATTTTGCCACGGCGATCCAGACAGAATCCGCGGTTCGGGATATGGGGCCTGAGGTGTGCGATATCCAGGGTGCTGCGCATGGTCGGCTGGCGCGTGTCAAGCACGGGGAAGTGCTGCCGGTTCCCGTTTGGGTGACGGAGATTGGCGCCAACCCGGGCGAGATCGGTGTGCGCGACGCAAAGGCGGCAGCCAAACTCAAGGCGAAAGCGGTGGCGCGCTTTCTGCTCTTTTACCTGAACAAGGGCGCGGAACGGGTTTATCTCTATTCGGCCACGGGCGGCGATCTTGGGTACGGACTCATTCCGGACGCGGGGCGGCGTTATATCGAACAGACGGCGCTGAACCCGGGGCAGCTGATTGACGCACCGGCCCTGACGGTCATCCGTCAGCTCGCTGCCGCTCTCGGCGATGGTTCGGCGCCGTTGCCCGACGGGGTCCGCAAGCTCGGCTTTCGTGTCGAGGAAACCTACAGCTCGTACCGGCAATTTCTCGGCGACGGGACGTCCGCCAATCCGCCGCTCCAGAACGCCGATGAGCTTGTCATCCTGCCCTTCCAGGTCAATCAGGGCCGGTTTGTGATCGCCTATTATTTCATGACCCGAGATATCCGGAAGCCGGCGCCGCCGGAATTCGTCCGCATCGAAGTGAGCGGGATCGATGTGCGGAATGCGATCGCCAGGATCTACGACGCGGCCAGCGATCGCTGGATCACGCACGCGATGTCCGTGACGTCCGACGATACACTGGACCTGTCGCTCCAGGTCGATGACGTCCCGCGTCTGGTGAGCATAGATGAACAGCGCGAGACCGTGGTTCGCAGCTCGAGCGGATCGCGGCCATGAACCAGATCACACCCCGGCCGCGGAGCCGGCCGCTACCCACACATTCAGCGCGCGCGGCAGGCCTCTCCGTCGCGGCGGCCCTGCCTACCGCGATTGCGGAGATTCCGAGGCCAGCGCGCCGGGGTCATCAGCGCGCCCTGACGTCCATGATCGGGTGGACGGCGATCGTGGTGTTCGGCATGTTCGTGACGATGGTGCTCCTGCAGGGCGCCGGGGGGTCACTTCGCCTCATCTTTCCCGTTCTTGCATGCGCCGTCGGGGGATATCTCTATTTCGCCTGCCCGCGGCTTTATCTCGGGTTTTCGTGGTGGCTGTGGTTCCTGGTGCCGGAAATCCGCCGCATCGCCGATTACCAGGGGGGCTGGAACCCGGTCAACGAGATGATGCTCTCGCCGTTGCTGGTGTCGTGCTTTGCCGGGTTCACGTTGATCAAACTCGCGCCGCAACTGCGGCTCAAAACCTATGTCGGCTTTGTGCCGATCCTGATCGCCCTGTTCTACGGCACGATCGTCGGCGCGGTGACGACCGGCCCCACCGTGGCGGTTTATGCGCTTTTGACATGGCTTGCACCGGTGCTTTTGTGCTTCCACGTGGCGGCGCGCTGGCGAGAATACGATGCGCACCGGGAGGTTCTGCTCCAGACCTTCGGGTGGGGCGCGCTGGTGATGGGGGCCTATGGGCTAATTCAGTACTTTTTCGCCCCGCCCTGGGACTGCGTGTGGATCTACAATTCAGGAATGATCAATCAGGGCGATCCCTATCCGCGGGGCCTGCGCGTATGGAGCACAATGAACTCCTCCGGGCCGTTCGCGTTCGCTATCAGTTGCGGGCTTTTGCTGCTGATGACCAATCCGGTGCGGTTCCGCGCACCGATGTTCGTGCTCGGCATGGCAAGCCTGCTGCTCAGCCTGGTCCGGGCGGCGTGGCTCGGGCTGGGTCTTGGCGTGGTGTACCTCCTGATCTCGCTGCGCGGCGGCGCGCGGTGGCGCCTGCTGATGTACATGGTTGTGGGAACGATCGTTCTCGCGGGGGCGGTCACGACGGGACCGCTCGCCGAAGTTATCGGCGACCGCTTCAAAACGCTCTCGGAGCTGAATGACGACGGCAGCTACCAGCAACGACAGGATTTCTACGCCGACTTCCTGATGCGGTCGCTCACCAAGGTCGCGGGCGAGGGGATCGGATCGACAAGTTACGTCACGAAACTTGGCAATGATGGTGAGATCAGCAGCGGCTTCTACGGTGACAGCGGGGTGCTCCAGATCCCGTTCGTCCTCGGCTGGTTCGGCAGCATCTTTTATCTCGGCGGATTGGGAATGCTCGTGTGGCAGATGTTTGCCAGTCGTGCCAGGCGTGGTGACGGCTTTATCGAGGCAAGCAAGGCGATCGTTCTCGTGATCGCGGCGGAGATGATCTTCGAAAACACGCTGATCAATGTCATGGGCGCCTGCTTCTGGACATTCATGGGCATGTGCCTGGCCGCGCGGCAGATGCATGGACATCAGCAGGCGGCGCGAGAGGCCGCGCGCCGAGGTGATCCCGAACTCTCTCACGTGAATTATTCGAGGTGATGCTGATGCAGATCGCGATCGTCTCACAAGTAATCAAGAAGGAGGATGGTCAGGGGCGGGTCAACTACGAGCTCGCGCAGGAGCTCATTTCAGCGGGCCACAAGCTGACCCTGGTTGCCGCCGATATCGGATCCGATCTTCTCGATCATCCCGCAATCACGGTCCGCAGGATTCCGCGCACGCGGGTCCCGACATATTTGTTGCGCGATCAGATCTTTGCGCTGTTGTCGACATTTGCTCTCTACAAGGAACATCGCAGACTTGACGTGATTGTCGTCAACGGATTCGTCACGTGGTGGCCGAGCGATGTCAATCTGGTTCACTTTGTCCACGATGCCTGGCTGAAATCCAAGTCGCACCCTGCCCGTGAGAAGTTGACGCTCTCGAATGCCTACCGCTGGTTCTACACGGCGCTGAATGCGCGGCTCGAGAAAATCGGGTTCAAGCAATCGCGCGCTGTCGTTGCCGTGTCTCATCTTGTGCGCCGCCAGCTCCAGGCATGTGGCATCAAGGACGAAACAATTACGGTGATCCCGAACGGGGTGGATCTGCAGATGTTTTCGCCGGGACCCGCCGATCGGGACCAATTCGGTCTTCCCGACGGAGCGTTTGTCGCGCTCTTTGCCGGCGATATCCGCACGTCGCGCAAAAACCTGGACAGCGTTTTGCGTGCGCTTGCCCGCACAACGAATATTCATCTGGCGGTCGCGGGAAATGCGACGCGCAGCCCGTATCCCGCAATGGCGCAGGCGCTCGGCGTTGCCGATCGCACACATTTTCTCGGGCTGCGCCGTGATATCGCCGCGCTGATGCGGTCGTCGGATGCCTTCGTTTTTCCCTCGCGGTTCGAGCCCTTCGGGCTGGTGATCCTTGAAGCGAGCGCCGTAGGTTTGCCGGTCGTGACGGCGCGCACGGCGGGCGCGTGCGAGGCGTTGTGTGGCGATGGAATGATCGTCCTTGACTCGCCCGATGACGACGAGGGCCTTGCGGCCGCGCTGGAGCGCCTTGCCGGCGACCCCGAATTGCGGCGGTCCATGAGCACCTCGGCCCGGCGGGCAGCCCAGGAACTCTCCTGGCGCGCCGCGACCAGTCAATATTCGCGGTTGATCGAGGGGTTAGCACAATGAGAGGGATATCACGATGAGTGCCGTGTCGCAGGTACGCCCAATAAGCGAGCCCGGTCTGGATATGGGGATGTCGGTTCTCCAGGTCGGGGCCGGGTGGTTTCCGGAGTTCAGTGCGGGGGGGGAGAATGTCTTCTATAATCTTTCGCGCTATCTTCCCGCGACCGGCGTGGACGTTCGGGGTCTTGTCGTCGGGTCCGAGCGTGCGCAAGCGGAGTCGGAGGGACGTATCGTCGCCTTTTCGCCTCGCTCGTCGTCGCTTCTTGAGCGGATGAAATCTGGCCGCAAGGCGATCATCGGGTCGATGGCGCGCCGAAATCCGGACCTCCTCGCGGTCCATTTTTCTTTGTTTGGCCTGCCCGTGATCGACAAGTTCGGCATGCGCCCGCTTGTCGTCCACTTTCACGGACCTTGGGCGGCGGAAAGTGAGCTTGAAGGCTCCGGCTGGCTTTCGGTCAAGACGAAGGAATTCATTGAGCGGGCCGTTTATCGGCGCGCCGACCGGGTGATCGTGCTGTCGCGCGCATTCGGGCGGCTGCTGTGCGAGCGATACGAAATCGATCCCGGCCGGGTTCGCGTGGTGCCCGGTGGGGTAGATTGCGCGCGGTTCAACGTGTCCGCAACCCGCGCCGAAGCGCGCCGTCAGCTCGGCTGGCCGGCCGACCGGCCGACGATTTTGGCCGTGCGCCGTCTGGCCAAGCGAATGGGGTTGATCGAGCTTTTGGGCGCACTCAAGCGCGTGCGCGAACAGCACGCAAACGTGCATCTCGTCATCGCCGGCAAGGGGGATGAGGGGGAAAATCTGAAGGCGTTCGTGGCAGAGCACGAGCTGAGCGATTGCGTGACATTCCAGGGATTTGTGCCGGACTGCGACCTTCCTCTGGTTTATCGGGCGGCCGATTTATCCGTAGTGCCGTCAACACACCTCGAAGGATTTGGTCTGATCACAGCGGAATCGCTTGGTGCGGGAACGCCGGTGATGGTGACGCCTGTGGGCGGGCTTCCCGAAACGGTCGAGGGTCTGGGGGCGCAGCTCGTGTTCGCGAGCTCCCGGCCGAACGACATGGCGGACGGCCTGTGCGGCGCCCTGGCGGGCTCGCTTCGGCTTCCGACCCAGAGCGAATGCATTGCGTTTGCGCGGCGGCAATTCGACTGGCCGGTCATCGCGCGAAAGACACGCGCGGTTTACAGCGAAGTTCTGACGGAGACGGCCGGCCGCGCCTAGGAAACGCGCGTGCGATGCAGGACCGCCGGGATGACCGTCGATGCCGGGGCGGGCGAAGGGTACGCCGCCGGCGCGGTCCGCGTGTGGCCGGTGATCGCGTCCGTCACGATGTCCGCATAGGTCTTCTCCAGACGCGCGACATGGCGGGTATCTGTCAGCGGTGAGCGCCAGTACTCCTCGTACGCCGCCTGACCCAGTCGCGCTGCCATACCGGGCTCGTTGAGGAGGTCGAGGCACCGCGCAAGGTCCCACACATCGCCGCTCTTGAAGCGAAGGCCGGTGTGAAAGGGCGCGACCAGCTCTGCGGCGGCGGTATTGTCGCTGACGATCACCGGAACGCCGTTGGCAAGTGCCTCGGCCACGGTGAGCCCGAAGGTTTCATACCAGCGCGAGGGAAAGACGAGTGCGCGGGCCTTGCGCACTTCCCTCATGAGCGCCGGTTTATCGAGCCAGCCGGTGAATGTCGCGCGGCTTTTGCCCGCGACGGTGTCGCGCGCCGGTCCATCGCCGACGAACACGAGGCGGGACCCTGTAATGGCGCCGGCCTCCGCCAGCAGGTCCGCGCCCTTTTCTTCGGAGAGGCGGCCGACAAACAGAAACGCATCATTGTCGATGACGGGCGCGGGACCCTGGTCTTCGACATCGACGAGGTTCGGCACGAAATGGACGCGTGAGGGATCCGGCAGATGCGCGCGCACGATACGGGCCTGGTGTTCGCTAATCACGATGTAGTGGTTTTCGCCGAGGTCGCGCGCGAGATGCCCCAGCACGGCGTGGCGCGAAACGCGCCAGAGCTTGTGGCCGAAATTGCGCGCGTCGCAATTGCGCGATACGCACCCCAGGGACATCGGCTTGCGCTCGCAATTCGTTTGCGCGACATAGTCGTAGAGCGCCCCGTTCGGGCAATGACGCACATAGTCGTGCAAGGTCTCGACGACGGGCAGCGCGCTGTCACGCGCCACCGCGAGCACGCTGGGCGAAAGTGCCTTGCTCCAGCCATGAATGTGCACGATGGAACGGCCGAGTGGCAGCTTTGCCAGCAGCGCTTCGAGTTTGCTGGCGGCGAGGGAATTCCAGATCGCCCGCGCCGCCGCGCGCACCCGCGACGAATCGCCGAGCATGTCCGGCTGGTTGAGACAAATGACATCGACGCCGTGCGCCTCCAGTTCGGGCGCGACCGGGCCGACGGCGGAAAAGAAAATGACCCGGTGGCCGCGGCGCCGCAGCGCGCACGCGCTCGAAATGGCGACCTTTGCAAGCCCGCCGGAGACGTAGGCGTGATCGCACACGATGACCATCGTCATGGGAGTGCTGGCGAGATCGCCTTCGCTGCCCGCAAGCGGCGCTCTCATCACCGGCGGTTCACGCACGCGCTCATCGATGCCCATAGTGAAGCGCCCCGTATTCGTAATAGTCGTCCAGTCCATGCTGGCGAATTTTTTTGACGTCGACCTGAGACAACGCGACGCCCGCGAGGGGCGCTCCGGTCGCCGAGAACAGGCCCAGCGCCCGTGCGATGCCCTTTGGCGGCGTCTTGCCCCACCGGATTACGAACAGGGTCGCTTCGATCTGGGGTGCGATGAGCAGAGCATCTGGCACGGCCCGGATCGGCGGCGAATCGAGGATAATCGCGTCGAAATTCACTTTGAGCGTTTCGAGAAGCTCGGTCATGCGATGCGACCGCAGGAGGTCTCCGGGGTGGGGATGGCTTTCCCCCGCGGGGATGACGCTGACGCCTGTCGCGTCGTCCGAGCGGATTACATCATCAAGCGCGGCCGTTCCGCACAGGTAGTTGGAAAGGCCGGTGCCGAGTGAGGCGTTAAACGCGGAGTGGACTGCCGGGCGGCGCATGTCGCAATCCACGATCACGGTCTTCCGGCCGGTCTTGGCGAGCAGGATCGAGAGCGCGACCGCGAGCGAGGTTTTGCCTTCGCCGGGTGCCGTAGAGGTGACGAGAATTGTGCGCGGCGGCGCCGGGTTCATCAGCAGCTTGAGATGCAGATTGCGGATGCTGTTGCCGAACGACGCGCGGGCCGAGTGACTTGAGAACGAGTCTCCGATTGCCTTGGCGCCGTGGAGCGAGCGGACCCGCGGCACAAGGGCCAGCGTTTCGACGCCGAACTGTTGCTCGACCTCATTGCTGGAGAGGATCGTGTGCTGGCAGGCCTCGAGCACCAGCGCGGCCGGGATCGCGCACGCTGTCGCGACAATGATGCTCAGCAGCAGCAGGAGGGTCTTGTGCGGAAAGCTTGGATTGGCGGGGATATCCGCGGTCGAGAGGATTTCCGAATTTGCGGACTGAACGCCATCCTGCATTTTCAGTTCATTGAAGCGCATCAGCAGGTTCTTGTAGATCAGCTCCTGCGCCGCGGCCTGATGGGCCAGTGCGTCGAGCGCAGGGCCGTTATCGGTCTTCGCCAGCAGCGCGGTCGTCTTTTCAAGATTGATCTGCGATTGTGCGCCGTCGCGGATCAGCTGATCGAGAATATTGCGCGTCTCGGTGCGGATTTTCTCGGTCACGCTGGCGAGTTCGCGCCGCGCCGCCTTCAGCTCGGGATAGCTGCTTCCGTAGCGCTCACTGAGGGATGCGACGCGCTGCTCGACGGTTGCCTGCTGGACTTTCAGATCACGGATGAGATTTGAATTCAGCACATCGTCGACGGAGGTCACCTGGCCGGTTGCAAGTGCGTCGGTAAGCGCGCCGGTGAGCTCCCGCTGCGCCTTGATGCGTCCGACCTGGGCATCCGCGAGGCGCTGGGAGTACCAATCGAGTGCGTCGCTATACGCAGTCTGGCCGATCTGGTGCTGGCGCGCGATGTAGCGGATCGCCAGTTCGTTCGCAACCGCTGCGGCTGTCGCCGCCGACTCGGAGCTGAAGCTGATCTTGATGACGCGGGACTTGCCGGCGTTGGACAGTCCCAGATGCTCCTTGAAGGCGCGCACCACCGCGGCCTGCTCCGCCTCCTTGTGGGAGGAGAGAAATTTAAGATCGTTCTCCGGGTCGCCGGCAGCGCTGGGAAAGCCATGGATCAGCGCACGCACCCAGGTTGCCGCACGGTCGATCGCGGACGGCGGCGCGTCCGGCTGCGCGAGAAGTGGATTGAACTCAGCGCTCTGATCGAGCTTTTGCGATTCGATCACCTCGCGCGCCAGCGAATTGGAATTGAGAATCTGGATTTCGGTCTGAATCGCGTCGGTTGAGTCCCATGATCGCGTCGGCGAATCTTCGGGATTGATCAGGTTCGGCTTTTCCGTGCCGACGATCACGAACGCGTCGGCCTCGTAGATCGGAGTCAGCCTGGAAATGACCGCGACTGCGGCCGCCGTCATGACGGCGATGATCGAGAGAATGATCAGTTTGCGGCGGCGGAGCGTGCCGATCAGCTTGCCGACGTCGAGCGTATCGGACTCTCCGCTGTCGGCCGGATACTTGATGTAGTCGGCACGCCTGAATGGTTGGGTAAGGGCACCGGCCCGCTCGGCCCGCGGTTGCGGGGAGGCACAGATTTCTTCGCCCATCTGCTATTGGTTCCCCTCAGGTTCGTTGTTCGGCAGCCCGTCCGTGCCGCGGGATGCGCGTGGTCGCAACCGTGTCGGCGGGCGGCTCTGCAGCGAATGCACGAACGAGGGTAAACCCGCAGTTCGCTGGTGCAACAAATCTATCGGGTGAGCGAGGGCTGGCCGGGTTATACTTTCGAGTGCGCGCTGTGATCCATTTGATCGGCAACACATTCGTTCGATGCAGCGCTTCGCGCGAGGGCCGCGCGGGATTCCCGGAGTTGACGGGTCTGCCGCGATTTATGCCGAAGTGTAGTGATAAGGGAATGAACCCGGGGCGCGATGCACCACAGCGATTGATCGATGGCGGAGCGAAAATTATGCCGCACAGTCCACCAGCTGATCAGACCGGAAATCGCGCGCAACCTTTCTGCCAGCGGTAATGGTGCAGCGAGTGCGAGGCGCCACAGGTTCGTGTACGCGATCAGAATGTAGGGCTCGCGCTTTCCCGTTTTGCTTTGATCCCACCATCCGACCATGTCGGTGGGACTTGTACCTTTGTTGGTGAGACGGCCAGGGTGATCGCGATCGAAAAAGAGCGGTGCGGGCACGATGACCGAAGGCCCACGCAGCGCCATCTCCGCCAGCAGTACCGAGTCGGAATGTCCATAATTGCCATGGAGCTGGCTTGTCAAAAGCGCGACGCGTCTGAAGACGCCGAAGAAATTCACGCAGCTTGCGCAACCGTGCCGGTTCAGCAATGTCGTGGTGAAGCGCGCGGCCGGTGAGGGCGATGCCAGGCACGAGCACGGAAAGGTTTCCACACGGAGGACGCGGCCCTCGGAATCAATATGGGTGACGCCGACCGCGCTCATGACCGCATCCGGATTGCGGTCGAGGAGGGTCACGCACTGCGCGATGAAATCGGGCGCGAGGAGGTCGTCATGCGCGGCCCATTTGAAATATTCGCCCCGCGAGCGGTAAAAGCAGAGGTCGTAATTGGGCCCCGCGCCCAGATTGCGGTCATTGCGGTAGTAGCGTACGCGCGCATCGCGCAGCGCGTAGCCCTCCGCGATTTCCTGTGTCCGGTCGGTCGATGCGTTGTCGCAGATCACCAACTCGAAATTCTCGAACGTCTGGGCGAGAATTGAATCGATGGTTTGCGCGAGATACCGCTCGCCATTGAAAACAGGGAGTCCGATACCGACGATCGGCTCTGTTTGGTCAGTTTGTGCTGGTTTCAAGCGGCCCCCGACACCTTGTTCTGATTCCATCCTCGGTCGCTGCAGGAGCTTGCCGTTGGAGCTTTGCAAGGTGGATTGTCTCTCTCAAAGGTGGCGGGGCGGTCGGAAGTTGGTCAACGTGCCTTCGGAACTATCCACAAGGCTTTAGAGATTTGCGTGCATCCAAACGGGCTAGCGCATCTCGAAAGACTTCGCCCCGCACGCTCGCTCGGACCGCCCGCGCGTCGATGCGGTCTCGTGGTTGAGCTTTCACGATTCGAAATGCCGGCACCGGACGGCACCCGCACGGACGCGGACGACGAGTCCGGTTTATTGCCCGGCAACGGTGCGGTTGAGACGCCGCTGCGCTCTCGCTCCTAAGAGACCTCCCTTTGCGCAGTCGCAGCATTCGAAAGGTCGATTGTTTCCGCACTGCAGCGAACTAACCTTGGTCGCAACTGATGCGGGGTGCCTGATTCGATTGTGCGTACCGGCTCGCGAGCGGCTTTTGCTGCTCGTATCGCGTGAAATCGTCCATAGCGGGAGAGCAGAGTGGCAAATTTGGGTAAGGCGGAAAATTTCGGTGCGTTGCGTAGAGGTCCAGTGAGGGAATCTTATCTCGAGCAGGTTCAAAGATTTATCAAGCGTGCGATGGACCTGCTGGGCGCGAGCGTGTTGCTGATACTTCTTGCGCCGGTGTTCTTCTGGGTTGGCCTTGCCGTCAAGGCGGATGGCGGACCGGTTTTTTTTGGTCATGAGCGTGTGGGTCGCGGCGGGCGCCGGTTCATGTGTCTGAAATTCCGCACGATGCGGGTCGACGCGCGCGACGCGCTCGAGAGACATCTGGCGGAGAATCCCGAAGCCCGGCGGGAGTGGGAAGTCGACTTCAAGCTGCGCAACGATCCGCGCGTCACGCCGATCGGCCTGTTCCTGCGCCGTACCAGCATCGACGAACTGCCGCAGCTGTTCAATGTACTGGCCGGCGATATGTCCCTGGTCGGACCACGGCCCATCACTGCGGTCGAGATGGAGCGCTACGGGCGTAACATTGCATTCTACCTGAAGCGGCGGCCGGGTTTGACCGGGCCGTGGCAGGTAAGTGGTCGCAACGAAACGAACTACGAGCAGCGTGTTGCACTCGATACCCGCTATGGCCAGAAGATGTCGATCTGGCAGGACTGCGTGATCTTGGTGCGCACCCTGCAGGTCGTGATTTCCCGGCGCGGCGCGTATTGAGGCACAGCTAGGTGTCGGCCAGCGTCCCGTCGTCGCCAACCTCGCGGTAGAAGCACGAATCGTGGCCGGTGTGACATGCCGGTCCAATCTGGTGGACTTTCAGAAGCAGCGTATCGCCATCGCAGTCGACGTAGAGCGCCACAAGCTTCTGGGTATGACCCGATGTTTCGCCCTTGCGCCAGCGTGCCTGGCGGCTGCGCGACCAGTAGACCACGTTCTTTGATTCGAGCGTCTCAATGACGGCATCGCGGTTCATCCATGCAGTCATCAGCACCGCGCCGGTTGCGGCGTCCTGTGCGACGGCCGGCACCAGCCCGTTGGCATCGAATTTGATCTCGTTCAGCACCGAATCGAACGCGCTCACGATTGCGCCGCCTGTGCGAAACGCCCGAAGCCTTCCTCGAGATCCGCGATCAGATCGCCGGGGTCCTCAAGACCGATATGTAGCCGCAAGGTTGGCGCCTCCGTCCATTTCGTGACCGAGCGTTGCGAGCCGGGATCGCTCAGAATGATGAGACTCTCGTAGCCTCCGAACGAGTAGCCGAGGCTGAACAGAGAGAGGCCGTCGAGCATTGCCGCCACAGCCTTCTTTGCGACTGGCTTCAAGATCACTCCGAAAGTCCCTGACGCACCGGTAAAATCGCGCTTCCATAGGGCATGGCCCGCCGCGCCTTCGAGCGCCGGGTGGAGGACGCGGTCGACCTCGGGGCGTTTCTGAAGCCACCGTGCGACCGCAAGCCCGTTTTCATAATGACGCGGCATCCTGACGCCAAGCGAGCGCAATCCGCGCAGGCCGAGATACACGTCGTCCGGGCTGACATGCTGACCCAGCATGCCGTGCGTGTCGTAAACGGCGCGCGCCGTGTCGCCGTTGGCCGTGATGGTCCCCAGCATGAGATCGGAGTGACCGCCAATATACTTTGTGGCGGATTGTATCGAGATATCAGCACCATAAGCTAATGGCTTGAAATAAAACGGAGATGCCCAGGTGTTGTCGATCAGAACGAGGGCCCCGCGCGCGTGGGCCGCGGCCGCGATCGCGGGCAGATCCTGAACCTCGAACGTGAGCGAGGCCGGCGATTCCGCGAACACCACCCGGGTCGTGGGTTGGATCAGATCGGCAATGTCCGCGCCGAGCCCAGGTTCGTAATAGGTCGTGGAGACGCCCATCCGGCTCAAGAAGCGGTCGCAGAAATGCCGGTTGGGCGAGTAGACGCCGTCGGTGACGAGGACGTGGTCGCCCGATTTCACAACCGCCAGCAACGCGCAGGCGATGGCGGCGAGGCCCGAGGGGAGGAGCACGGTCTTCTCGCCACCTTCGAGCGCGGCGAGCGCGGTCTCCAGGGCCCGAGTCGTCGGTGTCCCGCGCCGTCCGTAGACATAGGGACGACTGAAATCCTTGAGCGACTCGGTATTCGGAAAAAGGACCGTCGAGGCTCGATAGATCGGTGGATTGACGGTCTTGATATCGAGGTCGATATCGGTCCCGCCATGCGTAACGCGAGTTTCATCTTTCATGGCGGCTCAAGGTCTCATCCGGCACCGCGCTTGTCCAGCGGCCAACGGCGCCATGCTGTGGTCAAGGGGGGCAGGCATGCTAGAGTGCCCGAAAATGAGCTTGAGGGCGGAGCCGTGTCGCCGCACGATGGTGCGGAACGGTATCTCGGGATCGAGGACATATGATGACGAAGCTTTATCGCAAGCCGGCGCTCGGCCTGCTCGCGGCGTTGTTTGGCTACGTCGGCCTGGGGCCGGTGCAGGCGGCCGATACGGTGGGCGCGACGCTGGGGCTGATCCAGCAGCGCGGCGAGCTGTTCTGCGGGGTGAGCGAGGGGCTTTCCGGCTTTTCGAGCCCCGACGACAAGGGTCGATGGACCGGCATCGATGTGGACTTTTGCCGCGCGCTGGCTGCGGCCACGCTTGGCGACGCGGCAAAGGTGCGCTTTACGCCGCTCTCGGCAAAAGTGCGCTTCACGGCGCTCCAGTCGGGAGAGATCGACGTTCTGTCCCGCAACACGACCTTCACCTTTACCCGCGACGTCAACCAGGCCCTCGATTTCCCGGTGACGACCTATTTCGACGGCCAGGGCTTTCTGGTCCGCAAAGCGCTCAATGTCACGAAGCCGCGCGACCTCGACGGCGCGACCCTGTGCGTCAATCAGGGCACGACGACCGAGCAGAATGTCGCCGACTTCTTCCGTACCCGCGGGATGACATACGAGCTTGTGACGTTCGAGAAGTCGGAAGAGGCGGTCGCCGCCTATGAAGCGGGCCGCTGCGACGTTTACACCAGCGATGCCTCCGGCCTTTACGCGCAGCGCATCAAGCTTCACGTGCCGGGTGATCACGTAATTTTGCCCGACATCATTTCGAAGGAGCCGTTGAGCCCGGCAGTCCGCGAGGGCGACGACCGGTGGGCGAATGTCGTGCGCTGGACCCATTATGCGATGCTCACGGCGGAGGAACTCGGCGTGACGCAGGCGAATGTTGAAACGGCGCGGAAATCAGACAATCCCGATATCCGGCGCCTGTTGGGGATCGAGGGTGATCTGGGTGCACAGCTTGGCCTCTCCGCCGATTGGGGCTATCAGGTCGTCAAGCAGGTCGGCAACTACGCCGAGGTGTTTGACCGCAATGTCGGTGCGGGTTCTCCACTTCAGATCGAGCGCGGCGAAAACGCCCTGGCGCGCGATGGCGGACTGCAGTTCGCGCCGCCGATGCGCTAGGTGACGTTCGCGGCACCGCCAGGAACGGAAGCGATGGACAAGGCCCCGCGGCGACCGCTTCTGGAACGCCTCACGCATGGTGCTTCGGGCCGTGCCGTCGTCGCGCAGCTGGCCCTCCTGCTAGTGGTGGTGCTTGCCGGCGGGTGGATTTCGCATAACACGATCGTCAACCTCCAGGCCCGCAATCTCGCGTCGGGCTTCGGCTTTCTGAACTACACGGCCGGATTTGCGATCAGCCAAAGCCCTATTCCATATAGCGAGCAGTCGACCTACGGACGCGCTTTGCTCGCCGGCCTGATCAACACGATCAATGTGTCGCTGGTCGGCATCGTGTGTGCAACGGTGCTCGGCTACATACTCGGGCTCGCGCGGCTCTCCAGGAACATCCTGATCAGCGGGCTCGCGACGATCTATGTCGAGACCTTGCGCAATGTGCCGCTGCTGCTTCAACTGTTCGTGTGGTATTTCGCGGTGTTGCAGCCGCTCCCCAAGCCCAGCGCGAGCTTCGATCTTCTCGGGCTGGCCTATTTGCACAATCGCGGCCTGCAACTTCCATCGGTATCACTCGGCGCGGCCGGATGGCCGGTGTTCGCCGCGGTCCTGACCGGGCTGCTGGTGGTCGCGCTTTGGGCGCGCTACCGGCGGTACATCAGCCGTCTTGCCGTGCTCGTCCCGGTGCTGTTGCCGGTGTTCGTGTGGATGGTGTACGGCGCCCCTTTCGAGGCACAGATCCCGCAGCTGGAACGCTTCAACTTCGTCGGGGGCACCGTGGTGAGGCCCGAGCTGATGGCGCTGATCGTGGCGCTCTCAACCTACACGGCGGCCTTCATCGCGGAAATCGTCCGTGCGGGGATCTTGTCGGTGCCGCGCGGACAGATCGAGGCGGCGCAGGCGCTCGGCCTGAGGCGCGGACATATCCGGCGCAGCGTCGTCATGCCGCAAGCCCTGCGCGTCATCATCCCGCCGCTCACGAGCCAGTATCTGAACCTCACGAAGAACTCGTCGCTCGCGGTCGCCATTGCCTTTCCCGACCTCGTCTCGGTGTTCGCGGGCACGACGCTCAGCCAGACCGGGCAGGCGGTGGAGATTGTCGGGCTGACCATGGCGATCTACCTCACACTGAGCCTGCTGATCGCGGCCGCGATGAATCTCGCAAACCGGCGCTTCGCGCTGAAGGAGCGGTGATGGCACACGCAGACCGCTCGAATTCGCGATATCTGCTTCGCCGCGCGTTCGCATTTTCGCGCGAGCACTTCTTCGGCTCGTGGGGCAGCACCATCGTCACGCTGATCGCGGGCATGCTCCTGTTCCGGATTGCTGCAGGCGTCGTCGAGTGGGCTTTCCTCGACGCGGTGTGGGAGGGAACCTCGGGCGAGGCCTGCAGAGGGCAGGGAGCGGTCGCCTGCTGGCCGTTCATCGCTGCCAAATGGCAGCAATTTGTCTATGGGACCTACCCGCAGGGCAGCCAGTGGCGAGTCAATCTGGCGTTCGCGCTCGGCGCCCTGGGGCTCGCATGGTTGATGCTGCCGCGGATCCCGGGGAAATCCTGGGCCAGCGCGATCATGGTGGTCGGGTATCCGGTCTTCGTATTCTTTCTTCTGACTGGAGGATCGTTCGGTTTGCGCGCGGTGCCGACCAAGGACTGGGGCGGCATGCTCGTGACGATCACGCTCGCAGCATCGGGGATCGCGGCTTCGCTCCCGCTCGGGATCCTGCTGGCGCTGGGCCGCAAATCGACGCTGCCGTTGATCCGTATCGCCAGCACCGCCTTCATCGAATTGTGGCGCGGCGTTCCGCTGGTGACGGTGCTGTTCATGGCAAGCGTGATGCTGCCATTGTTTCTGCCCGCGGGCGTGACCTTCGACCTGCTTTTGCGCTGCATTTTCGGGGTGGCGCTGTTCAGCGCCGCCTATATGGCCGAGGTGGTTCGCGGCGGGCTGCAGGCGATCCCGCGCGGCCAATACGAGGCCGCCAGCGCGCTCGGACTTGGCTACTGGCGCACGATGGGGTTCGTGATTCTCCCGCAGGCGCTGCGCATCGTCATTCCCGGAATCGTGAACACCTTTATCGGTTTGTTCAAGGACACGACGCTTGTGCTGATCGTCGGGCTCGCCGACTTCCTCGGGATGGTCCAGCGCAACCTGAACGACGCCAATTGGTTCGCCCCCGGCACCGCAATGACCGGATATGTATTTGCGGCAGCCGTATTTTGGGTGTTCTGCTTCGGCATGTCGCGCTATGCACGGCACATGGAACACCGCCTTAACCGCGAGGGACACGCCCAGTGAGTGAGCCTATGGCACGCGCGCCAATCATTTCAATGGAGAAGGTCTCCAAATGGTTCGGCGCGTTCAGGGTTCTCAAGGATGTCGATCTCACGGTTTTCGAGGGAGAGCGTCACGTCATCGTGGGCCCCTCAGGCTCGGGAAAATCGACGTTGATCCGCTGCCTGAACCGCCTTGAGGAACATCAGGCCGGGCGCATCGTCATCGACGGGATCGAGTTGACGGGCAGCCTGCGCAACACCGACGAGATCCGCCGCGAGGTCGGAATGGTGTTTCAGCAGTTCAACCTGTTTCCGCATCTGACAATCCTGCAGAACTGCACGCTCGCACCGATCCATGTCCGCGGCATGGACCGGAGCGAGGCCGATGCGCTGGCAATGCAGTATCTCGAGCGGGTGCACATTCCAGGGCAAGCCGACAAATACCCCGGCCAGCTTTCCGGCGGTCAACAACAGCGCGCGGCGATCGCCCGCGCGCTGTGCATGAATCCGAAGATCATGCTGTTCGACGAACCGACCTCGGCGCTCGATCCGGTGATGACAAAGGAAGTGCTCGACGTGATGGTCGAACTTGCCGACGGCGGCATGACCATGGTGATCGTCACGCACGAGATGGCGTTCGCGCGCAAGATTGCGCACCGGATGATCTTCATGGAGGAAGCCATGGTAATCGAAAGCGCGCCGCCGGATGCATTTTTCGATCATCCGCAAGACCCGCGCACGAAGCGCTTTCTCGGGCAGATACTGGATCATTAAGGACTTTGCATGCCGCAGGAGTTTTCCCCGTTACGGATCGTCCACATTTCGCCCTCCACCCTGAAGATCAAGGGTGGCGCGTTCATGCACAACGTGGGTGCCAAGATCACCAACGGCCTGATCCGGCTCGGCCATCATGTGGTGCACGTTTCGGACCGGGATCTGGCCCGCCAGCTCAGCCCGTTCGGCAGCCGCAAACTGGGCACCATCCAGGCCAATCGCTTCCTCCCTGATCTCATCAAGACGATCAAGCCGGACCTGTTGATGCTGGGGCACGCGGACGTTCTGTGGGCGGACACATTGGCGGGCATTCGCACGGCGTTGCCCGCGATGAAGGTCGCGCAATGGAATGTCGATCCGCTGGTTGAAGACGACAATGTGCGGCGGATCAATGGAAAGGTTCGGCTTTGCGATGCGACGTTCGTGACGACCGCGGGGCCGTTGCTCGATCAATTCCGCGCGCCGGGACGCATCGTCGGCTATATGCCGAACCCGAGCGATCCGAGCATCGAACGGAGCCGCAATTTCGAGCGTGATGCGTTTAGCTACGACCTGATCTGTCTTGTTCATGGCGCCGACTTTGCGCGCCAGGTGGGGGCATCCTTTTTCACGCCGGTGGAGATTGCGGCAAAGCTTTCGGCCGCGCTCCCGCAAGTTAAGCTTGGGTTCCCGATCCCCGGTTCGTTACGTCCGGGAGGCACATTGATCGGCGAGCGCTACGACAAGGTTCAACGCGAGGCGCGCATGGGGCTCAATCTGAGCCGGCGCAACGATGTCTATCTCTATTCATCGGACCGGATGGCTCACTATGTGGGCAACGGGCTTTTGACGCTCGTCGACCGCGGCACTGGATTCGGCGATCTGTTCGGCGAGGACGAACTCGGGTTCTATTCGTCGCTCGACGAGTTGATCGAGTGCGTGGGGCTTTATGCGCGCGACGATGCGCGCCGCAGGGAGATCGCGCGCAAGGGATGGGCGCATTACCACCAGATGTTCGATTGCCGGCGCGTCGCGCATTTCATGCTGGGCGCAATGGGACTGATGCCGCGTCTTGAGGGCTGCGAGTGGGATTTTACGCTCGCGCCTTCGCGCCCGCCCGTTCCGATCACCCAGACGGCCGAGCGGATCTAGGGGCGCCACTACGTGGCGGGCCCGGTGTTAATCTGCGTGTCCGCGCGGGCGCCCCATTCGCTCCACGACCCGTCGTAGACCGGGACGGCTTTCTTATCGATCGTCTCGAGGGCCAGCGCGAGGACCGAAGCGGTTACCCCCGAGCCGCACGTTGCGATCACTGGCCGGTCCAGATCAACCTTCGCCGCCTTGAAGATCGCGGCAAGTTCGCGAGGCGGACGCAGCGTTCCGTCCGGCGCGACGACGCGGGAAAAGGGGACGTTGCGGCTGCCTGGAATGTGTCCCCCGCGCAGGCCTG
>LADL02003425.1_pt1 | contig 24790 bp, 18 predicted proteins | sample 619721 | NCBI WGS metagenome assembly LADL02 (sample SAMN03397408, study PRJNA257561) | rock porewater metagenome | biome: terrestrial; feature: Opalinus Clay rock; material: porewater; isolation source: Opalinus Clay rock porewater BRC-3 borehole | place: Switzerland: Mt Terri URL, St-Ursanne ...
TGACTGCGCCGGCCCCGAACCCGGATTGCCCCTGGCATTTTTCGCCCTGTACATCGACGGTTCGTTTCGCCAGATATCGACCTATGGAACTGAATCTGAAAGACAGGGTCGTGCTGGTTACGGCCGGCAGCAAGGGCATCGGCCTGGCAACGGCGGCGGGATTTCACGCTTGCGGCGCAAAAGTGGCTATCTGCGGACGATCTCAGGACAAGCTGGATGCGGCTGCTGCACAGATGCCGGGTTGTCTGACGCTGATTGGGGATGTGTCCGTGTCGCAGGAAATCGACCGCGTCGTCGAGGCGGTGACAGTGGAATTTGGCGGCATCGACATATTGGTGAACAACGCCGGCGGCCCCCCGCCGGGGCTTTTTGCGGATTTGTCCGACGAGGACTGGGGCAAGGCCGTCGAGCTGACCCTGATGTCGGTCGTCCGCGCAACCCGGCTGGTGCTGCCGCACATGCGGGCCCAGAAATGGGGCCGGATCATCAATATCTCGTCCTCCGGCGTGAAACAGCCGGTTCCCGGTCTTACCCTGTCCAACAGCATCCGCATGGCGGTGCTGGGCTGGGCCAAGACGCTCGCCAATCAGGTGGCGGCCGACAATGTACTGGTGAATACGGTCTGCCCCGGCTTCACCCAGACGGACCGCGTCGCGCAAATCCTCGAGCAGCAATCAGCGGCTTCCGGCAAGAGCATCGAGGAAATCGCCGCTGCGCTCGCGGCGCAGATCCCGATGCAGCGTATCGGTCAACCCGAAGAAATTGCCAATCTGGCGGTCTTCCTGGGATCGGAAGCGGCCAGCTATATCACCGGCACCGCGATCCAGGTGGATGGCGGTTCGGTGCAGGGCTACTGATCACAGCGCCTTCAGAAAAAGCGGGCGTGTGCGTCCCGCGGCACAACTGACCTTTCGCGCCGGTCAAAAGCCCGCTAGTGGGCGCGGATGACCGCAGAAAAACCAAAGCTCATCATCCGCATGGCGGAACTCGAAGACGCCAGAAAAATCTCCGCCCTGTCCCGCAAGGTCTATGGCAAGGGCGAAAATTACACGACCGAGGAGGTGCGCGGCCAGATCAACAATTTTGCCGAGGGCCAGCTGGTCGCGGAATATGAAGGCAAGATTGTCGGCCATTGCGCGACCTTCCAGATTTCCGAGAAGACCGCGCGCCGGGCCCACAGCTGGTCCGAAATTACCGGTGGCGGTTTTGCCGCCCGCCATGATCCGGATGGACAGATACTGTACGGCATGGAGGTCAGCGTCGATCCGGATTACCGGCGACTGCGGATCGGCCTGCGTTTCTACAAGGTTCGCCGGGAACTGTGCCAGCATCTCGGGCTGAAAGGCATCATCTTTGGCGGGCGGATGCCCGGTTATGCAAGGCGCAAGCGCAAATATCCCGACCCGACCGACTATCTGGCTGCCGTCGTCGACAAGCAGTTTCGCGATCCGGTGATCAATTTCCAGCTCAATCAGGGCTTTGAACCGATTGGCGTGCTGAAGGATTATATGCCAAGCGACACCCCGTCCGGCGGCCACGCGGTGCACATGTTCTGGGAAAATCCGCTTGCCGCCGAGGCCAAGCTGGTCACGCAGACGCCGCACGACCGGCTGCCGCAATCGGTCCGCGTGGCGACCGTGCAGTTCCAGATGCGCAAGATCGCCTCGCAGACCGAATTCGAAGAGCAGGTCGAATATTTTGTCGACGTGGCAGCGGATTATGGTGCGGACTTTGTTACATTTCCGGAATTGTTCACGCTGCAGCTGCTGTCGCTTGAAGGCGAAAAACTGGAGCCGGCCCAGGCGATCGAGAAAATCGCCGAATATACCGACCGGTTCAAGGAGTTCATGGAGAAGCTGGCGGTTTCCTATCATATCAACATCATCGGCGGCTCGCATCCGACGCGCATGGACAATGGCGATATTCGCAATATTTCCTATGTCTTCCTGCGCAGCGGCGCGATCTACACGCAGGACAAGTTGCACCCGACGCCCAGCGAAGTACGCTGGTGGAACATCAAGGGCGGCTATGGCGCGGAAGCCATCCCCACCGATTGCGGTCCGATCGGCGTGATGATCTGCTATGACAGCGAATTTCCGGAAATGGCGCGGCATCTGGTCGACCAGGGCGCGATGATCCTGTTCGTGCCCTTCTGTACCGACGAGCGGCGCGGCTATTTGCGGGTGCGCTATTGCTGCCAGGCGCGAGCGGTGGAGAACCAATGCTATGTCGTGATGTCGGGCGTCGTCGGCAATTTGCCCAATGTCGAGAATATGGACATTCACTATGCCGAGAGCGCGATATTGACGCCATCCGATTTTCCGTTCGCGCGGGACGGGGTCGCGGCGGATACCGCGCCCAATACCGAAACGATCGCGCTCGCCGATCTGTCGATGACCAGCCTGCTGACCAGCCGGCAATCCGGTGCGGTGCAGAATCTGAAAGACCGCCGCTTTGACCTCTACCGGGTTTTGTGGAAGGGCTAGACCCTTTCGCGAGCCTGCTCGGGCAGCGGCATTAGCCGGAAGCAATCTTTTTCCTGTGCAACAGGTGATCGGAAGAGGCAGGATTTCCAACAGATTTCGTCTTGGAAATAGGCTCCCGCGAGGAGCAGGACGAGGCTTTCAAATGCCGACCAATATCGCTGGACTGCCATGCGGTCGTCGCCGCGGCCATGTGCCAGGCCGAATCGCCAGTGTTGCGGCGACAGGGCTGCTGGCGGGATTTAATCGCGCGATTGACATGCGGCATATCATCTGTTCTGCATCAGGAAAATAATCTGCAGGAGAGAAAGATGTCGGTCGTCACAACGGAAAAGCAACAAAATGTCCTGGTCATCGTCTCGAACAATCCTCCGGTGAATGCGCTTGGCGCGGCCGTGCGCCAGGGACTGGTCGACGGAATCGATCAGGCGCTGTCCGATGAGGAGATCGAAGCGGTAGTCATCCGCTGCGATGGACGGACATTTTTTGCCGGCGCGGATATCACGGAATTTGGCAAGCCGATGCACGGGCCCAATCTGGCCGATGCGCTCGACCGGCTGGAGGCAAGCAGCAAGCCGGTCGTGGCGGCGATCCACGGGACAGCCCTGGGCGGCGGCTGCGAGGTGGCCCTAGCCTGCCATTACCGGGTAGCTGTGCCGTCGGCGAAAATAGGTTTGCCTGAAGTCAAATTGGGTCTGATCCCAGGTGCTGCCGGAACCCAGCGCCTGCCGCGGGTGGTTGGTGCAGAAGCCGCCTTGCCGATGGTGGTGATCGGCAATCCCATTTCTGCGGCCCAAGCGCATGCCATCGGGCTGGTCGAGAAGATCGTTGGTGAGGACAGTCTCGCCGAGGATGCCATTGCCTTTGCCCGCGAACAGATCGGCAAGGCGCCCCCGCGCTCTTCCGAGGGCACGGCCAATGAAGATGGTATCAAGAATCCGGCGATATTTGATGAATTCCGGCAGAAAAATGGTCGCAAGCTTCGCGGTTTCGAGGCACCGGAAGCAGCCATCCAGGCCGTGAAGGCGGCGGGTGAATTATCTTATGCCGATGGCGTGCAAAAAGAGCGCGAGCTTTTCATGAAGCTTATGGCCGGCAACCAGGCCGCAGCCATGCAGCATTATTTCTTTGCCGAGCGCGCAGCCAACAAGATTGACGGCATTGATCCGAAAATTGATCTGATACCCATTAAAAAGGTCGGCATATTGGGCGCCGGAACAATGGGCGGCGGCATCGGCATGAATTTCCTCTCTGCCGGCATTCCCGTGACCATTGTCGAGCTGAAGGAAGAAGCCCTCGACCGGGGGGTCGGAGTGATCCGGAAAAATTACGAGAATACAGCCAAGCGAGGCCGCTTGACGGAACAGCAGGTCGAATATGCGCTGAGCATTTTGACCCCTAGCCTGTCCTATGACGATCTCGCCGACTGCGATCTTGTGATCGAAGCCGTGTTCGAGAATATGGACGTCAAAAAGGAAGTCTTCACCAAGCTTGATGGCATTGTGAAGCAGGGCGCGATCCTCGCCAGCAACACCAGCTACCTCAATATCGACGAGATCGCGGCGGTGACCAAGCGACCCGAATATGTTCTCGGCCTGCACTTTTTCTCGCCGGCCAATGTGATGAAATTGCTGGAAATCGTGCGCGGCGAAAAGACCGCCGACGACGTGCTGATGACGGCGATGAAACTGTCGAAGAAAATCGGCAAGGTCGCAGCGGTTTCGGGTGTCTGCCCCGGCTTTATCGGCAACCGGATGCTCAGCCCGCGCCAGCAACAGGCCAATCTGATGATCATGGAAGGCGCCAATTACTGGGAAGTGGACGATGTCCTGGTCGATTTCGGCTTTCCGATGGGGCCGTTCCAGATGTCCGACCTGGCCGGTGTCGATATCGGCTGGCATCGGGATCCGGAACGGATAGAAACATTGCGCGACGCCTTGTGCGCCGTCGGTCGCTGGGGCCAGAAAGTCGGCAAGGGCTTTTATGATTATGACGAGGCGCGTCAACGGACACCCTCTGATGAAGTCAAGCAGATCATCTCTGAATTTGCTGCCAAAGCCGGCAAGGAGCAACGCGAAATTTCCAAGGACGAGATCCGCGAGCGGTTGCTCTATCCGATGGTCAATGAAGGGGCCAAAATCCTCGAAGAAGGAATGGCCCAGCGCGCGAGCGATATCGATGTCGTCTGGATCAACGGCTATGGCTGGCCGCTGTACACCGGCGGTCCGATGTTCTGGGCCGATTCGATCGGACTGGACACCGTCGTTGCCGGACTGGAAAAGCACGGTCTGCCGGTAGCGGATATGCTGCGCGACAAGGCGAGCAAGGGCGAAAAATTCAACGGGTAGCGGCACTGCCCCCAACCAGGAGTGGATTATTTGTCCGCTGAAATTGTAGAGTCACTTGAAAAGTGGGTACCGACCGATGGTTGGCCGCTGCGATCGCGCGATGAAGTAAAGGCATTATTGTGTGCGCCGGGCCAGCCGTTTGAAATGGAAATGGTCGATGTCGACGGCATCCCCACCCGCGTCTGGAAGAACGCCCATCCCAGTCTCGCCGCCATGGCCGAACATGCACGCGGCCATGGTGACAGGGAATTTCTCATATTTGAGGACGAACGCGTCACCTATGCCAGCTGGTATCGCGCGGTCGCCACTCTCGCCCTGGAATTGCAGAAAATCGGTGTCGCCAAGGGCGACCGGGTTGCGCTGGCGATGCGCAATCTGCCCGAATGGCCGGTGATCTTCTTTGCCGCGACGTCGATCGGCGCGATCGCGGTACCGCTCAACGCCTGGTGGACGGACCAGGAGCTGGTGTTCGGGCTGGAAAATTCAGGCTCCAAGATATTGCTGTGTGATGCGGAAAGATGGGATCGGATTTCGCCGCATCTTTCCGAATTGCCGGAACTGGAACATGTCATCGTGGCGCGCAGTCCCGGTCCGCTGAACGCTTCGGCGCGGCCGCTGGAAGCCATTATCGGAACCCCCAACGACTATGCCGACCTGCCCGATCAGGACCTGCCCGCAGTCGACATTGCACCGGACGATCCGTCGACGATATTCTATACCAGCGGCACCACCGGGCAACCCAAGGGCGCGCTCGGCACGCATCGCAATCTGACCACCAACGCGGTTACCGTCGGCTATTCCGCAGCCGCCCAGGCACTGCGCCGCGGCGACACCCTTCCCGAACCAACCGTCCGAGTCGGCTTGACCGTGGTCCCCATGTTCCATTGCACCGCCTGTTCCGCGACCATGATGCCGACCGTGCACGCGGGCCACAAGATGATCTTCCTGCACAAGTGGGACACGGTGAAGGCGATGGAAATCATCGAACGGGAAAAGGTCAATGCAACCGGCGGCGTGCCGTTTATCGCGTGGCAATTGATCGAACATCCGGACCGCAAGAAATATGACCTGAGTTCGATCGATTCGATCAGCTATGGCGGGGCGCCTTCAGCGCCGGAACTGGCCCGCAAGATTTATGAAGTCTTTGGCGCGCTGCCCGGCAATGGCTGGGGCATGACCGAGACCATGGCGACGGTTACATCCCACAGCGCCGAGGATTATCTCAATCGCCCGACAAGTTGCGGCCCGCCAGTAGCAGCGGCCGACCTGAAGATCATGAGCGATGACGGTCGCCACGAAATGCCGGTTGGCGAAGTCGGTGAACTCTGGGCGCGTGGCCCGATGGTGGTGAAAGGCTATTGGAAACGGCCGGAGGCAAGCGCCGAGACATTCGTCGATGGCTGGGTTCGCACCGGGGATCTCGCTCGCCTGGACGACGAGGGATTCTGCTATATTGTCGACCGGGCCAAGGACATGATCATCCGCGGCGGCGAGAATATCTACTCATCCGAGGTCGAGAATGTGCTCTATGATCATCCGGCGGTGATGGATGCCGCGCTGATCGGGATCGACCACAAGACGCTCGGCGAGGAACCGGCGGCCATCGTGCAACTGGCGCCGGGACAATCCGCAACCGAGGCGGAATTGCAGCAATGGGTGCGCGAACGGCTGGCGAATTTCAAGGTACCGGTAAGGATCCTGTTCCGCACCGACAGCCTGCCGCGCAACGCCAATGGCAAGATATTGAAGAAGGACCTGAAGGCGCTTTTCCAGGCCTCAGTCGCCTGACGGCATCAGGCGCATCATGCCTTCCTGCACCGCCGACGCGACGAGAATGCCGTCCTGCGTGTAGAGCGAGCCGCGATTGAGACCGCGCGCATGGCCGGTCCAGTCGCTGTCCATGACGTAGCAGATCCACTGGTCGGCCCGGAAATCGTCGTGGAACCACATCGCATGGTCGAGGCTGGTCGAAAATAGTCCGGGCGTCGTCCAGTGTAATCCGTGCGGGATCATCGCGGTCGAGAGCAGGCCCATGTCGGAGGCGAAGGCCAGGGTTGCGCGGTGAATAAGCGGATCGTCAGGCAGCGGTGCCACCGTCCGGAACCACTGATATTGGCGTGCGGTCCGGTTTTTGCCCTTCGGACTGACGCTCCGGACCTCAAAGGGTCGCGGCATGCTCATCCGCTCTATCTGGTCGTCCGACACCAGGGGGTTGCGGGCGATCTCCTCCATCGCGTTCGGGCATTGCTCCGGCGGCAGGACATCCGGCATGGCGATTTGATGGGCGAGTCCTTCGGCGGGTTTCTGGAAGGAAGCGGTCAGGTTGAAGATGACCTTGTCCTCCTGCCGGACAACTACCCTGCGATTGGAGATGCTGCGTCCGTCAAAGTCGCGATGCACCCGGAAATGCAGCGGTTTCGTTTCATCCCCGGCCCGCAGAAAATAGGAATGGAGCGAGTGGATCCTCTTTTCGTCGTTGACCGTGCGATCCGCGGCGACAATCGCCTGGGCGATCACCTGACCGCCGAAAATGCGTTCGCGCGCGGTCGACTTGAGCGCCGGAAACACAAATTCGTCTACAGCATCCGCCGTGAGATCGAGGGTGCGGAGCAATCCGTTTATCAGCTTTTCCGCAGGCACGGAGGCGCGATGGGCCAATGCCTCCGACAGCCGGCGTGCGACCTGTTCGTCCGTCAGTTTGTCCAAGATAGTCTCGATTCCTCAATATGAGCCGGGTGGCAATTATGGAGACGGTTCAGGGATATATCTCGAACAATCCGGCGCCGCCCTGCCCGCCGCCGATGCACATGGTGACAACGCCCCATTTGGCACCGCGCCGACGGCCTTCCTGCAACAGATGGCCGGCACAGCGCGCACCGGTCATGCCGAACGGATGGCCGATGGCGATGGAGCCGCCATTCACGTTATATTTTGCCGGATCAATGCCCAGGCGATCGCGGCTGTAGAGGCACTGGCTCGCGAAGGCTTCATTCAATTCCCAGATATCGATGTCGTCCACGGTCAGGCCCTGCCGTTCAAGCAGCTTGGGCACGGCAAAGACTGGGCCGATGCCCATTTCATCCGGCTCGCATCCGGCGACCGCCCAGGATACGAAACGTCCCAGCGGTTCCAGTCCGCGCCGCTCTGCCTCCCTGGCCTCCATCAACAGGACCGCGGCGGCTCCGTCCGACAACTGGCTGGCATTGCCGGCGGTGATATATTTGCCTTCGCCCATCACCGGCTGCAGCTTGGCCAGACCTTCCAATGTCGTGCCGGGACGATTGCACTCGTCGCGATCCACCGTGTAATCGACGATGCTCTCTTCCTTGGTTTCCTTGTCGACCACTTTCATTCGGGTCTGCATCGGGACGATTTCATCGGCGAAAAGCCCGGCTTCCTGGGCTGCTGCCATCCTTTGCTGCGATTGCAGGGAATATTCGTCCTGATATTCCCGGCTGATATTATAGCGCTCCGCGACGATATCGGCGGTCTCGATCATGGGCATGAAGATCGCCGGTGCAATCTTCAGGATTTCCTCGTCGATCGATCCTTCCGGTGCCCGGGGGCCTTGCATCGAAATGCTTTCGACACCGCCTGCAACCACGCAATCGGCGCCATCGCCGCGAATATGGTTTGCCGCCATCGCAATGGTTTGCAGGCCGGAGGAACAGAAGCGGTTTACTGTCGCTCCAGCGGTTGTTTTGGGAAGGCCCGCGAGCAGCGCTGCATTGCGTCCGATGTTGGGCGCTCCGTGCGCGACATTGCCCATCAGGCAATCATCGACAAAGCCGCTTTCCACGCCTGATTTTGCTACGGCATGCTTGATCGCATGCGCCGCCATCGTCATCGGCGGGGTAATGTTGAAGCCGCCGCGACCCGCCTTGGCGAGACCGGTACGGGCATAAGATACGATGACAGCTTCACGCATGCTGAATTCTCCTTTTGAGTTGGTACGAAACCGCTTTGATTTGGTGCAACAGGCTATTGGGATCCCGAGTTATAAGAGGCCGGATCAAAATGTCCACTTCTCCGCCCCTTGCGGATATCAAAGAATAACGAGAATGAATGGACCAAAGTGGTGCTGACACCCTGACGGCAAGCCCTCTCCATCTTGGTCAGACCGTTAGCGGCCCGATGGCTGTGGAGCCGCCGTCAATCGCACGTGTGCTCGTGACGGCAGATCAGCCGACATCGGGGTCAGCCGGAGGGGCAGGCGAGCCGAGGGGACCGGCGGGCGCGTCTGTGTCCGGGTTCCAGCTGCGTTTGCGCTGCTTCTTCTCGAGGATTTTCCGGCTCGCTTCGTCCAGCAACACGGTATCGGCCATTACCGCGCCGCGCTGGCCGATCGGCCGGTCTCGCCCGACCGTCGAATCCTGAAATGTCTGCCGTTCGGTTTCTGCATTTATTTCGGCGCCGATCAGCACGGAATAGGCCGAAAGAAACAGCCACATCAGGAAAATGACGACCGCCGCGAGCGATCCGTATGTCGCGTTATAATCGCTGACATTGGCGGCATAAAAGCCAAAGCCGATAGTGATCGCCAGCCAGAGCAGTGTCGCTACCACCGATCCCAGCGAGAGCCAGCGCCATTTGGCAGGGCGGCGGTCCGGTGCGTAGCGGAAGAACAGCCCGAAGGTCAGACTGACCAGAAATCCCGCTGCCAGCCATGTTATGATTTTCAGGATAATCGCGATATTCTCGCCAAGATAGCCCTGCAAGAAGTTGCTGATATAGCTGAAGACGGAGATAGAGGTCAGGCCAACGATCGCGACCGCCGCCATGCCGATGGTGATCTGCGCCCCAATCCATGTGGTCACGAGGATATTGCGCGATTCATGTTCTTCATAGATGATATTGAGCGCCTTCATCATCGCATTTGCCGCCCGCATCGCCCCGAAGATCGAGACGAAGAGCGCCAGAGCCAGGCCGAATCCCTGCGCGGTCTTGTTGGTACTGACGATCGAAAGCAATTGCTCGCGCAATATGGTGAGTACGGCATCGGGGAGGATGGCGGATACCTGTTCGATACTCGCGGCAACCATATTGGGGTCGCCCACCAGGCCGTAAAGCAGCACGATTACCGCGATCAGCGGAACAAAGGCCAGAAAGGCAAAAAAGGCAACGCCTGCGGCCAGCAAAGGCAGATTGTGGAAATCGTTCATCACATAGAGGCGCTTGATGATCGCCCACCATGCCCTTGGCGGAAATTTGAGCGGTGTTCGCGCGCCGGCCCCCGGCGTGTCTGCCTCGATCTCGCTCAGGCCCTGCTGTGCCTCCGGCGAAGTGATATGCGTGGAATCAGCGGAATCGTCGGCCATCAATCTGCCGCCTCGCTACCCGCTTCAGCAGAATTATCCACATCTTCTGTGGGCTGCATCACTTTGTCGGCTTCGCGCCCTTCGGCCAGTTGTTGCGCGACACGGGCTTCAATTTCCTTCGCCTCCTCGTTTAGCTGCTCAAGACTCTCCTGATATTTTTCGTCAAAATCCTTTTCGCAAGCGGTCAGGACCAGAAGCGCAAACGAGAGAAGAACCGCCCTGCCCCGCATCAATAATCCTTCCGGTAGCGCAGGTTGACGTTGGAACCGCCAAAGCTGCTGACCGAACTCAGCACCGAGAGCGCCGGGGTCAGGCTGATTTCCAGCTGGGTGGCGGTATAGCCGCGCGCGTCGGTGACAATCTCAACATAGACGTCGTTAGATATATATTGGCCGGCGGCAATCGAGGTGCTGCGACCGCTATCCTTGTCGGCACCCAGGATGCGCAGGCGATCGATGCCGACCGAGGATTGTAACACGCCGAGCGGGTTCAGCCCGCCGCCACCGCCGCGCAGGCCGTTGAGCGAGGAGGCCAGCTGCACCGCCTGGATCGGGGAGAGTTCGCCGATCGAATTGCCGAACAATATGCGCGCCATGATCTCGTCCTGCGGCAGGCTGGGCGTGGAACTAAACGCGATCTCGGGGTTTTCGGCGCTGCCGGCAATATTGATGGTGATATTGACCTCATCGGCTTCGCCGCTCGCCACGAGCCGCAAGGTGGGGTTGATCGTCGAATTGCCATTGAAGCGCAGGCGCCCGGATTGCAGATCGAAGGACCGCCCGGCAAAATCCAGGGTCCCGCGGATCAGGTCGATTCCGCCAGTCAATATCGGCGCACCGGTGGTGCCGCGGACCTTGATGTCGGCCGACCATTCCGAATCCAGTCCCATGCCGGTGACATAGATCTGGTTGTCGGCGCTCAGATCGATATCCAGTTTCCAGTTGCTGGGCACGCCGCTGACCGAATCGGCCTCGCCGGTGATTTTCTTGCGCCCGAGCGCCGGCTTGCGGCGCACACCGGTCAGGGTCGCAACCTTTGTCGAGCCTTCGTACACGATCCGGTAACGGGTTTCCGGCAAGCGGATGCGGCCGCGGATGGTGGGAGCGGTGGTCGCATTATTGACCAGCTGGATCTCGCCGGTAGCCGATGTCGCCAGATCATTGCCTCTCGCCAGGGTTGCATTGTCCAGATCGAGCGCCAGCTGGAGCGGATAGCCCTTGGCAGAACTGAGCGAGACAAATCCCTTGCCGCTGATCGTGCCGTCACCCGCTTGGGCCGTCAGTTCGGTCACTTCCAGCCGGTCGTTGGTAAATTCGCCCCTTACCCGCATATTGGCAAGCCGCGTGCCATAGCTGCTATTTTCATAGACCAGATTGTTCGCACGGACCACGCCGGTCAGCACGGGCGCCTGCACCCGGCCGGAGAAATCGGCCGCCACCCCGACCGCACCCCGCAAATCCTGATCCGGTAGCGCGGCGAGCGAGAACAGGGTGCTGGCGGGTCCGTTGTAGCGCAAGCCCCCGGACAAGGGGGCCGCGAACAATCTCGTTGTCCAGGGCCCTGCTCCTGGCGGAAGCGGCCTCAGATTCACATGCATCCGGCCGATGGCAGCGCCCCGGCGCCGGAATATCACCCGGGCATTGCCGCCATCGGCCAGCAGCCGTCCGACAAAATGCATGTCAACGGGTTGCGAAACCGATGCGACGCTGGTCCGGGTGAAATCGTCAATCTGCAACCGCGCGTCCGCTTCCGGGAAAGCGCTCGGCGAGCTCTGCGCAAAATCGAGGCTGCCGGTGGCCACGCCGCCCAAGCCAAGACCCGGCATCATAGGATTGATGATGGCCAGGTTTACATCCTTGAGCCGACTCTGGATATTCAGACCGCGGCCATAATCGCCGGCCAGCTGAATGCTGCCCCTGGACAGATCAATGGTCGTGGGCAACAGGGTATATTTATCGCCTTCCGGTATGATCCGAGCGGCGCTGCGGGTCTTGAACTCCACGCCATTGGCGCGGCCATCAAGCGCCACCCGCCAAAGCTTCGGATCAAGAATGGCATTGGCGGCAAAGCGGAACGGCACCCGGTTGCGCCCCTCGGCCATGATCTTCGCACTGCCCTGCCCGCCGCGATAGTCAATCTTTGCTCGCGCGGCCGCGATCTGCAGTTCCTGCATCTGCAGGCCCTCGATCTGGACATCGGCAACCAGCTGCGGCTGATCGTACAAGATGATGTCGGCGTCGATGATCGCCCGTTCGAGCGTGAGGCCGGCCGGTCCCGGCAGCCGGCTGTTGAGCGCCGTCGCCGCGACAATCGCGCGCTGCTTGCCGCTGAACGCGCTCAACATTACCTCGCCATCGATCCCCGAGCCACTGGCCGCCAGCTGCCCGGCGAAGGGACCGGATGCGGTTTGCCGAACGCGCCCGGTCAGGCCAACGCCGGCGAACTGGGACTCCGCATTGACATCGATTGTGAGCGGGCCGCGACCGGCGAGGATATCGACATTGGCGTCAAAGGGCCCGTAATCGCTGTCGCCATCCGCAACCACCGCATAGCCTTTTGCATTGCCCCGGATCGTCGCGATGACATTGCGGGCACCCACTCCCAGGCCGGGCCGGGCCGCAGCAACCGTCGCAACCGGCCGGGCTACCGTACCGCTGACATTGATGCCGAGCGGGCCATATTGGTCGGACATGCCCTTGGCGGCAAAATTGATCCCGCCGGAAGGCGTATAGCTGCCGCTGCCCTGGGTGATGCGGAAGGAGGGCGCGGCAATATTCAGGCTCTTTACCCTTGCGATGCCATCGCTGCCATAAGATACGTCGGCCACGATCAGACTGTTGCCGCCGAGGAATTCACGCACGCCATCATTGAATATCCTGCTCGACCGGGCCCGAACGGTGCCGGACAGGGCAAAGGCACCATTGCTGCCGGACTTCAGGTCGATATTGCTGTCGATGTTGAAGATACCGACGCTTTCCACGCGGTAGCCGTTGATCCGTCCTTTCAGACCGCCGGTATATATCCCCTCGTTGAGGTCGGCGACAACCACCGCGGTGGCATTGATCCCGTCGGAATTGATCCTGAGATTGTCGGACAGCAGCCGACCGTTGGCATAGGCAAAATCGCCGTTCAGGCGAACATTGGTGAGCAATGCCCCGATGCCCTCGTTGAGCCCCGCGATCCGCTGCGCCCGCGCCTGCAGCGGTATGCGCCACTGTTCTTCGGCCATCTTGGCGCTGCCGCTCGCGCGCAGGCCGACCACCGTCGTATCGGCAAAACCGATACGCGCGGCATTGAGCACATAATCGATCGTCGGCGCAGCGAAATCGCCGTTCAGGACAACGGTGGCAGCAATACCCGCGCCGCTGAGATTGTCGGCAATAACCGAAGGCTTGAGCAAGCGGAAATCGATGTTCAGGTCACGCATGCGGTTATGGCCGAGATCGACCAGGCCGTTGGCGGCCAGCCGGAAATTGTCGCTGCCGATCTCTCCCTTGATATCATATTTGCGCTCTTCCCCGGTAGCGGTCAGGTCAATGGTGGTAATCGGTTCCAGCATGTTGCTGCCTGGGCCGGAAACGAACAGTCCCGGCCGGGCCTCGCCGCGAACGGTGAATGTACCATCGCGCGCCCTGATCGCAATGTCGGCAAGCTTGTCGGCGCCGCTCTGCCCTTCGAGCACGCCGTCCCATTTGGCCCAGTTGCCTTCGCCGTTCAGCGTCAGCTTGACCGGCTGTTCCGCGCCGGTCAGGCCTGCGAGCAGGCCGTTGGCCGGGGCATCGAGATCAAGCGCGATATCCAGTTCATTCTCATCAGGCACCGCGTTCAGCCGAACGGTGAGCCGGTCTCCGCCGCCAACGCCCGGCGCGGTCAAGGCGCGCATATTGCCATTGACGATGGCGCGGGCGTCCGCAATCTTCACGTCCGCCGCCACGCGCAGCAGGTGGCGCTCGCCGGTTACGGACTCAGCAATGTCCAGCTCGCCAATTTCAAGTCTGCCGACATCGATATCGAGATCCGGTAGCAACGGCCCCTCGGACGTCGTGGGCAGCAATTCGGGCAGCCGCAAAAGGCTTGCCTTGGGCACGAGCAGCGAACGGATATCGACATGGCTGCCCAGGAAGGCAAAGGGCCGCCAGTCGATTTTGACGACGTCCGCGGTGGCAAACACGCCCTTCGGATCGCGGACTTTGAGATCGGCAATTTCCATCTGGCCGAACAGCGATCCCTTGATCTCGCCGACCTCCAGCTGCAACCCGTTTTCGAATTCGAACGACTCGATCTGCTTCTCGACAAAGCGATGGCCGCTGCCGCTGTCCAGCCAGATATAGGCGCCGAGCAGCAGCGCCAGAAAGAGGGCCAGCAGCGCTCCCAGCCAGATCCCCGCTTTCGAGATCGATATCCTCTGCGGGCCTGCTTCCGTCATCGCTTCGGACTCTGCCATCAGAAGGCCTGACCGATCGAAACATAGACCGATACGCGCGATTCACCCGGCTGGCGATTGATCGGCGTGGCAATGTCGACGCGAAGCGGCCCGAAATTCGTGTAAAATCGTCCCCCGATGCCGACACCATAGCGCAGATTGTCAAACCCGGGTGTCGAGCTGGTATAGACCTGACCGGCGTCGACAAAGCCGACCACGCCATAATCGCCAAAGCGGTAGCGTATTTCCGCCGCCGCCTCGACCAGGCTGCGCCCGCCGATCGGGCGATTTTCGATATCCTTGGGGCCAAGCTCCTGATAGCCGAATCCCCGGACCGATCCCCCGCCGCCGGCATATAAGCGCCGCGAAGGCGCAATCAGTTCGCGATTGGCCCCGACAATGGAACCGACACGGGCGCGCCCGGCAAATATGATGCCGTCGTCGACCGGATAATAAGCGGTCGCCTCGAGCAGGCCGCGGCCATAGATCTGCGTGCCGCTGCCCAGCGATGCTTCGGGGGACAGCTTGGCCGACAGGCGGAAGCCTTCAGTGGGATCGAGCAGGCTGTCGGTCGTGTCAAACGTCACCTGCCCGGGCAGCGCGGCAACATAATAGGTTTGCCGGTCGCGCAGGCCGGTCGCAAAGTTGAAGTCCTTTTCACTGGTCCCCAGAAACTCGAAACCATAGCTGTAGGTCAGCCGCTTTTGCCAGATCGGTGTGCTGTCGTAGGAAATGCGGCCCGCCAGCCTGCCGGTGAAGGCTTCGTAAGCGTCAAAGTCGCTGTGCAGAGCCGAAAGCCCGAGTTCCACCGTGCGGTCGCGGCGGCCGGCATTGCTGCGCCGGAAGGTCAGCGTCGCCCCCTGCTCCTGCGTCCCGGCGACCGCGCTGGCGATCAGCGCGCCTTCCGGCGGAAACAAATTGCGATGGGTCCAGCTGCCTTCCAGCCGAAAACCCTGTCCGGTACCATAGCCGGCGCTGCCCGCCAGAGTGCGGGCCGGCCCCGCTTCCTGATCGACATTGATGGTGGCATATTCGGTGCCGCCCGGCCCGGCTTCTCCGCTCGGCGAGGGCTTCACCGAAACAATCGAAAACAGACCCGTGGCCACCAGAGCCTTGCGCAGATCATCGACCATCCGGCTGTCATAGAGATCGCCCTTTTCAAAGCGGCTGAGCACCGCAATATGCTCAGCATCAAAGACAGGTGTGCCGGAGGTGACTATATTGCCGTAGCTGCTGCGCGGCCCGGTTTCGACGGGCAGCGTATAGTCGCCAGTGCCGGTTTCGGGGTCGAGCAAGATGTCGCGCTGACCGATCTCGGCGAAGGGATAACCCTCTTGCGGCAGGACCACCGCAAGATTGGCCTCCGCCGCCAGCACCCGCTCGGCGACAATCGGCTCGCCGCTATCCGGAACGAAATTACTGGTGATCAGATCCTCGGGGACGACCGGACCGGTGTCGAACTTGATCGAACCGAAATCATAGCGTGGACCCGGCGCTACCTGCAGCACCACGGTCAGCCTCTCGCCTTCGGTTTCGGGCAGTTCGACCGACCCGTTCACCGTCGCATCGAAGAAACCCTGACCGGACATGATGTCGGCCAGCAATTGCTGGTCCTCGCGCATCCGCGCCGAGACCATGGCGCCATTGGCGGCCTTGCGGTCGCCGTCCTCCAGCGCAGAAAGATCGGCAAACCGGGCGCGGATATCGTCGGCGCTGACGGGGCGAACCGCGGCTTTGGCGCTGTCATCCAAAGCTTCCAGGCCCGAAATCCGATAGTCATATCGCAAGGATGATGACATCGAGGTGTCGTCGGCTTCGGTATAGCGGCTCTCGTCGAACGGCTCGACATCAAAACTGTCAAGCGGTGCAAGCGGATCGTCGATTTCCGGGTCATTGGCCGGCGCGTCCGCGATGGCTTCGCCGGCATCTTCGTCCTGCAAGGCCGGCAATTCGGCAATACCGTCATCGGCATCCTCCTGCTGCGCCTCGCGTTCCAGCCGCTGCTGCTCGCGGTCCCAATCGGCAACGCTCCCCATGGGCGCGTCCGGATCATCATCGATCGGTGGAATGGTCGCATCAAATTCCGCATCATCGATGATGGGCTCGCGCGGATTTTCAATGGGTCGTTCGGATTCGGAATTTTGGGCAAATGCCGGCGTCAGGCACAGGCTGCCCAAGGCAAAGATTGTCGTGACAGCCCCATAACCTTTGCCGATACCCATGCCGCTACTGCTCGCCCACCCCAAGTGATGATATACTTGCATTGCACTGTGGAAACATCCCCAGCGTTCGTTTCCCCAAATGACAAGTTCAGGATTTTATACCCCTTGTCCGCCATTTGGTTCCCGAATCGGGACGAAATGATCGCCGTGATCCGCTCCGTCAGCAGGGCAAGTCTGCCTATCCACGGCGTCCGGAGCAACCCCGACGACTGACCCGCTACCCCAGCGACACATTGCCCCCGAACATCGCACGACGATATTCAGCGAACGCGACCCATTGGAAATACTTGGGGACAAATGGTGGTGCTGCTAGAGAGAATTGAACTCTCGACCTCGTCATTACCAATGACGCGCTCTACCACTGAGCTACAGCAGCCGGACCATTTTGATGCGCTGGCAACGTCCGCCGTCTGAGGCGGTTTCTACCGAACCGCGGGCCTAAGACCAAATGCGTGCGATCTTGTCAAGCGGAGTTGCATCTTTCGCGCGATAATGGCAATTGATCGCCATGCCCAAGCCCCAGCCCAAATCCGAGAAAATGCGCAAGGAAGCAGAGAAAGCCGAGCGGCTTGCCGCGCAACTGCGGGCCAATCTGCGCCTGCGCAAGGCGCAGGCCAGGCAGATCGGTCCCGGCAATGACGATGCCAAGCCGCAGCCCTAGGGCCGGGCGCTAGACGTTCACCACCGCCCGTTCCGGCGTGATCTGTTCGAAAGCGCTGACCGCCGCGATGAATTTTGCGGACACCGGCGAAACCTGTTCGGTCGCCGGGTCAAACCAGACATAGGTCAGCTTGACGACATTGAGCAATTCGTCGCCGCGCAGGATATGGACGAGCAGCGCGTAGCTGGTCTTTCCAAAACGGGTGATCCGTACCGCGATGTCGAGCAGATCGTCCGCCTTGGCCGGCGCCCGGAAATCGACATCGGCATGGCGCACCCAGTTGTCGCCACCGAAATGCCGGGTGAACGTGCCCATCATGTCGCCCTCGTCGCGCGGCCTGTCTGCCGCCACCAGCGCGCGCATATATTCGGTCAGCCCGACATCGGCAAAGGCCAGATAATTTGCGTTGAAGACGATGCCCTGCAGATCACATTCGGCGTAGCGCACCCGCAGCGGCGTGATCAGGCGAAAGCCGTCGCGGGGGTTTTTCATGTCTGTCATGCCGCAGGCTCTTTCCCCAGCCTGACCGGCCTGTCAACCGGCTTGGGAGACCGTCATGCAAAAGGCGTTGAGCTTGTTGCCATCCGGATCGCGAAAATAGCCGGCGTAAAAACCCTCGTCGCCGCGCGGCCCGGGCGCGCCTTCATCGCTGCCGCCATGAGCCAGGGCAATATCATAGATGCGCTGCACCTGATCCTTGTCCTTTGCCTCCAGCGCCACCATCACGCCATTGCCGATGCTGGCCGGTTTGCCATCAAACGGCTTGGTGGCAGCAATGCCCGGCGCACCGCCCATCGTGCCCCAGGCGATAAACTGGTCGAAATCCATCATCCGGCCGACCCCCATTTCGGCGGCAATGGCGTCGTAGAATTTCGCCGCGCGCGGCAGGTCGTTGGTTCCCAAAGTGACATAGCCAATCATCAACTTTCTCCTCGATAGGGAGAAAGAACATTAGGGGAACAAGTGAGTCGCGTCAATCGATACCAATTGGTGCCGTCTGCGCCTTCAGCCAGTCCAGGGCCTCGCCCTCGAGTTGCGGCGCAATCACCGCGCGGACCTTGGCATGATAATCGTCCACCCACTGGAGCTGATTCGGCGAAAGCATGGCGACATCGATCAGCTTGCGTTCCAGCGGCGCAAAGGTCAGCGTTTCGAAGCCGAGCATGGTCTGTTCGCCGCCCTCGATCTCGCGTTCCTCGACGAGGAAAAGATTCTCGATGCGAATCCCGAATTCGCCCGCCTTGTAATAGCCCGGTTCGTTGGACAGGATCATGCCCGGCTCCAGCGCCTGATTCATGCCGCCGAAACTGGCGATCCGCTGCGGGCCCTCGTGCACCGACAGATAGCTGCCGACGCCATGCCCGGTGCCATGGCCATAATCCACGCCATCGGCCCAGAGATACTGGCGCGCCAATATGTCGAGCTGGCCGCCGGTCGTGCCCTTGGGAAAGACCGCCTGGTCGAGGGCAATATGGCCCTGCAGGACCTGCGTATAGCGCTTGCGCATTTCCGCCGTCGGTTCGCCGACCGCCACCACCCGCGTCACGTCGGTGGTGCCGTCGGGATATTGACCGCCGCTGTCGACCAGATAGAGCGAATCCATCGCAATCGGCTGATTGGTTTCCTCGTTCACGCTGTAATGCGGCAGCGCGCCATGATCGCCCGCTGCCGAAATCGTCCGGAAGGAGAGATCCTTCAGCTCGGGACTTTCCTCGCGAAACCGCCGCAGCCGCGCAGCGGCCGACAATTCGTCCTCGCCGCCCTTGGGAGCTTCGTTCGCCATCCAGTGGAGGAATTTGGTCAGGGCAGCGCCATCGCGCTTCTGCGCGGCCTTGTGACCATTGATTTCGGTTTCATTCTTGATCGCCTTGGCAAGGATCGTCGGATCGCGTTCCTTGACGACGGTCGCGCCCGCCTCGTCGAGCGCCGAGAAAATGGCGGCGACCGAGCGTTCCGGATCGACCGCAACGGTCTGGCCCGCCATGCCGGACAGGGCATCGGCCAGTTCGTCATAGTCCCTGATCTCGACATGATTGCCAAGATGCTCGCGCACCGCATCGGTCAGTTTTTCCGGCGCGACAAACAGGGTGGCGGTCTCGTCGGCGCGGACGATGGCATAGGCCAGCGGTACCGGCGTGTTGGCAATATCCCTGCCGCGGACATTGAAGAACCAGGCGACCGAATCCAGGGCCGCAATGACGGTGGCATCATAGCCATTGTCCTTGAGCCAGGCGGCGACATCCGCCCGCTTGTCCCGTGCCGATTTTCCGGCATATTGGTCGCTGTGGACCGCCAGTTTCTCCGGCGAACGACCCGGCTGGTCCTCCCAGACCGCGTCGATCGGATTGCGCTGCACTTCGACCAGTTCTGAACCGGATTTTTTCAGTGCCTTGCTTGCCGTTTCCGCCCAGTCGCGGGTGTGCAGCCAGCTGTCATAACCGATTTTAGACCCTTTCGGTGCAGTGGCCGCGATCCACTCATGCGGCTTCTGGTCCTTGATATTGACATATTCGTAGAGATTGCCGTCGACCTGGTCGCGGACCTGGACAACATAGCGGCCGTCGATGAACATGGCCGCCTTGTCCTTCAGCACGATCGCAGAACCGGCCGAACCGCCAAAGCCTGTCAGCCAGGCCAGTCTTTGCGCATATTCGCCGACATATTCGCTCATATGCTCGTCACAGATCGGCACGACAAAGCCGTCGAGACCGTCTTTTTGCATTTGCTCCCGCAGCGCGTGGAGGCGGGCTTCGTAGGTGGACATCAACATCGCTGAGCAAACTCCTTGAATAAGACTATAGTGCAACACATAGGGGTTCGGAGCCCCAATCGCCACCTAAATCCGGCCAGAGAAGAGCAGAGACCATGACCAAAAAGCTGACCCGTCCGCCATTTGCAGAGCAACGCACCCACGAATATGAACGGCACGGGTACCGGATCAGTGACCCCTGGCACTGGCTCAAGGACCCGCGCTATCCGGTGGTCGAGGACGAGGATGTGCTCGCCTATCTGAAGGCGGAAAATCAGTGGTTCGAGCAGAATATGGCCGACCGCAAGCCGCTGACCGAAGCCCTGTTTCGCGAGATGAAGGCACGGATCAAGGAGGACGACAGCTCGGTGCCGCAAAAGGACGGCGACTGGCTCTACTGGAGCAAGTTCGAGGAGGGCATGCAATATCGCCAGCATTGGCGCAAGGCAGTGTCGGGCGGCGAAGACCAGCTGATGCTCGACGAGAATGAGCTGGCCGAGGGCAAGGAATATTTCCGGCTGGGCGCAGCCTCGGTGTCGCCCGATGGCCGCTTGCTCGCCTATGCCTATGACGACAATGGCTCGGAGCGGTTCGAGGCGCGGATCAAGGATATGACCACCGGCGAACTGCTGCCCGATGTCATTCCCGGCACCCTCTCAAGCCTCGTCTGGTCCGCCGATTCCAAAATGCTGCTCTATGGCCTCGCCAACGAGCAATGGCGGACCGACAACGCCCGGCTGCATGTTCTCGGGACCGATATCGCCAATGATGTCGAGCTGTATCACGAAGATGACGAAGGCTACCGGGTTGGCATCGGCCTGACCCATTCCGAAGAATTTATCGTCATTTCCACCGGCGACCACGAAACCAGCGAAGTGCGGCTGGTGCCCACCGACAATCCGCTGGCCGAACCGCTGCTGGTCTCCCCACGCAAGGCTGGCCGGGAGTATGAGGTCGAGGAGCATGATGGCACGCTCTATATCCTGACCAACGACCAGCATGTGAATTTCCGGCTGGCCACCGCCCCGGTCAGCGATCCCGGCAACTGGGCGACCCTGATCGCCGGATCGGAGGATTTTTATCTGACCGACGTTTGCACCTTCAAGAATTTCTATGTGACCGAGGGTCGCGAGAACGGCCTCGACCAGGTCGAGATCCGATCCTATGACGATCCGGCCAGGGTCGAACGGATTGCATTCCCGGAGGCCAGCTACAGCGCCGGGCTGGACGACAATCCGGAATATGATGTCGACAAGCTCCGCCTCGGCTATGCCTCGATGGTCATGCCGAACACCGTGTTCGACTATCATCTTGCAGACCACTCCCTCGAGACGCTCAAGGTACAGGAAATTCCTTCCGGCTATGATGCCGGCCAATATGTCACCGAACGGCTGATGATCGAGGTCCGCGACGGGACGCAGGTGCCAGTGTCTCTGGTCTACCGCAAGGACACGAAGATCAACGGCAGCGCGCCGCTGCATCTCTATTCCTACGGTGCCTACGGCTATGCGGTACCGCCCAGCTTCTCGACCACGCGTCTCAGCCTGGTCGACCGCGGCTTCGTCTATGCCATCGCCCATATCCGCGGGGGCGATGATCTCGGACGCAACTGGTATCTCGACGGCAAGCTGACCAAGCGGGCCAACACGTTCAACGATTTCGTCGATGTCGCCAGGGGGCTGATTGCCAAGGGCTATGCCAGCAAGGGCCGGATCTCGGCGTCGGGCGGCTCGGCTGGTGGCGAACTGATGGGCGCGATTGTCAACAGCGATCCAGACCTCTGGGGCGCGGTCGTTGCCCATGTCCCCTTTGTCGATGTGCTCAACACGATGCAGGACGAGAGCCTGCCGCTGACCCCCGGCGAATGGCCGGAATGGGGCAATCCGATCACCGACAAGACCGCCTTCGAATATATCCGCGGCTATTCGCCCTATGACAATGTGAAGCCGCAGGCCTATCCGCCGATGATGATCACTGGCGGGCTCAACGATCCGCGCGTAACCTATTGGGAGCCGGCGAAATGGACGGCGAAGCTGCGCGCGACCAAGACCGACAACAATATCCTGCTGCTCAAGACCAATATGGGCGCAGGCCATGGCGGCAAGTCGGGGCGGTGGAACGCGCTGGAGGAAACGGCCGAGGAATTTGCCTTCATCCTGTGGCAGATGGGAATCGCCGGGTGACCCCGCCGAAAACCGCCTTCACTCTTGCCATCACCGCCCAATCCTCGGACATCGACGAACTCGGCCATGTCAACAACGCCGTCTGGGTGCGCTGGATCCAGGACATGGCGACGGCGCACTGGCAGGCGGTCGCCCCGCAGGACGCTATTGATCGCTATATCTGGGTCGTGACCCGGCACGAGATCGACTATCGCGGCAATGTCGGGGCCGGCGAAACCGTGACCGGACGGACATGGATTTCCGAACCGCCCCAGGGCGCGCGTTTCTGGCGCAATGTCGCTTTCACAGGGCCGGATGGCGCGATAAAGGTCGCCGCGAAAACCAATTGGGCGATTATCGAGCGGACCAGCGGACGGCCGGTTCGCGTTCCCGCTGGTCTCGCAAAACTGTTCCTGAACGTCTAAGGCGCGGTTATGGCGCCGGACGGCATAAGTGGCGAAGGGTCTTTCACTGGCTCCCCCTCGCCGGAGCGCAATTGTTGTGGTTCGAGTATCGCTGCAGTTTCGATCACGTCCAGCGCTCGTCGCGCCTCGTTATACCGACGGGCCCGTTCCATCCATTTCATCGAGTCTTCATCCTGCTCGACCCCGGGAAGCTTCTCGATTTCCGCAATTGCCGCATCGACATTGCCCGTCTCGATATAGCGTTTCGCCCGCGTCAGTCGCCGTTGCGGAGCCGGTGACGGCGTACCCTGGCGGCGGATCACGAACAGATCGGACAGCTCTCGCTTGAAATCTGACCAGAAGCCCTCGCCGCTCGACCCGGTGGTCAGCGCTGGCCCCACTTCGTCCAGTCCCGCAGCCAGCTCTTCCAGCGTCACCGGCCGGCGAGAGGCATTGATGATCGTGGTCACCGCCTTGGGCTGGGCATCGCCAAAACGGAGCCGCAACTGCGGATCGATATAGCCAAGCGGCGAACCGCGATCCAGCGCGCGACGGGCAGCAAAGGCGATCAGCAAGCCCTCCGCCCGGGCAGCATTGCCCGACGCGGCCTGCGCCTGGACATTGATCCGGGACAACCGGTCTTCCAGATCCGCAAGGCGGGCCTCGAGCGCACGTTCCACATCCGGTGACAGGGTTTTCGCAGGAGCGCCGTCTGCCGGCTGCGTTGCGGGGGGCAGGACGCTGCCATCGGCGTCAATGCGCTTGGCCAGCGCGGTCGCCGGGTCGGGCTTTGCCTGTGTTCCCTCGCGATTGTCAACGGCAGCGACTTCCGTTTCCGGCGTGCTGTCAAATGGATTGTAGCGCGACAGGATCCATCCGGTCAGTATCGCGCCGCCAATGAAGGCCACGACCATCAGAATCAGTACATTGCGCGTCAGATTGCTTTTGCCCGTCGATGGCGAAAGCCTTTCATAGTCTCGGCTCATTCCGGTTTCCTTTCCCGGCCCGGCCAGATGGCGAACCAAATATTCTCATTCGCTCAGGCATAGTCCGGTCGCCAGAGACAGTAAAGCGTCGTCGTCGGGATGCTCCGCCCTCTGCAGGCTCCGCCATCCCGCACCGGCCGCTTCTGCCACCTTGGCAGAAAAGGCCACGGCATGATGCCGATCCCTTGCCATGTGCAGGCGATCCATCTCCACCGCAAGATGCCTCGCCGCCCGCGCCGAGTGGAGCAGCACGACGGTTTCCGCCCGCAGACAGGCCGCGGCCTTGTCACCCAGAGCGAGCGCTCTCGATCGATACACCGGGACAATATGCAGTTCCCTCGTCCCCGCATCAAGCGCGCTATGCTGTTCCCCGGCCAGCCACAAAATGCTGCGATAGCGGTCCGAGGGCAGCGCATTCAGCAAGGACTGACCGTCCGTTGCACCGATTATCTCTGTTTGAAATCCTGCATTTTTCGCCTCTCTGGCGGTTGCTTCACCGACCGCGAGAACGGGCAGCGATTTATAGGCGTCCAGCTGCGCTCCACCATAAGCGGCGCTATTTGCGCTGGTCAGCAGCAAGCTGTCAAAATCCTCGACCGCCGGAGCCGGCCAAGCAATCGGTTCGATGACAAATAGCGGATCGACAACCGTCTGCAGGCCCAGTGCCTGCGCCCGCCGTTCGGTCTGCAGCGCACCGTCCAGCGGCCGCAGGATCAGCAGCGGCCGAATCATTTGCCAAATATGGCTTTCAGCTCGGTACTGGCCTGGCCCAGAAGCTTTTCCGCCAATATGGCGGGAGCGGTCACGTTCCCGATATCAAAATGGGAACTGCCCGCCACATATTCCGACCCGTCCGGCAACAGGATTTCGGCCCGCAGATGCGCGCGCGGGCCGTCGATCGTCGCCAGCGCGGCCACCGGACTGTGGCAATCGGCCGTCAGCTGCTTGAGGAACAGGCGCTCGGCGATAACCGCTCGAAATGTGTTGAAGGACGATATTGCCCGCATCAGATGGCGGAGATGGCGATCATCGGA